>Ga0207896_1000130_pt1 | contig 16572 bp, 23 predicted proteins | sample LinPmetageLP36_FD_184049 | JGI IMG/M metagenome (GOLD analysis project Ga0207896, IMG submission 184049) | Marine viral communities from the Pacific Ocean - LP-36 (SPAdes) | ecosystem: Environmental > Aquatic > Marine > Oceanic | place: Pacific Ocean | collected 2010-06-15 | reverse complement strand
ATAAAATATTTTTGGCTAAGGGGTGCTACTTTTTGGGAGAAAATTTACGCGGTTAGTCCTCACTCCTGACCTCGCCAAACACTAAAGCGTGCTACTGCTCACCGTCACGGCGTTGTTACTCTGGGCCGTGTCAAGATCATCCAATACTAGAACCGTTCTCTGGCTTTCTATGCTCTTTTGTAGGTTAGTGAATGGGTCTTGCTCTTGAGTTGATACCATACCACCACGAGCGAAGAAGGGAACGCCTCCACCTAGCTCGTTTAGGTAGCTTGCCTGTTGTTTTACCCATGGTATAGCCATTGATCTTTTATTAATTATAGCCTCTCCACCTTCTGCCTCTATTAAGATCCCGCCTTGCTCATGGCTGTTGCCTACTAGCATGCCATCAGCTGCCTTTGGTACAGTAATAGCCTTTAATGATGATAGCAAGGCTGCGCCTGACGCGGCTGCTGTGGCTGCTGCTGCTAGCTTAACGATAATACCTCCTTTTGTTTCTGAGAAAGCCGATATAGTGGCCGCTATTGTGTCCCTTAATGCTACAAAGTTTTGCGCTACAGCGGCGGCCTTTGCAAAGTTATTGCTCAGCGATGCAACGCCCGCAAATAGCTCTTGTTCTGCTGCTAATTTTAAAGCTGTTTCCTCCTCTGCTGCCTTTACCTTTGCCGCTGATGTGGCTTCAGCGTCTTTTATAGCCTTTGCGTCTGCTGCTTTTTTAGCGTCTGATATCTTCTTAATTAAGGCTAATTCTTTCGCTGTGTCCTCCTCTAATTTGGCTATTCTTAGCGCCTCAGCGTCAGCCGCTGCCTGTCTGCGCTCCTCATCTCTGGCGGCTAGCTCATCCTTAAAACCGTTTAATTTGGTGAGTTCGCCTGTGTCTGTAGCGATGGCCTCACCTCTTTTAATTGATGCTTCAGCCTCTAATAATGCTAGTTCATTTTGCTGCTCTATACTTAGGTTTGTGAGGTCGTTAGAGTCTTTAAATAGCTGTAGCTCTTTCTCAGCTATGGCCACATTATCGGCGCTCTGTTTTGCTATGATTTCTCGCGCTTTTTGAGTGGCTTTGATGCGATCTTCAAGGCTTTGCGTGACATCATCTGAGAAATTACGCAGCTTTTCAAGGTTTGCTATTTCAGCGGCTTGAGATACTAACAAAGCATTCTTCTCTTTGACTAAATCGCGTTCTCTCTGGGCTAATTCTGAGCCTTGCGCGGCTGCCTCTGCTAACTCAGTACCAAAGCCACTAACTGCCTCGCCTAATGTGTCAAAAGATTTACTGAAATCACCCGAAAAAAACTCGGTTAATCCCTTGGCTAATAATCCCACTCTTTTAATTACTACAGCCCAAGTATTTGCCAAGATAGAGCTTACATCCTCCACCAAAGCCATGCCTTGAGATGTACTTGCAAACGCTGTCGCTAGTGTACCGAGAACCACTACAAACGCTCCAACGCCTGTAGCTATTAACGCGGTCTTAAATGCTTTCAATGATGAGACACTACCTTTAACAGCTTTGACGCTGCCTTTAAATGCTGAGCTTATGCCGTTGATTGACACGCCAAATACTTCTGTCTCCTTGGCTAGATCTCCCAAGGTGTCTTCGTATTCTTCGGCTGCATCGTTGGCCTTTTCTGTAGCTTTTTCTACAGCGCCCATATCTTTTGCTGCCTCTTTTGCTCCTTTGGTTTGGACTTTTAACGTTAAGACTTCTTCTTCTGCTGCCATTATATTGGAATTTGTATCAGTTCAACTCTACAAGCTGTGTTTAGCTTCCATTGCTCTAATTTGTTAATGTAAAAATATGCGTTATAGTCCTCAACATATACAGGCGCTAAAGGATTTAAAGCCAAAAGGCTTAAAGATGGTATATTAATAAAAGCCTTTACAATAAAAGGTTTATTCATTGTATCGACTAATAACTCATAGTACTCAGCTTTAAGATCATCCCATTTTAAAGCGTTTATAAATATAGCCTTCTTTACGCCTGTAGCTAATGAGCTAAACGTCTCGCCGTTTATTTTATAGCTCCATTGGATAGCGTCCTCCATGCTTACAATCCTTAAGTCCTTGTTTTCTGAGGAGTACCTATATACTTGTAAATTTTGGTCTACGGTTGAACTTGTAAAATTACGGTCAACCGTTCCCGCATCACCCGCACCATTTAAAGTAACAACACGGCGCGGCCCGTTAATTGATACCTCTATCATATCACCCACTTTTAAATCACTTGGGTCGTTAGTGGTAAAATTTACCGTCGATTGTGTTGGGTGAAAGCTAGTCTTTAATGATAAGCGCTCAAACGTCCAATATGGCATAACATACCTACCATTACTATTCGTGATATCGCCTACATCTGAGGGAAAAAATTTTGATTGTATGATCGTGCCAGATAAAGGCAACGTCTCAGAATTTACGGTGAATGAACTATCAAAACCCGTGCCTTCAATGATCTCATCTTCACTATACTTTAAAAAGTTGGTCTGGCTGTATGTCTTAAATGTGTTGTTTATCGTTTTGCTCTTATCTGTATTTAATACTAGATTTTTGCTTGTCGCTGTTTCAAGGGATTTAAAGTATTTTAAAGTGACTACATTGTTAGCCTCCACGGCTACAATATTTTGTAGCTTAAAGATCTCACGCACAAAGTCTCTTTGACTAATCTCTGGGAAATAGTCTTGTGGGTTTATGGTAGTTGTAATCGTTTCACTATTAGTATATTGATTATGAAATAATGGAACGGCGCAAGCTACAGCGTACTTACTAAATTGTGCGTCTAGCGCTGTGATATCAAAGGTCAAATCTGTAAAGCCTTCAAATATCTTTTCAAGGATAGCCTTTAAATATATAAAAAATCCCGCCTCATTCATTTCTGGAAAGAACGCAAAGCCTTGACCTATATTAACTATAGATTGATTGGTTATCCATTGCGCGTCTGCTGTTACTACCCCCGTGGTGGCGTTTGATAAAGCTGTTATGCCTGTATTTGTCCAATCAATAGTGCTAAAAGTTAAAGTTCTTATAGAGGTGTCTGGTAGATTAGAGTAAAATTTTGAGATACCCCCAAAAATCTGGATAGTTACTGAATTATCCTCTTGTGTATCAATGACAAAATAAGCATTTGATAAAGCGGGCATATCATTGACCAATATTTCACATGGTATAGTCCCAACAGCCACCGAGTCAAAGCGTGAGATTGTGGGCAAAGCTGCCCCTAGTATTCCCTTATTCTTTGCTGTTAGTGGTAGGCTTACCCTACGCGAAAAATCACCGTTGCGCGTTTGTAAATTACTTAAATCATGGATTTGATAAGTAATATAAAAGCGCTCCGCCTCACCGTCGAATAGATCAAAGGATTCACCACTTGATAATATCTGTAGTTTATTCGCCACTTACTGCACTAGGAAAAAATTCGTTTTGTTCTTCTAAATGTGCAGCATAAGCAGCCTTCACCTCATCAGTCCAAACCGCATCGCATACCGATTTAACTTCTGCATCTTCTCCGCTTATGTCAGCATCGCAATTAAGGGAATGCCTATGAAATGAGCGTGACAACTCTGTGCCATCATCTGTGACAATTGTTGCTGTTCTAACTTGCAACACTTTGAAATCTCCAACAATTTCAATTTGATCTATTTTTACTATTTTTTTTAAACTCATAATTTTTAACTTTGTGATATGTAGGTAATAGTTCCCGTATTTCCTTGCCCTTGTCCAATTGGATTTGTTCCGCTATATACATATAAATAAGCAATAGTTCCATTTTGTGCGGCTACTGCACTAGATAATTGGCCGTTACTTGTGTTCCAAGAATTCCCTATATAATTATCTCCCGCCGCGCCGCTTTTTGTGGCAAAAGGTAAGTTAGTTATTTTTGCTCCCGTTCCTCCATTTACAACACTTACAATAAAATAAAATTGTACCGTCACATGTTTTCCTATCTTTATGTATTTACCTCTTCTATTTATTACCGTATAAGGACCGCCCGCAGTAGACTCAACGTCAGGCGTCCAAGTCGATTCTTCGTATGCGTTTAAGTTACTTGTCCAATTTGAGCCAATAATAAGTCTTTCATTTGAGGATGCTCCACCACCTACTAAAAATTTTAAACTTCCTCCACTATTATAATTTATTAAATAAGTATTTGTTTCCCCAAAATCTCCTAATATCGTTTGAGATGCAGATGTTCCAAGTTTTAAATAACCATTTAATGTAGCATCACCCCCCGATGAGATGACAAGTTTTGCTGATCTTCCAGTAGTATTATCTAAAGGTGATGTAAATGTTGATACCTCCCAACCATTATCAGTAACCAACATACCAAAATTATTATTACTAATATCACTACCATCACCTAGTCCCCTAGTTAACTTTATTCCACTAGCCCATCCAGCTACAGATTTTGTGGTTAAAAATGTGTTTTGATTTGTGCCATCACCTACTTGCACTAAACCCCCCGATGAGATGGTAAGTGCAGTATTATTATCTGTTTTTAATGTGATAGTAGAGTCATCTAAATCTATTACGGCGCTAGTTGAACCGTCTTGCTGTCCAATAGTTAAGCCATTCCCAGAAACTTGGTTCTCTATATATCCGTGTAAGGTTGTACCATCCGCAGCATAAAATAATATATTGCCCGACCCTGTACCCCTAGTTAATTTAATAGAGTTTTGAGCGCCTGTAAGAAATCGAAAGGCTGCATTTCCTGTTAAGGAGTTAGTACCATCCCAGACAGCTACTTGGTATTGTACGCCTGTACCTGTGACGTCTCCTGTCGGAGCGTCTACCATCGTTAGGCTTTCGCCATCTGTGGCCACGGTTAGGAATTTACCCGCATTTGTTGTACCTCCTAGGTCATCCTTATAATTGACCACGCTTTCTCTTTCATCTGTTAGCTGTGCGCGCTCAGTGGTTGGCGTAATTAGTTCTTGCGTGTTGTCGGGTAGATTGGTATTTATTGCAAGCGTGCTTAATTCGGTTCTCGTTTTCTTTGCCATGATATTTTAATTATAGGCGGCTGTAAATGCGATATTTAAATGCGCCTGTGAAGGTGTTAATTGATAGTTTATTGCCTCAAATACGTTGAAATTATTAGGCATTTGTAGCTGTAAGCTGTAGCCATTATTAGCGTTGTCCGTGCTATATATGTCACTTAGGTTATTAGTGGCCACCACTTGCACAAATTTAGACCCGTCACGCGTTAATAATACACGCACCGACGTGCTGCGCTTTATCTCATTAATAGCTAATAAATCATTATTGCTTAGTTGATCGGTTTGGCAAATTATTTGCTGTACCCAATCGTTAGCTACTCTTATATTAGTGACCTTTGCCGAGACATAATCCTCATTTATAGCACGCGAGGAGGCTATCCCCGTGCTGCTAGAGACTTGAACTTCCTGTTTGATGTCAAATATATACTGCTCGTATGCGCCTAAGCTATTTAAATACTCCACAAAGATAGGGTTAGAGCAATCTTTTGTTACCTTATAATATACCGTATTTAAACTCTTTCCGCCAGATGTTGTAAAGGCTGCACTAATCCAATGACAATTAGTTGGTATAGCTGTAGTATAGTTTTGTAGGTCTAAATTTTGCACCCCTGTAGTGGTAGGTATTGCCGCGCTTGATAGCTGACTAATTACGCCTTTGTTTATATTTAAATATGTGATTGTCAATATAGCGCCCTCATCTGTAGGGTACAAAATACCAATAGTCCTCTTAAAATTTGAGTAGATCCGTGGCTCGCTCCATTTAGTTAATGCCGTGTTTAGCCCTGTAGTGCTTAATATGTGATTGTAAAGGTTAGCACCGCCAGAGCTATATATTTGTTTCTGGGCATATATAGCAAAATAGGTATTAGTTGAACTCACAAAAGTAGGCGTTTGCCCTGTCCAACTCTGGCCGTAGGTTAGTCTAAACTCTATAGATACAAGGCCATTCTTTTCAAGGTATTCCGTGAGTATCTGGCTAACATCTAAAAACAAAGTGCCGTCGGGTTTTGGGCTATATTTAAAAGTAGTGCTTATCAATTGGGCTGTATTAGTCTTATTGCTAATTCGTATTTCTATCTTAAAATTAGCATTGCCTTGCTCTGTAGTGGTTAAGATAAAAGGTATCTGAGAGCGTGACGCGTTGGCGTTGCTTGTTACCCCGTCAATGGTTCTAATTGGTTCGCTTGTTAGTGTTAATCCCATTATTTTCGCTTTACTTTTAACCCATTAGTGAAATCTATTCGCATCTTTTGCCCCATTTCTTTCATTAATTTAGTCCTACTTTCCTTTATTGCTTGGCTCACGCTTATTCCTTTTCTGCCTTGCTTGATTGACGTGCCGTTTTTAACTATGCTTTTACCAATGGCAAAGGCTAGCTGCTTTATTGTTTGCTTTGGCTTTGGCTGTATGTTAGGTTTAGCGCTAATCCATTGCATTAAGGCGTTAATAAACTTAGTACCTATAGACTTAGGCTGTGAGCCTACGCCTGTTTGAATGTATTTAAGGTATTTCGGGCCCCTGAGTTCAGCCTCTAACTTCTGATTTGCTACCACTCTAAGCGTGTTTGCCGCGTAGCCTGTAGCGTTTAGACCTTTGCTTTTAATCTGCGCTATTAAATTGTCCTTAACATCTGTTAAAAACTCTCTATATTCGTTATTGAAATCAATCGCATTCAAAGGTGTCGCGGAATATAGGTAAAACAAACGATAATTTCCATCCAGATAGCACCTCGCTAGTGATGTTTATGGATTCAATGGCCTCTAGTTCGTAGCCGTCTATAAAGGAGCTTAGAGCAATGATATTTGAGGCGTTAAGTTTGTCTATCATTCCATCTACTTTAGGCTTTAAAGCGTCTAATATTACGTCTATTTGTGTGGCTGTGTCGTCCGTTCCTGTGCTTAATTTTAAGTAGTAAACTTCTACCCCGTACTCCATTAGTACATTGTTAGTCTGGCCGTACGTTATGTTAGTAACCGTTGGCAAATTAGCATAAACGCCGACGCCATTAGATAGGTCGTAGCTACCTACTAACTCGTTAAGGTCGTTCGGGTTCGCTGCTCTAAGGTAAGTCAAACCCTGTCCTTCTATTATGCTCTTTAGGGTTGTTGCGATGATGTTCATATTTTGCTAGTATTATGAAAAATATTGCTGTAAAGATAGCAAAAAAAAAGCCGAATATGAATGCGACTAGTACGACAATTATAGAAATACTCATGTTTTTCTTTGGATTTCTTGAGTTTTAGAGTTAACGTACCCCATTTCTCTGTTTAAAATAATTAAGTTATTGACCGTTATTAGTTCCATATCCCATATATCATCGTGCGTATATTGTGGATAAATTTTACAAAGATTATCGATAAGCATAAAGTCGCCCCATTTTTCTAATGTTTTAGACCCCGCCATATCAAAAAAGCTATTCATTTTTCTTTGTTCGGCTGTCATTGGAATTGCCTCCAATCGGCTAGATAAGTCATCTTCAAAGCGTTTAGTTTGCTCAAAAAAAAAACTACCCAAGGCCATGCCATAATAATAGGCAAACTATCCACAGCCTTTTTTATTGGTTCTAGCTTAGCGCTGTCAAATTTTCCATCTATTGAGGGCTGCGCATATATAGCAATAACATCAGACACTATCTCGCGCATATCTTCAGCGCCTTGTATTGCATTTTTAACCATAGCCTTTTGGCCATACCTTGCAAAATTAATATCCTTTGGGAATTTGATTTGATGACCTAAAATAGTTAGCGGCTTTCTGGCTAAATGGTTGAGATCCTCTGGCATATCCTTAATACTTTGATACACGTGTTCAATCGCGGGGCTTAGGTCTGCCTCTGTGTTCTCTAAATAGCCCAGATCAATGTTAGATAATACGCTCAATAATTCAAGGTCTGAAACGTTAGGCCTCAGCGCTGCCCATTGTTTGACCGTCAACTCCTCCCATGAATCGGGTATCTGACCGCCGATAATATCATCATCGTAATGTATTTTAAATCGTTTCATCGTATTGTCACAGCCCCCCTTAGTGCGTAGCTTAGCGCGTATCTGACCGCGTCAACCGAATGATTTGCCCTGTCCAAACAAATATCAGTCGGATTATTGTTTTCATCTAGCTTGTATTTATACTCTCTAAACTCTTTAATGGTTTCTAGGCTTTCCTCATGTATAAATATTTGATGCGTTCTAATAAATCCAAGCCCCTGTCTAATGGAATCTTTGCCCTTCTTAGCGGGCTTTATTCTTATTCCTCTATTTCTAAGTTCTTTAATTGTCCTTACTTCATTATCAGCGTATACCTTATGTACTCCGATTGCGTGCAGTTCCTCGGCTATATCTTTTAAAAGCATTTTAGTTCTAAAAAAGATTTGCTCAATATAAATTCTATCTTCTACCTTTGTAACTTTTACGCATACCGTGGGATCGTTATAACCAAAATCCAAGCCAAAAAATACTTTACCCTGTGGCACATCTTGGCAAATGTTAATCTTTTCAAATACTAGGTTTCTGGACTGCACCCATTGCCCCTCAGAATATACCTTAAACAAATCCATGTCAGTCTTATATAAGCCTTCAATTTCCTTGACCATCTCTGTAGGGATATAGGGATTATCTTTGTATGTGCTTACATCTAGCTTAACGTCTTGATCTGGCCAATGTTGGCGATCATCTTCTATGTATGTCTTACACCAATTTTCTATTCCCGCGGGGTTGTAATCCAATATACAGAACCTCTCGCACCTCATTATTAATTCATTGAAAGCCTCAAAAGGTATTGTATTCGCCTCATTCAAATAAAAAAATGTATTTTGTCGACCTCTTAACTTAGCACTATTTAGGTCGTCCGTACTAAAAAACTGAACCGTTCTATTTTCAAATTCTAACTCCAATAACGTTTTTCGATGATCGACGTAATAATAAATATCCATGTCAATTAATAGAGATATAAACTCCTTATAACTACTCGCGCGAAGGCTAGGGAGCGTTTCCCTAATTACTGAGAAAGTACCTTTGGGAACGTATTCATCACCAAAATAACCAGATGCTAACCAGATGGCAATACCTTGCAAAATGCTATGTGTCTTGCTAGATCTTGCGCCGCCTCTAAACGCGTTAATTCTCTTCTGGCTTGTCCACAGGCTTTGGAATACTCGCGTGTGCCGTAGTCTTATAGTCCTCATACTCTATTATTATTTTTGCATCGTTTTCTGGTACTAAAAAAGGTATTCTTTGAATCTTAGCTTTCTTAAATTCGAGCAAGTTAGCCCAAAATAATAGCCTATCTTTTGGCGTTAATTCGTGGATATCCTCCTCAACTTTTGCCTCCAATAGTTTCAGCGCTTCGTCTACGTTCATAATATTTTAATCTTTTTAAAAATGAAATGTAATTTTCTTTTTGTATCCTCTTTTCTAAGTATTCTTTTCTAGCTAGTTCGTAGGTTACAAAGGGATCAATCGCGGGTTTGTAATAGTAGTCTCTCAAAATCTTCTTGTTTTATTGATACAATAGTCCCCATGTTATTTCGCTTATGGTAAACGACAGGCACTTTATCTGTAGGCATCCTTTTCAAGATGTCATGTAAGCTAGGCTTTAATTTCTCCACGGCTTTGCATTGGATATAAAAGTCTGTATTATCTATTATATCAACGCCTAAATCATCCATGCGCTTGCTCTCCGATCTACTAGTCACAGCGTCATAGCCTAGTTCTTTTAGCCTGTTGACTATTTGCAACTCATAGGCGTGGCCTTTTGCTCTGCTATTTATCATTTCTGAGTAGTTACCTTGGCCAATGCCTCACGCAAAGTAAGGGTTGAACGCGTTCCCACGTCCCCCTTTCTATCCAAGTGAGCATTTTCGCGCTCTATTGCTATCTTTAATTGCTTATCCATTATGCTCTCGCGTATCTGGTTAGGTGTTATCCTACCAAAGACCTTTACTTTGCCTGTCTTAAAGTCGTTTATCACGTCAATAAAAACAGAGAGCGGCTCGTATTGGAATTCCCTATAAAAGCCGTCCATCATCCCCGATAACGCTTCAACATCCACGTCATGATAAAGATTACAAACGCTGTACATAGCAGCGCTAACAGCTGTTTTAACAGCCTTAGCCTCTGGAATTTCACGGATTATAGTGGTTAAAGATGTATTCGAAAGCCTGTCTATGTCGGTTTTGCCTTGTTTGTATAATTTCGTCATAGTATGATTCATTAAATAAGTAGGTGAATGGATTTTTTCGATACCTTTTATCTGGTGTAGATTCCACGTAATTGACTACATGGAGGATGCACTCTTGCCGCGTTACAGGATCGAGTTTCTGCCATGCCCTTTCGCATTTTTTCCTCTCGATTTTTTTGTCGTATAAGTCCCAAAACTCCTCGAATGAAGGACTAGTAATTGGTCTAGCTGTTCTCATCCTTCAAATGGGTCATCTCCTGTATATAACTTTTCGAGCTTTATATCTTTAATATCAAACTCAAATTGTGCGGGTTCTGGCATATCAGATTTTGGACGTGGTGAAACGCTGTATTTTGTTTCTAATGATTCGCCCGAACGTATTATTTTTATATCGTAGTTTCTTGGGTCGCCCCAATCTTGATCCTCTATTAAATTTTGTACGCCATCTTGAATACTTCTTTGGGTAAACTCCCAAATCTGTATTTTTTTAAGTTCATAATTCCAGACACAGCAAGCCCAAAAATGTCTGGCTTTGTTGGTTGGGTCTGGGTTGTTAATCTCTGCAAATTTGCGGCATCGCTTTGGGACGTCTGATCCTCTTTCTTTTTCCCACCATACATGGCCGACAATTGGGTCGCCAATAAATCGCACAATGTTTTCGCCCTTGTTTAATTTTAAATAGTTTGAGCCGTTTGAAATCGGCGGTTCGTAGTCACTTGGTAAAAAAGTCATTTTTGTTTGGTTAAAATGTTAATAATTAATTGTTGTAAAGTAATAGATTCACTTGCAGCCCTAACCTTGAGGGCTGTGTGAATGTCGTTAGGTATTTTTATATTAATCCTCATAGATATATTGTTGATCTTCAATAGTTTTAATAGCTTGTTGAAGAACTGCTTTTTCTTGGTAATCATGATGACCAACGTGTGTGGAAACTCTTCCCTTGTGGTATACTGATTCTATAATGGCTTTGTATAAATCTTCTGATATTGTATAAGTTTTCATAATAAGTTTAGTCTGATTCATTACAAACCTAACTAAACTTATTAAACTAACCAAACAAACTAATAAATATTTTATACTTTGAAGAATGGCGCAGCGATTTTCTGGCCATTTGTGGTCTTGGTTTGCCACTCTGGATAAGTAGTGGACTTATCATTTAAGAACAAACCGACAGCCGCTTGATAGTTGAGGGCTACTGAGTCAGATTGATTCTTTTTAGTTCTTACCGTAGACGTGCCGCTAGTCTCTGTGGCGTCTTGGTTTAGGCTGCCCACGCCATATCTTCCCACATTGGTATTTTGTTGTAATATAAATTGACCATAACAAAAATATATAGCTGCTTGCATTAGGCCGTTTTGTCTCACAGTCACGCCGCTTCTATTAGTATAGTCAGAGCCGAACCATAAGTCGGTAAATCGTTGAGATCCAAATTGATTACTAGAAACCGTATAGTCATTTAATAGTAATAAATAGAGTTGATCGCCTAGGAAGGTTCTAACTGAGAGGCTTTGGGTTTCTCTTATATACGGCTCAATTTTCGCGTCTGTGATGTTAGCGCTAATCTCTCTAGCCTTTGCAATGTCGGCCTTTGTAAATAATAACTTATCCTGTAGTAGTGCCATTGTCTGCCATTTGAGATGATTCAAATTGATTAGGTACGATACGCCCAACATCTAAACCGAGCTTCTCCATTTGGCGCTCGATGTGGTTCCGTGTGTCTTTGGTTCTTAGGTTCATATAAGTATATTCATCCGCCAACTGCTGAGCGCTGAATATAGACCCTTCAGCCAAGAGGCCCATCAAGCCAGACGGCACGGAGAAATTAGTCAAGATTCTTTTACGAACGCTTGATAACGTATTCACAAATAAACTATCATTGTTGTTAGCGGGTACTTGCTCAATTAGATTGCTTGTATTTTCGCTATCCTCATCCACGCCCACAACTATAATAGAATTGGCGTTCGCTGCTCCCTTGAGTCCGTTGAGCTTTGCTCTTATTGCCTCCTCTTGTTCTTCGCTATCCCCAGAGGATGGATACTTGAAAATAGACATAGATAAAAAGCCGTTGGTAATATTTCCAAGCTCAAATTTCTGTAGCTCGTTATCACTTTGCGCTGTTTCAATAATTGGATCAATGGAGCTAAGTGGATACTCATTTTTTTTAGGTGTTGAATAATAGACCATCCCTTTGGCAGTAGTCAAAGCCTCTACGCCGTTTTGCTCAGCTTCATAGATGAGGTAGCGCGTAGGGTTCTCGACGTTGTTAGGTAGCGCTTGGCTGTTGGTAGATTCCCAATTGTTAGACACTCGCACATCTCTAATACGTCCCTTCTGATCTGGTAAGCCAAGGCGCACAAACTCAAAGGGTATATGCTCAACGCTTTTAACAGATCCGAGGCCGTTACTATTAAGGTGTAGCGCGTAACCGTTGTAAATTGCTTGATCATTTGAGATGCTCCACAGAATATCGTTAGCGGATTCGCCCAAATTATTCACAACGGTGTCACCTCTCTCAAAGCCGTCGCCGCGAATAAAGTTAGCGATCAAATTAACTGAACTAGTAGATAAGGAACTCAAATTTAACACTGCCTTTACCATTTGAGGGTAACTATTATCGGCGCCGTAATACAAAACATTTTCAACGGTGTCTCGTGGTGTGGCGATTCGTTGATAAAGAGGCGTTTGACCCCCAAGAGTTCCTAAAATATCCATCTATTTTTTTACTTTCTTTTTCTTGTACGTCTTTTTAGCCGTTGGCTTTGCCTGTGGTTCTTCCTTCACCCCGCCACGTTTTGCGGCGAGGTTTTGAAGAAAAACAGACTTATATTTAGACTGTCTTAGATTTCCCATATTATGATTTTAATGCAACTACAGCCGCAAGCGTTGCCGCGTAGTCTGTGACTAACATTGGCTTAGAATATCCTGTTTCAATACCCCCCGCGTCAGGCGTTGCAAGTTGTACCCTGTACGCTCCGCCTGTCTCGTTGTCGGCGGGTATACGAATGCTCGTAATAACATCAAGACCTACGTCTACTCCCAAAACATTACAAAAGCCATTTGATAAACTTGAGTCATTTGGCCCAAATAAAATAGCAATTTGAGGCTGAAAAACCATAGCCTCCAAATTTCTACGCTGTGACGCTGAAACATCAAACACAGAAAAATCAACGGTTAATTTATAACCCGTGCTGAAAGGCTTTTGTTGTACTTCCTCTTGAAATGAAATTGATTGCTTTAATCCTTCAAACTCAAAAAAGGTTTTACCCGATTTCATAGTTATTCCCGTAATTAAGTTATTATCTGTGGTATCAAACGCGATTCCACCTACTTCAATATCATTTAAATTGGCTAAAAACAAACGCTGTTCGATTCCAACTGCAAGCGGGTCACTGCAACTAACAGTACCCCCGCTAAAGATTCCCGCGCAACTCATTATTGCTTTCCGTAAACGATTTCAGAACCTAAACGGTAATTAATACCCCACTTAAAAAGCGCTTTGATAAAGAACAATTCACTATTATTTTGCAAACGGTCAATTAAAAGCCCGCTTCTGTCTTCGTTCATCCAAGTCGCAGCCTGTAGCTGTCCTTCTTGGCTTGCATCAAAAACCCCTAAAAGCATTTTGTTTTCTGGTATTCCACAAGACACTATCGGAATCCCTCCAAATCTAGGTACTCCGCCATCCATTAGATTAATTCCTTTCGTGATGGTGGCATCTCTATAGGCAGAATATAGCTTCTGTAGATCGGAATAACTTACAACAAATTTAATCGGTACTTGCTCTAATATTGCGGCGGGGCAAGCGTCAATCATATCTTGCATTTTGTCGATAATATTAGCAGCAGTCAAAACCGCTCCAAAGGTTACATTATTAAGATCGCCGTCGCTGTCCGCGTCAAGTTGTTTAATTAGACCGTCGGTAATAGCAAGGTGAGCGCTGCCGCTTGTTGTGTCTCCATTCCATATTAAGGTTTCAACTCCCGCAGCAAGGTCAGACGTTGCAAGCTCTTTAACCGCTGTCTCTGTGATTGATGCAAGTTGAGCCTCTGTAAGTTTACCTCTGTTATATTGCCATTGGTATTCGTTTTCGAAATCCCTTATAGGTGAAAAATTTCTATAATACATCGCATCGCCCAAAGTGATTAATCTATTAGTAATACTAAAATTTCCTACTCCTGTGGTTGGTGTAAGTACAGGCGCGTGTAAACTATTTTCTGTACTTGACATTCTAATAATTTCAACCTTATCTTGATATTTTGGTCGTACGTTGACTAATCCTCTGTCGACCGTGGTTGCGCCTAATACTTTTTCTAAGTAGTAGCTCGGAATTGGCGTAATTCCATTTGCATTAATTGTGATCGGTGTAATGTTGCTCATGATATTTTATTTTTTTCTTTTAATTTCATTTTTGTCTTGTTAAAAACATCAAACCCATTTACTGGTTGCGTTGGTTGTGATATTTTGTTATGTCTTGGCGCGCTGCCTTCGCTTACGATCTTGTTTAAGATTTCCGCTGTGACCTCTCCGACCTTTGCTTCTACTGCTGTGTCTGCATCCGCCATAAGTGAGGCGACTACGGTCTCAACAATAGCCGTAATTTCTGCAACTTGTGCCTCATCGAATGCGGCAACAATGTCACCTTCTTCGACCTCTGCGCTTACGCTATCAGCTTGCGCCTCTGTTACTGACGCCTCTTGGGTCGCCATATTGTTTCTAAAATTTTTTAATAATCCCATATCTATATTTTTAAAATATGCCACGGCTTTAAGTGGCTCATAAATTTCTTTTGCAAAGCCTAACTTTACAGCCTCCTTAGCTGTAAAAATGGTCTCGGTGTTCATTAATTCTTTGACCTCCTCAATTTCTAACTCAGTCTTTTTCTCATAAACTGACGCCACTATCTCGCTAAACTTTTCGAGGCTGTTAGCCACTTGTCTAAGTTCATGGTGATTCCCTTGGGTCTGGTTTATAAGTGCATTATGAATGGCAAAAGTCCCCGTCTCACTTATCATGGGTCTCTCATCTCCACTCAATGCGATCACGGAACTTATAGATCCCGCTAATCCGTCGACATAGACTTTAACCTCACGTCGTTGTAGCATGTTATAGATTGAGAGACCCGCAAAGACGTCTCCACCTTGGGAGTCGATATGTAATTCAATAGGGTCTTTTGATTTTGCAAGCTGATCTCGCACACTATTTGCGACTTCTTGCGTTATTTCACCATTTATATAAATGACCATACGCAAATTAAATGAAAAATATTTATATTTGAGCAAAAAAAAGATGTTAAAATCAATTTTAAATGTCGTAACTGATTTAATCCCCGTAGTTGGGTCGATTAAGTCTAACTTAGAGAGTAAAGATTCTGGAATTGGTAATTTTTCTACTCCTCGCATGGTGAAATCTATTGTTCGCCTTGTAATAGCGGTTGCCGCGTGCTACCTTCTAGTAAAGGGTCAGATTACAGCTGATGAACTTAAGGAGCTTACAAAGTAAAAACATGGAGGAATGGTTAACCGAGCATTGGGCTACATTGCTAGCGGCCTTGGGTCTGGGTGGTGGTGGTTCAGTTGTAGGCCATAAAATGGTCGACAAAATACAGAACAAGAAAATAGAAAAATTAGAGATAAAAGTCAGTGAGATTGATAGCAATATTAAACTAAATGACGGCGTAGACAAACAATTTAGAGCAAGCGTAGAGACGCGCTTGTCTAGTATTGAGACGTCTTTATCTACGCTAACGAATCACCTTTTAAATAAAAAAAAATGAGTCGTCTTAATATGCACCTCACATTATACCGCTTTTCTGAGTCGCCAGAATCTACTATTGGCCTCCTCTATGAAGGCAAATACTTTAATTGTTTTACATTAGAGGATCAATACCAAAAAGTGAAGGTCGAAGGTGAGACGCGTATCCCCGAGGGACTATATAAGGTAAAACAAAGGCGCGTTTTAAGCGGACTTACTAAGAAATACCGCGCTAAATACCCTTGGTTCGATTATCATTTCGAATTACAAGACGTGCCGGGTTTTAAATATGTTTACATCCATATAGGTAACGATGATGACCACACCGACGGCTGTATTTTAATAGGCGACAGACTAAAAAGTAACAAAGTAGACGACGTAAACAACCTCGGAGCGAGTACGCCCGCCTTCAAACGACTATACAAGCGCATGAAAGACGCTTTCACGGTCGAAATTGACATAATTAACGTATCAAAGGATCCAGAAAGCGCTTGGCCCAGAGTAACAACGCCGTGACGGTGAGCAGTAGCACGCTTTAGTGTTTGGCGAGGTCAGGAGTGAGGACTAACCGCGTAAATTTTCTCCCAAAAAGTAGCACCCCTTAGCCAAAAATATTTTATTTCGCGCCGCGCCTACTGCTCTATTTTTTCACAGAGGCTTTTGG
>Ga0207896_1000128_pt1 | contig 16632 bp, 15 predicted proteins | sample LinPmetageLP36_FD_184049 | JGI IMG/M metagenome (GOLD analysis project Ga0207896, IMG submission 184049) | Marine viral communities from the Pacific Ocean - LP-36 (SPAdes) | ecosystem: Environmental > Aquatic > Marine > Oceanic | place: Pacific Ocean | collected 2010-06-15 | reverse complement strand
CACTAGGTCAAGTAGGTGCAGCGCAACAAGCGCAATCACAAGCTGAATTAGATGCAACTAGACAAGGCGCAAGAACAGCGGCTTATGAACCATTAGAGAGATTAGGATTCTTTGGTCAAGGTGTAACTGGATTAATGGGTGGTTATCCTGCACAATACAATTTCCAATCAACACCACCAGCATCACCCTTACAAACTGCACTAGGATTAGGTACAGGACTAGCAGGAATATTCGGAGCATTGAAGTAACATGATGAATCGTATTTTAAAACGACCTATGTTTAGAATGGGAGGTCGAAGCGATGATGGTATCATGTCAACTAGACCAGGATATGCACTTGGTGATATGGTTAAAAATATGGGAACAGGAGGAATTAACCTTTTAAAAAAAGCATATAATTTTATTCCTGAAGAAGGTCTTTTATCTAAAGGGGCTAGACAATTTCCAGCTACTGCTGCGGCAACAAAAGCTACAGGACTTATGACATCGCCATTTGTTTTACCTGCAGCAATAGGTGTTTCTAACTATCCTGTATATCCAAAAGGACACCCTAAAGAAGGTGAGTTTATGCCGAAAAATGAAGCTGTAAAAGTATTAGAAGAATCAGGTCAAGTAGGAACTGCTGCTGATGACGCTGGCGAAGCTGCTATGTTTGATTTAGAAACAGGAGAATATCCAAATAAAAGATATGCAACCAAATTAGATTTTGATAGTCCTGAAGTTATACAAAACTCTATAGACTTAGGTATAATAAATAATGATACTAGTGACGATGATACTAGTGACGATGATACTAGTGACGATGATGTTACAAACAAAGGTTCTAAATTTGATCGTAAAGCAGATTTAAAAACTATCTATGAAGATTTACTTCCAATGATGGAAGAAACCTTATCTGATCCAGATGATAAAAGAAGACAATTATATACACAACTAGCTCAGTTTGGAGCCAACTTACTTGCTCAACCTGGTGGGGATCTAACAGGTGCTATAGGAAAAGCAGCAGCTAAACCACTTGAAGGTGTTGGTAAAGTATTACAAAGAGATTCTGATATTGATAGAGAGGCTAAAATATTAGCATTAAAAACTGCAATTGATAAAACAACTCCAGGTCAAACAGGAAAACTTGTTCAAGACCTTAAAAATTTAAATTTCAGTGATGATGAAATATTAACTTATTTAAAAGAAAATAGACCAGGTGCAGCTACTAGAGCAAACATAGCTTTTGAAGAAGTACAAGCTTTAAAAACAGATTTAAGTGAAGATTTTAACATTGCTAGAAACTCAGGAACAGCTGCTAAAACAATGTATGATTCAATAGCTCTTGGAGTTCCTCAAACTGCATATTCTGAACTTCCAAAAGATAAAAAAGATAGATTAGATGGTTCATATTATGTTTCTCCAAATGGAGAAGTAGGAAGATACAATAAAGAAAAAGGGACTTTGATAAAACCAGGTGAAAAAGGTTTTAAAGATTCTAAAAAAAATAAGTCATAGGAGGTTAGATGCCTTTTCAATTACAAGACGAATTACCAGGAGGATCTAAAACAGCTGAAGATGAAGAAGTTGGTTTAGTAACTTCTGCTTTAGCTGGAGTTTACACAGGTTTATGGAATATACCTAAAGGATTTTTTTCTCTAGGTGCAGAGGTTGTTGATTTAGTCGGTGATACAAATACAGCAGCATCTGTTGAAAAATTTTTTGATGATCTTAATCCATTTGATGATGAAGCAGAAGCAAGACTTTCTGGAAAATTAACACAAGCTTTTGCACAGATAGCACCACTTGGAATTGTTGGTTTTGCTAAGGGTGCACAAGCAGGTACTAAAATAGCTAGAGATTTAGCAAGAAAAGCTGTTGCTGCTAGAAAAGCTGGTAAGTCATTTGGTATGTTGAACTTTGGTAGAAAGATTGCAAAAACAGGTATGGGTGTTGTAGGAGCTGGAATAGGAGAGGCTATTGTTGCTGATGAAGATATTGGAACACTAGCTGATATGTTACAAGGAACTTCTTTAGAAGGTGCAGCACTTACTATGATGGATAGAGAAACAAAAGAAGGTAGAGAAGATGCTTATAGAAGATTAATGAACAGAATTAAATTTGGTACAGAAGGTGCTTTATTTAATTTAGGTTTAATTGGTGCAGGGAAAGGTATTAAAAAATTAAGAACTCCAAATGAAAAACCTTTAGCAGCTTATAGTGATAGTCCTGTAGTAAAATTTTTACAACAAAATATTATTTATGGAGCTAAACCTGAAAGTTTTGGAACTAAAGGTATTTTTGAAGCTGGTAGACTAGCACAAGATGAAGTAGCTGCTGTTGTTAGAGCAACAACAGAAGTAGGTCAGGACTTAACAAGAAGCATTAATAAATTAATGCCTACTGTTGAAAAAAATTATTTACAACAAACTGGTAAAGCAATGTCTAAAGAAGGAGCAAGAGAAGTATCAGATACTTTTCAAAAAACTATAATAGATGATGTTCAAAAATTACTTACCCTAAAACCAACGGATAATTTACTAGATGAAACTGCAAAACAAAATGCTAAAAAAATATTAGGTGAAAGAAGTAAACTTGCAAGATTAGCTGATAGACAGTTAATTAAAAAATTAGAATTAGATGCGGATCAATTGTTAAAAAAAGAACAAACATTAAAAAATGAAATTGCAACACAACCAGGAGGAGTAGCTTCTAAAGAACAAGAAAAAAGTTTAGAAACTATAAAAACTGCAATAGTTAATAAAACAGCAAAAATCACAGAATCAAATAAAGCTATTCAATCTATAAAAGAATTTGATAGACAAGGTGGCGGTATATTTACTGAGTCTAGTTATAATTTTAAAGACAATCCTTTATATAAAAAAATAGAAACAGCAGTTCAAAAAGCTGGTGGTAAAATGCAAGAAGGAGAAGTATTGGGTCGAGGAGATGGTATTGGTGATGTAATATTTAATGTTAGAAGTGGCATAGACAACATGAGTGCAAGACTTCTTAATAGAAATATGCCTGAAGAATTAGCAAAAATTTTAAATGATCAGATTGGTACATACATGACAACTGATTATAGAATGCATTTAAATATGGGTCTACTGGCTAAATATAAACCAACTGCTCAAGACTTAGCTAAATCTCAAAAATCTAGATTTGAACAACTTGTAAAAGATCCAAAAAATATAAATAGAACAAGAGAAAGTTTAGATATTCAAGCAAAAAAAGATATAGCTCGTTATGTTAAAAACAAAGGCTTGGATGAAATACCACTAGATAAAATGAGTGCTAAAAATGGTGATTTAAAAGAAGTTGTAAATCCTGTTACTAAAACAGAAATAGAAAATATAAAATTAAATCCTAATATTTTAAAACCTAAACAATTAGAAGAGTGGCAAAGGATAGTCGCAGGAGAAGTAAAAGACCCAAGATATAATTTTTATTCAACAGTTTTAAAACAAGCGAGATTAAATGCAAATACAAAATATTTAAATAATGTTTATGATGTTTTATCTAAAGGAAAAAATAAACAAATATTTACTCAAGACGACATGATTCAAAGATTTGGTGCAAACAATGTATTAAATGGAAAAATAAATTCAAATTTATTTAAAAAAGTTCAAGTAGGTATAGATGAGGTTGCAGGTATGTCACCTTTTGAAGGATTATATTTAAGAGCTCCTGTGTATGATTCTGTTTTTGATGTAAGTAATAATTTAATTAAAAATACAGGTTGGATGCAAGCCTATCAATATGCTGTTCTTGCACCTAAAGGCATAGCTCAAATATCAAAAACTATTTTAAGTGCATTAACTCACGCAAGAAATTTTGTAAGTGCGGGTGCATTTGCAGCAGCCAATGGTATTTTATTACCTGATCAAAATTTAAAAACTTTATTTTCTGATGCGGGTCTAATAAAAAATAATCAAAGAAGTTTAGTTGGTATAGCAAAAGATTTAACAGCAAATAGAGTTATAGGTGGAATACCAGCAAATGAAGTAAGAGATATAGCGGAGCAATTAACCAAATATGGTGTTACTGGAACACAGGTTGAAGCTAATGTTATGAGACAAAACGTAGGAAATGTAATTAATAATGCTGATCAATCAGCAAAAGATATTTTAGGGGCTACATTAGATGGTAGTAAGTTTCAAAAATTAATGAGAAAATCTAGAGAAGTGTATGGCAAGTTAGAAGATGCATACGTTGCAGAAGATGATTTTTGGAAGATACTTACATGGGGAACTGAAAGAGCTAGATACAAAGGTGCATTAGAATCTTACGGTGTTAATGCTGAAAACTTTAATAAAGTTTTAGCTGGAGACAAAAATGCTTTGGCCAGTATAACAAAAGATGGTAAAAATTTTGGACCACAAGTTCAAACATTTTTAGAAAAATCATTAACTAGAAATTATGACGCTAGTGCTAAACAATTCTTAGGACCATATGAAGAAATGTTTACAGAGGTTGCAGCTAATATTACTAGAAATAATGTACCCAACTATGCATATATTGGTAGATTTGGTAGAGCTTTAAGAGCTTCACCATTTGGTAATTTTATAGCATTTCCACTTGAAGTTATTAGAACAGGAAATAATGTTTTAGAACAATCAATAAAAGAAATATACAGTGGTATTCCAGATGTAGCGGCAGTTGGTTATAAAAGATTGTTTAGTTTTGGTGCAACAACTACAGCAGTGCCAATGGGTTTAACATCATTCTTTAAGGCTAAAAATGATGTAACAAATGAAGAGATGGATGCTCTTAGAAGATTTGTTCCACCATGGTCTAGAAATTCTACACTACTTCCAGTTGGTCGTGATGAAGATGGATATTTAAAATATGTAGATTTTAGTTATGGAAATGCTTATGATACTTTACTAAGACCATTCAATGCAGTTTTAAATGAATTATCTAGAGGAGAATCTACTGAAGATTCTTTAATGAAAGCTTTGGGTACAGGTACACTTGATGGTGTTATTGATTTAGCAAAACCATTTACAAGTGAATCTATTTTTACTGAAGCATTTGTAGATTCTACATTAAGACAAGGTATTGGTAAGAGTGGTAGAAGAATATGGTCTCCTGCAGATGATACATTTGTTAAAATTGCTAAAGGAGTTAAACACATTGCAGAAGCATTTGAACCAGGTTCAATCGCACAACTTCAAAGATTATCTGATTCAGTAACTGGTAAAACAGATAGCTATGGTAGAACATTTAATTTTGCAGATGAAATAAAAAGTTTAGGAGGATTTAGAGTTCAAAAAATAGATCCTGAAAGAGGATTAATTTATAAAACTACTAACTTTGGAAAAAATTTAAAAGATTCAGAAAACTTATTTACATCAACTCTATTAAGAGGTGGTAGAGTTAGTCCAGAAAAAATATTAAATAGATATAAATATTCTGAACAACAAAGATTTGAAACATTAAGAGAAATGTATTTAGATATTGAGGCTGCAAAACAACTTGGAGTTTCTAATGCACAAATAAGATCAAAAGTAAAAAGAAAAGGTATTAGTGAAAAAGTTTTTAAAGATTTAATTAAGGGACGATATACTCCTAAAAAACCAAGTGACTTTTTTAAAAGAAGAATTAATCAAATAAATAGAAATTTAAATATAGAAACAGGGGAAAGCCTGGTTAATCCATATATTGAAGCAAGACCTTTTATAAATGAAATAATAAGACAAAATAGAAGAATTGATTTAAAAACTGGAGAATTAAATATACCAGACTTTGATGAACCAGAAGAAACTATTGATCCGTTAGGAACAATAACAACGCCACCACTGACATCACCAGCATCTATAAATACACAAGTAGTACAGAGCCAAAATACAGGGTCGACATTGCCTGCTAACTTTGCTAGTTTACCTACTGCTGAACGATCAAAAATAATAGAGGAATTTTTTACAACGTAATGATAAACAAAATTAAAAGTTTGGGCGGTGTGATAGGTCTATCCTATCGGGTTTCTATTGTAGCGGGGGTTACGATATAATGGCTAAAAAATCTGCATTACAAAAAATAGATGAGCATGAAAAGCTATGTAGAATTATGCAGAAACAAACTTTCGAACAAATCAAAGAAGTTAAACAAAGACTTGAGCGTATGGAAAAGATGATAATAGGAGGAGCATTTGGTATAATAGTTGCTCTACTATTAAATATGCTTAAATAAAAATGCAACTTTCAAAACATTTTACTCTTGAAGAGATGACACGTAGCATGACTGCGGTTCGTAAAGGAATTAACAATATTCCAGGACCTGGAGAGATAAAAAATTTAGGAGATCTATGTTACGAGGTCTTAGAGCCTGTTAGAGCACACTTCGACAAAGCTATAAGCATTAGCTCAGGATTTCGTTCAGAAGCGTTGTGTGAGGCTATAGGGAGCAAAAAAACGAGTCAGCATGCACTTGGCTGTGCGGCGGATTTTGAAATCAATGGAGTTCCAAATATTCAGGTAGCTTACTGGCTAACTAACAACGTTGACTTTGATCAATGCATTCTCGAGTACTATAAACCCGAGGATGATCAGGCGGGATGGATACACGTGTCTTATGATGCTCAAGGTTCTAATAGAAAACAAATACTTACTTTTGATGGTAAAAAATATTCCGAAGGTTTACCAGAAATGAAATGGTCTGGTGGTAAAGTAGTAAGTTAAGTGGCAGTTGTTGGTTTAACGGCAATGAATAATCAGGGATCGTATGCACCGAACCAACTTCGTTTGTTAAAACAAGACGCTACCACTCGCCCACGGAATGCCCATAGATCCCATTCGTAAAACCTATATCCAATCTCTTAATTCTTCACCTAAAACTTCTGATGCAATGTTAATCTTTTTACGTAAAGCTTTAACTATTTTTTCATCTACGGTGTCATCTGCTATTAAATCAACATAGGTTACAGATTTTTTCTGACCTATTCTGTGTGCTCTATCTTCAGATTGCAATCTTTTCTCAAGATCATAACCATTGGAGTAATATACAACAGTGTTTGCTTGAGTTAGTGTAATACCATAACCACCTGTTTGAGGTGTACCAATAAAAAATCTACACTCAGGATCTTCTTGAAAACGTTTGATGTTAGGTTGTCTATTTTCTTGTGGAGTGAGTCCGTAATAATCGACCACGGATCCTTCACCATATTCTTTTTCAATAGCTTTTTTAATTTCAAACATATCTTTTTGATAGTTAGCCCATATAATAGCTTTACCCTCTACTTCTTCTAAGACATTCATTAATTCATTTATTCTATTACTTTTTATGTTTTGAGTGCTACCATCATCAGCAGTAAAGTGACCACAAGTAATTTGATGTAGTCTCATTAGCTGAGTTAATACGGTAACTGTAGTTGTTTGCTTACCATTTAAGATAGCAAGAGCCATAGTCTTCATCTGTTTGTACAGCTTAGATTGTTCTTCAGTAAGTACAACATTTCTTTTAACATAAATCTTATCAGGTAAATCTAGGCAATCTTCTTTTAATACACGATAAGAAAACCCTTTTAATTTTTCTGATAACTCACCAATATTTTTAAAAAAATTTACAACTTGTATGGATCTACCTTGTGCGTGAATAGTTTTCATTTCAGCATATCTATTTCTAAAAGCATAGAATGATGCAAAGTCCAATAACCACGGACTTAAAAATTCACACTGGCTATAAAGGTCTAATGGATTTTTAGTTATAGGAGAACCAGTCATAATTCTTCTATACTTAGACTGAGGAGCAAGCTTTAAAATATTTTTAGTTCTTTTAGCTGAAGAATTTTTTATAGTTGTAGATTCATCTATTGCCATAATAGTATTATGAGTTCTAAGAAATGACTCTGCAAAGTCTGTACCTTTAGATGTACTTAATGCTTCAACATTCATAATTAAAATATGAAGCTTATCACTACTTTTTAGTAATTCATTTAATTTCTCTTGTTGACCTTTTGTAATATTTGCTTGCCACAATACAGACACATTCTCTATATGATCAGGTAAGTGTGTTGGAATTTCTTGATTATACCAAGTACCAATAACACCTTTAGGTGCAATAATTAAAGCACCATCTACTTTACCTTTATCATAAAGCATTGCCATATTATCAATCAATACTTTTGTTTTACCTGTACCCATCTCCATAAAATAAGCATAGCTTTCTTTATTAGAAGATTTTTCTAACGCAGTTAATTGATGCGCGTAAGGTTTAGTTTTAAATTTATAATTCATAATTTTTCTTCTTTCTAGTTGACAATATAAACTTAATAACTATATTGTCAAGCATGAAAGAAAATATAGTTTATGTCATACAAGAAATTCCTGGAACTCAATCAGGCAATCCTAAAATAAATATTATAGGTGCGTCTAATTATGGTGAGTTTAAATTTTTATTACCAGAATTTTCTCAAATGATTTTTTCTCCTGGACCATTAATTTTTAAATTAAGAAAAGGTTTAAAAGATTTTAAAATAGGGGATTATTTATTATTAACAGGAGATCCTGCAATCATTGGTGTTGCATGTTCTATAGTTTCTGATATTACAAACGGTAAATACAATGTATTGAAGTGGGATAAACAAGAAAGAAAATATTATCCTATTGAGATTAATCTATACGAGAAAGGAGAGATAGATGAATAATATAAACTTTGAGCAAGACAAAACAGATATATTAGATAAGAGTGAAAATATAAAATCATTATCTAATGAAGTTCAAAAGATGGAATCTTTAGTAAAAGAAATAGAGGACATTGAAAAGAACTTAAAAGATAAGAAAAAAGATTTAGACGTTATATCAGCAGAGGTAATTCCTACTATGATGTCTGAGATGGGTTTATCCCAACTCAAACTAATGGATGGTTCTATGATTGATGTCAAGCCGTTCTATAATGCTACCATTACAGTGGCTAATAGAGAATCGGCTTTTAACTGGCTTCGACAAAATGGTCTGGGAGACATTATCAAAAACGAAATGGTAGTATCTTTTGGCCGTGGAGAAGACAACAAGGCAGCAGAATATGCTGAACTTGCAAAGAGTCAGGGTCTTCAACCTGCGCAGAAATTAAAGGTTGAACCCATGACTCTAAAAGCGTTGGTCCGTCAACGTATTGAGGCAGGTCAAGAAATGCCCACGGAAATTTTCAGCATATTTGTTGGAAATAAAACTACAATAAAAAGGAAAAAATAATCATGACAAAAGAAACAAACCTTACAAAAAAAGAAGAAGGTGCATTGGCTACAAATATGTTTGAAGCTGATGCTAACGCAGGAGCACAGAATATTGGTCAGGACGATGTTGCCTTACCCTTTCTTAAAGTCTTAGGACAGTTATCTCCAGAGATAAATAAGAGAGATGGTAAATACGTTGAAGGCGCAGAACCTGGGATGATATTAAACTCTGTCACTAAAGAATTATTCAATGGTGAAAAAGGCGTTAATGTAATCCCTGCTTTCTATAATAGAAAATTTCTAGAATGGAAAGATAGAGGAGAAGGCGGAGGTCTTGTAAAGATGTATTCAATAGAAGATCCTATTGTTAAGACATCTACAAGAGACCAGATGAATAGAGACAGGCTACCTAATGGTAACTATCTTGAGAACACAGCAAATCATTTTGTTGTTACTTTAGGATCAGTACCATCTACTGCATTATTGTCTATGACAAGAACACAGTTGAAAGTAAGTAGAACTTGGAACTCTATGATGATGTCTATAAAGATGCAGGGTAAAAACGGTTTATTTACTCCACCAACATTTAGCCACGTTTATAATCTAAAGTCAGTTCAAATGACTAATGATAAAGGAACATGGTTTGGTTGGGATGTAACTAAAGTTGGACCTGTATCAGACGCTAGTGTTTATGGTATAGCCAAAGACTTTGCTGAAAAAGTTGGCAAAGGTGAGGTTGAAATTAAACACGACTCTGAAACTGAGACAACAGAAAAGTCACCATACTAAATAGTATCCTAGGTAGTGGGCGGTGAAGCGAGAGTGGACCCGCCCGCTTAAAGATATAATTATGGAAAAGTTTAAAGAGATATTCTCAGGCTTAGAACGTGCGTATGGTATGACATACGTAGATAAGAAAGGTGCCGACGGTCAGAAGATCAAAGGTAAATCTTTTGTACAAAGAGGTATGGTCACAGATAATATGTGGCAAGACCATTTAAACGGTGCAGAACCTAGTCTAGGTATTATACCGATTAATGAAACTAATACTTGTAAATGGGGTTGTGTAGATATTGATTCTTATGCAGGTTTTGACCACAAAAAATTAATAGATAAAATTAAAAGTTTAGACTTACCTCTACTAGTATTTAGATCTAAGAGTGGAGGTGCACATGTATTTTGTTTTACAACAGTTCCTGTTGAAGCAAAACTAATGAGAGATAGGTTAGTATCAGTTAGTGCAGTGTTGGGTTATGGTGGATCAGAAGTATTTCCAAAACAAATAGAATTAAAATCCAAAGATGATACAGGAAACTTTTTAAATTTACCATACTTTAATGGTGATAAAACAACAAGATATTGCTTCAATGATCAAGGTGAAGCTGTTAATCTGGAACGCTTTTATTTACTACATGATTTATATAAACTTACTCCAGAACAATTAGAAGTATTAACAATCAAAAGACCTGACTCAGAATTTAGTGACGGTCCACCTTGTCTAGAATCATTAACACAAACAGAAATCAAAGATGGTAGAGATAGAATTATCTATCAATACATTCAATATGCAAAAAGAAAATGGCCCGATAGTTGGCAAACAAAAATTAATGCATTCAATTATAAATACTTTGAGAAACATCCTTCAGGACCTTTGGAAGATAGAATCGTTCAAGGTAAAATAAAATTTAATGATGGTAAAGATTTAGGTTTCAAATGTAATGAAGATCCAATGTGTAATCACTGTGATAAAAAATTATGTAGAACAAGAAAATATGGTATTGGTGGAGACGCAGTGTTTCCAATACTATCTGATCTACAAAAAGTAGAACTAGATGAACCTTATTACTGGGTCAATGTAGATGGGGATAGAGTAAAGCTAGACAACATCGATTGTTTAATGGAACAAAGATTGTTTAGAAGAACTGTTGTAAAACAAATCAATAAGAAACCACCACGGATCACGGTCAAAGAATTTGAAAAGTATACTGATATGTTACTTCAAGGTATTGAATTAATCAAAGCACCAGTAGGTTCTTCAATGATAGATCAGTTAAAAGAACATCTAGAAGAGTTTTGTACTAATAGAACTGCAGCAGAAACTACTAAGAAAGATATTCTAAATGGAAACGTCTTTACAGAAGAAGGTAAACATAAATTTATATTTCATAAATTTTATCATGGACATTTACTTAGAAAGAAATGGCCAGAGAAACCACAAGTTACACAACAAATGCTAAAAGAATATTGTGATTGTAGTGATGATCGAATTGTAATTGGTAAGAAAAGACCAACAATTATGGTAGTGGATGCATTTGAAAAACCAGACAAAACTCATACACCTAAAGTCTTGAAAGAAAAGGATCCGTATTAATGAAGACAATTGTATTCGGCCCACCAGGTACAGGAAAGACACATACATTATTAGAGAAGGTAGATGAATATCTAAAGACAACAAACCCAGATCGAATTGGTTACTTTGCTTTTACAAAGAAAGCTGCGAATGAAGCTAAAGAAAGAGCAATGAAAAAATTTAGTTTAGAAGAAGATGATCTTCCATATTTTAGAACACTACATTCATTAGCTTTTAAATCATTGGGTTTAAAAAAGAATCAAGTGATGCAGAAAAGACACTACGAAGATTTGGGTAGGAAAGAACATTTGTTTCTAGACTATAATGATTATGATGAAGAAGAGACTGGATTGTTTTCTACTAAAAGTGATTATCTTAGAATAATTAATTTAGCTAAACTTAGAAACATTACCATAGATGAACAATATAATTTAAAAGAACATAATCAAGATGTTGAATACTCAACTCTAATTCATTTAAGTGATAGACTAGTGGATTATAAAAAAGAATATAATCTTATTGACTATAACGATATGATTTTAAATTTTATCAAAGAAGAAAAATCACCAAACTTTGATGTAGTATTTATTGATGAAGCTCAAGATTTATCTTTAATGCAATGGGATATGGTTAAACATATTACTGATAAAACAGTTGATTCTTTTATTGCAGGAGATGATGACCAGGCTGTATTCAGATGGGCTGGTGCAGATGTTGATTCATTTATTGCACAAAAAGGAAAGATTATTGAACTCAAAGAATCTAGAAGAGTTCCAAAAAAAATACATGAACTTGCTAACTCAATTATTGGTAGGGTTAATAATAGAGTAGACAAGAGTTGGAATCCAAAAGAACATGAAGGAAAGTTAAGTGCTTATGATAGTTTTGAAGATGTAGATATGTCATCAGGTAAATGGTTAGTATTAACTAGAACAAGATCTATGTTAGATCCTTTGGAAGAAATAATAAGAGATAGAGGATTCTATTACGATAATAGATTTAAAAAATTATATGAAAAAGATATTCAAGAAGCTGCAACTAGTTGGGAATATTTAATTAAAGGACAAATGTTAGATTCAAAACAAATAGAGAATATTTCAAAGTACATCAGCAAAGAGAAGTGGAACAAGGATAAATTAAAATCTATTGTTAAAAATACTGTCTACAGTTTAGAACAATTACAAAAAGACTATGGTCTTAAAACAAATGAGATTTGGTATGAGGCTTTTGATCAAGCAGGACAGAAAAGAATTAATTATATAAGACGTATGAAACGTAATGGAGAGATGTTAAATCAAGAACCACGGATCAAATTATCAACCATTCATAGTGCTAAAGGTGGTGAAGAAGATAATGTAGTCTTACTTACTGACCTTACATACAACACTAAAAAATCATATGACAAGAATCAAGATGATGAAACAAGATTATTTTACGTAGGTGCAACTAGAACAAAGGAACACTTACATATTATAAGACCAAAAGATGATAGTAAATGTTACCCAATGGAGGAGATTATATGACAAATAAAGGTATATTCGAAGACACATTTCCACAAGATAAACAAATCGGAGGATCTCATTATAAAAAATTTAAGATTCAACCTTATGAATTTATATCAAAGAATGATCTTTCATTCTTTCAAGGCAACGTAATTAAATACGTTTGCAGATATAAAAACAAAGCAGGTATACAGGATCTAGAAAAAATAAAACATTATTGTGATCTAGAGATATTAAAAATGAAAGATATAAAATGAATGCAGCAAAAAATTGGGAGTTACATTACAGAGAAAAATATGAGCCACAGATTAAAAGATTAACTGAAAGATATAATAAATTATATGACGAGAATCAAAAAATGAAAAGAAGACTAAAGAAATACGAAGGCAGTATGAGAATGGTTTATTACTATAACAAAAAGGAGCAATAATGAGTTGGCAAGAATATAGAGCAAGAGCAAAAATAATAGAAGAAAACTTTGCGAAAAATCTAAAAGATCCTATATGGGCAAATGACTATCAAGATATGCAAGAGCATTGGGATGTAAAAGGTACTTTAGACAATGAACTTTTAAAGTTTGATGTTAAAGGTATGAAGAAAGTAAATCGTTGGGATAATAAAAAACAAGATGATATTGCTTGGGTTGAAGGAACCAATGTTAGAGGTAAACCTGGTTGGGTAAAAGGCAAAGCAGATTACATAGTATTTGAAAGAGCTGACAATTGGCTACTAGTTCAAAGACAAGAACTATTGGAACATGTAGAATCTAAACTTAAAGAAAAAAATTTTGAAAAAGGTAAAGGAGTTTATCAAATATATCAACGTGAAGGTAGGCTAGATAAAATTACCATGGTTCCTTTTCAGGATATGGAACAATTAACTAAAGTAAAAAGGATAAATAAAAATGCAGAAGATAATATTTAAACCACAAACAGAATGGCTACCACCAGAAGAATTTCCTGATCTATCTAGTCACGATGAGATTGCAATTGACTTAGAAACCAAAGATCCCGAACTAACAAAGATGGGATCTGGAGCAATCATTGGTAAAGGAGAAGTTGTTGGTATAGCAGTTGCTGTTGAAGGTTGGTGTGGATATTATCCTATCGCTCATGGCGGTGGTGGCAACATGGATAAAAGTATGGTCCTTAAATGGTTTCAAGATGTTTTAAATACTAAGGCTAGTAAAATATTTCACAATGCAATGTATGATGTATGTTGGATTAGAGCTATGGGTCTAAAGATTAATGGCACTATTATAGATACTATGATTGCATCTGCTTTATGTGATGAGAATCAATTTCGTTTTGATTTAAATACTTGTGCTAAAAGATATGTAGGTACAGGAAAAGATGAAGCAGCTTTATATGCAGCAGCAAAAGAATGGGGCATTGATCCTAAAGGTGAGATGTATAAATTACCTGCAATGTATGTAGGTCAATACGCAGAAAAAGATGCAGCGATTACACTACAACTATGGCAGTATCTAAAAACAGAAATCGTTAATCAAGACATACAATCTATTTTCGATATGGAGACAGAATTATTTCCTTGCCTCGTTGATATGCGTTTTTTAGGAGTTCGTGTAGACGTTCAAGCAGCAAGTAAATTAAAGAAACAATTAGTTGCAAGAGAAGAATCAGCATTGCTAGCAGTGAAAAAAGAAACAGGAATAGAACCTCAGATATGGGCAGCCAGATCGATTGCCAAAGTTTTTGAGAAACTAAAATTACCTTATGACGTAACTGAGAAAACATCTGCTCCTTCTTTTACTAAAAATTTTTTACAAAACCACCCACATCCAGTGGTTCAAAAGATTGCACAGGCTAGAGAAGTAAATAAAGCTCATACAACATTTATTGATACCATATTAAAACATTCACATAAAGGTAGAATCCATGCAGAGATTAATCAATTACGTGGAGATAATGGTGGAACTGTTACTGGTAGATTTTCATATTCTAACCCTAATCTTCAACAAATTCCTGCTAGAAATAAGGAACTTGGACCAATGATTAGGTCATTATTTATACCCGAGGAAGGCCATACATGGGGTGTATTTGACTATTCTCAGCAAGAGCCTAGGTTGGTGGTGCATTATGCAGCATTACAAAATTTATATGGTGTTGATGACGTATTAGATTCTTACAATAATGATCCTAATACAGACTTTCATACTATAGTTGCAGACATGGCTAATATACCAAGATCTCAAGCTAAGACTATTAACTTAGGATTGTTCTATGGTATGGGTAAAAATAAACTACAGGCTGAACTAGGGGTAGATAAAGAAACTTCAGATGAACTATTTAAACAGTATCATGAAAGAGTTCCTTTCGTTAAACAGCTAATGGATAACGTAATGCAGAGAGCACAACAACGTGGTCAGATAAGAACTTTACTTGGGAGACTATGTAGGTTTCATCTATGGGAACCGAATATGTTTGGTATGCATAAAGCAATGACACATGACGCAGCGTTATTGGAACATGGACCAGGGATTAGAAGAGCCTATACTTACAAAGCTTTGAATAAATTAATTCAAGGATCAGCTGCTGATATGACCAAGAAAGCTATGATTGAATTATATAAAGAGGGTATCATACCACATATACAAGTACATGATGAACTTGATATATCTATAAAGTCTCCAGAACATGCGAGTAAAATAAAAAAAATTATGGAACATGCTGTTAGTCTAGAAGTTCCCAACAAAGTAGACTATGAATCTGGATCAAATTGGGGTAATATAAAATGATAAATTATGGCTTACTTAAATGCTAATATTCCTGTACAATATGCTCAAATAAGAAGGGAGTATTTATATGATCTCAAAAAACATCACGGAGAAGTTGAAGACTGCATTATCTTTGGTATTAGCTGTATTACAGGTCGCGCTATCTTATGGCATGCACTTATGGAAAATGGCGCAATCTTTTATCGTCTCCCAATTACGGCATTTATTCAACGTGGTTATGAACCCAAGTCTGTTTCACCCAAGAGACTTGATGAACTGGAGCTTTGGAATTCTTTTAGTTATTATCCTGCTGTCACTACTTATGATATTTTAGGTGGACAACACGGAAAATATATAGGTAAAGATAAAAAATGGCATCATGGTGGTTATTTATTTACCGTTGACTTTGCACATCCAGAGAGTAATATAGTAGACACCGATCACTCGGAAGTACCGCACGAACACAAGTGCGCACACATACTTGCCTTAGATGATGGCAACTATGCGGCACAGCCAAATAATAGATTAATCTGGGACATACCTTCATTTACAGTTAGAGATGATACTCCTGACTGGAAAGTACAAACTAATGAATGGAACGTAGAGGACTCAGGTAAATGGAGAACAGAAGACACAGATAATTTCTTCTATGAAATGGAAGAAAAAAAATGAGGACAATAAATTATGAACATTGCAGAGTTATTCAAAAAGAATTTTGTATTAGTACCCGTCATAGCTTCTGTACTTTTCGGAACATTTACGGGCGTTAAGTACGTAGTTAATCTAACAGACACCATCAACGCAAATCAATCAGAAATTATAGATCTTAAAAGAGATTTAAAAGTTGCTGAAGATAAAATTACAGATCAAAACACAAGATTAACTTCTG
>Ga0207896_1000123_pt1 | contig 16852 bp, 20 predicted proteins | sample LinPmetageLP36_FD_184049 | JGI IMG/M metagenome (GOLD analysis project Ga0207896, IMG submission 184049) | Marine viral communities from the Pacific Ocean - LP-36 (SPAdes) | ecosystem: Environmental > Aquatic > Marine > Oceanic | place: Pacific Ocean | collected 2010-06-15 | reverse complement strand
TACCACTAGCAGAATTTAACTGAGATAAACCTGCACACGGACAAACAGAATTTACAAAATCTACTCGTTCAAATGTTTGGTTAGGAATATCTAATTCTTCATGATCTATTCTATACATAGGTACATCTGGCCAATAATCTTCTATATGGCTTTCATTGGCAGCAAAGGCTTCATAACTTAAATGAAATGCTGGTAAATTACCTGTTGCTTTATTACAACCTATTGCACTACCTCCGATTAACGGAATCATAGTGCCCCATTTTAATTCTTTTTCTTTTTTCATATTTTAACTTTTTCAATTTCTAAATCTTCCATGAATGTAAAAGGATCAATATTACCTTCTTCTATTTCATTTTCTAAATATACAATTGTTTCCTTGATTGTATCAGTTATATCTTTTTTAGGTTCCCATCCCATTGATTTTGCTTTAGAGATATCTCCATAAGAATTTAATGCTTCTCCTGCAATTGCATCATAATGATCAAAATCAACATTAACATCCATAATGTCTGCTATCATATTTTTAAGATCCATTAGGTTAGTCATTTTACCAGTTCCTAGATTAAATGTTTGATTTGCAGTATTTTCATTTTCCATACAAAGAATATGGAATGCATTAACATCAGATACATCTATATAATCTCTTGCCTTCATATAATCACCAAACACAATAGGATTACGACCACCTTTAATTCTTAGAATAAATCCAGCAAAAACTGGTGGAATTGTTCTTTCGTAATCTTGTAGTGGTCCTGCTACATTAAAATATCTAAGTGCAGTATAATTTAATCCTTTAGTTCTGCAATAAGATTCTGCTAACAGAGCAAGACATGCTTTTGTTGTAGAATAAATTGTAGTAGGATCTGATTGAGTTTCATTAAATCCTGCTTTAGGCATTTCGCAATTTTCATATACTGCCGAAGTTTCACTAAAGATAATTCTTTTGACATCTGCTTTAAGACAGCCATTCATTACATTAATACTTCCTAAGATATTATTATCTACTGCTTCATATACATCTTCATGGCAATCATAAATTGAAACTAAACCTGCAAAATGATAAACATAATCTGGTGCAAATTTTTCAATAATTGTTTCTACAAATTGATTTCTAATATCAACTCTATGAAAGTTTTCTATTTGATCATGAACTTTAGGAATATAAGTTCCATGTTCCATATTATCAATAACTGCAATACATTCAGGATTATGTCCTCTATTTAATAAATCATTGATAAAATTTGTACCAACGAACCCAGCACCACCGGTGACTAGGATTTTAGTTTCAGAATTATACATATATTTAGTTTGTTATTTTGTTATAAGCTTCCCAGATTTTATTATCTACATGTTCTCCACTATAATAAGAATCTTTTAAATATTTTTCTTGGAGATTATAGAAGAGCTTTTTATAATGATCTGGGTTTGCATTTAAAAACTCTACTTTCTTTTTTAAATCTTCTGGAGATTTGCATCTAATAAAATGCCCATCAGGGAAGACATTAAATTCAGTATCGTAAGACGGGTGTAAGAATGGTATAATACCATAGTGTAGCATTTCTGCATACTTAGAGGTTACCATTCCTTCTTTAATAGGTACACAGAAGGTATACTTAGTAGAAAGTAATTCATCTGTCATTGATTCAATTCTTTTTTCTCCTTTAAACCACTGAGGATATTTTTCTTTTAATTCATCATCCCACTTACCATAAATATCTGTCTTTATATCATTCTCTACAATATAATCTTTAACTGGATCCCATCGGTCCATTCCTCCTGTACCTTTACCTTGGTTTTGTAACATCATAAATGAATCTGTTTTTTTCATTTCAAACAATTCATCAGTGTCATACCTTTTCTTATCTAAAAGAAATACAGTTTCAATTCCGGAATATTCATAAGTAGATGTAATAGTTTTAACATCTCTTAGTGGTGGTTGGTAAAAATATTGTTCTTCTTTTGTAAAATTATTTTGTGCCAAGTAATATGTAGGTCTATTATTAATACCCCAATCTTTACAAGCTAATACATATCGGTTATCTACAAGTAAACCAACAATTGGTACTTTCTTTTCCAATTCATTCATCGCTTGAATTATTGGAGCAGCATAATATTTAAAAAAGTCTAATGATTTAACTTGACCATTTCCATCTTTCTTATTAATATAATTAGGTATGTTAACTGTACTTGATGGTCCAGTGTAAAAGAAAATAAAATCTAAATCTAATTCTTTTATAAATTTTACAGTTTCATCAGCAGATTTTCTATTCTCCATTTTAGAATGAAATTCATGAATGTTTGGTTCTGCCGCTAACTCTGCTTTAACAGGATCCCCAAATAAGGATTGAACTGCTGGCTTTTCTTTTGCTCTAACTCTACCTAAATCATTAGGGCTCAATAGCCAATATTCAATATTAGGATTTCTTTTTGCAATTGAATTGATTAATTGCTTAGGTTCACAATCTCCTCCTATTGCTCCCCAACTGTTTTCATTAAACTTAATCGCTTTACCAAGTTTAAAGAAACCTACTTTTTTAACATTTTCCATTTAACACGTTTTAATTAAATCTTCTATTACTTCTTTATCATTTTCATATGTTAGATCATACCAACATATATTTAATTCCTCAAACTTTAAATTATCCATTGAATTAATAAGATGGGTAATTTCATATTCATTTCTATTTGACATTTTAATACTATCAAGATTATCAAATGCTTCTTTTGAAAATATCATATAACCACAGAAATATCTTCCTGAAACAATTCCATGTGGTTTTTCTATAACAACATTTTCTAATATAGAAGCTAATTGTAAATTCCTAGCTCTTGTATCATAATCTTTATAAGTAACTACTGTACTGTTTGGATCATGATATTCTAATCCTATATTTCCTTGATAATAATTATCTCCGAACAAACACAAGAAGCCTTCATTAAATTTACCAGCCCAAACCTTTATTGCTGCACCTGGTCCATATTCATCATCTTTTTGAAATTCATAAAATATGTTAATGTCTTTTTTATACTTATTAAGTTTTTCTATAATAGGATGAGAAAGTTTTATACTATCTTTAAAAAAGAAATCTGCTTTACTAATTGTTACATAACAATCTTCTATTCCATTCTCAATACAAAATTCAATACAATATTCAACTGTTGATTTGCCTAAGATAGGATCAACTAATTTATTTTTGCCATATCTTGTAGAACGGCCTGCTGCTAATATAATTGCTTTACTTACTCTTTTCATTTAGTATACTTTATTTCTAATTCATCAAATAATTCATGCCCTTTTTTAATAAAAGATCCTGCTAATTCATATCTTTCATTTAATTCAAAGAAAGGTACTGCTCCTAATAAATGAACAGCTAAAAAGAACTTAAGTTGATATTCATCACACCATTCATACATTATCTTTTCAGCTTCTTTACAGAACTTACTGTATTTTTTATTTGGATTATTGTATATATGGGACTCATATTCCATAACAAAAGATTGCATTAGTTTTCCATAATCATAATAGTCCTGCTCTTCAGTACCTCTTGGATCTATAAAAAGAAAATCTTTATCGTGTAAAATGTTACTTACAGTTAAATCTCCATGAACAAAACCCCATGCAGAGGTTGCATCAAATTTACCTTCATAAGTATATCCTGTTCTTAATTGAAGTTTATCAAAATAATCTTTAGTCTTTACATCAGATCCTATATTATCAAACTTACCTATAATTGATATAAGATCTTCTAATTGATTTAATGAGTTGGTAATAGGTTGAGTTAAAATTTTATCATACCAAGTTGGAAATCTTTTCATCTCATAGCTTGTTTCTGATAAAGGTTTAACCTCAATAAAGTTAGGATGATCACAACACATTAAAAAATCCATTTGTTGTTTGAATTTTTCTGGGTAGTGTCCAGCTTCTTTAATTACTTTATTACCTTGGAGAAATACTTTATCTCCGCTGTTCCCTACTAAAATTTTACTATTATGCATTTTATTCCAAGTTTACGTGCAAAGGTTAAATCCACATCAGAATCCCCAACCATTAGGAAATCTTCAAAATTATATTGTGGAAATTTTTCTAATATTAAATGTCCCATATCTGGTGACGGTTTTTTATTTGATACATCTTCTCTAGTATATATGTAATCAAATAAGTTTGGATCTATTTGGTGATAACTCATAATCCTATCTACATTTTCTCTAGATGAATTAGATGCTATTACTAAATTTTTAAATACTTTGCTCTTACACATATACAAAAGTAGTTCATTTACTTTAGTTTTATGTAAGCTTTTTGAAAATATTTGCTTTTTATATTTTTGTGCTAATTTACTTTCCTTTGGAGTTAATTGATACTTTTCTAATAAAACATCCATTCCATAATTAATATCAGCAAGGATTGCCGATAGCGGTATTTCTATATTTAAAACTTTTTCTAATGCCTTTCTCCAGGAGTCGGCATGAATCTCAATAGTTTTAACTAGAGTATCATCAAAGTCTAACATTAAACATTTTTCCATATAAATCCTAATTTATTATTATATGGATAAAATAACAAATGTTTTAAGAGTGCTAGAGATATTTTTAAGACAAAAAAAGACCGCCTAGATGGCAGCCTCTTTTTAGGTGAACGGTATTTGTATTAAAGACTGTTCTTAGTATCTTGTACGTGTATTCTTACTTCTTGTGCTAGATTTTTAACATCTTGCATTGTTTTACGAATTCTAACAGCAGCAGCTTTATTTCCTTTTACATAAAACTTATCTACATCTTCATTACACGCTTCGATTAACGCTTTGATTTCTTCAAATTTTTCCATAATAATTATTTTTAGTTATTTAATCTATATATTCATCACTAGAACTTGCCTTCACGGTTTCTGTAAAAACTTGTTATTTTAGGAATGTACATATAATTCTTTCCTTTGTCACGCACGTTTTGCATAACTCTTTTAAACATATCCCAATCTGCTGGTAAAACTCCACCTGATCCAGTTGGAGCACCCTTTAATTTAGGAGCTGTGTTTCTTTGTTGATCTGGATTTCTATATCTTAATTCACCAGTTATACTCGGTCGCCATGATACTGCAGAGTGAGACGTATCATTTGCACCATAACCTTTATTATTAAGATCCATATCATAATCTTTTTGGGGTTGCATAAATACTTTCTTATCAGTATTATAGGCAGTTACCTTCTTTTTACTTCTCGTAAATACAAATCCTAAATCAGGGTATTGTGAATAAGCTTTAGCAATAAGCTCTAAGTGATTAGGGGCCCATTTATCATCATGGTCTAATCTAATGATATAATCACAACCATCTTTCTTAGCCAAGTCCAGTGAGTCATTAAGTGCACCACAACCTGCTGTAAATCGGATTTGTTTTGTTGACCATTTTTTATTATTTCTTTCCCCTGGTGTAGATCTGTTTTGATATTGTATTTGATCTTTAGGAATGATATCTTCCATTACTTTTTTAATTTCACTTTCATCACCTTCATACTTATCAGCAGTTAGGTATATTTTCCAATTCTTATACTTTTGAGATTTAACTGAATTTAATGCATCAGCTAAAACACCAGGTGTAGTCATATGCTTTGCTCTAGATTTATTAGCAGCACCAGCATTCATATCATGAGTTGCCATAACAATACCAAACTTAATATCATTATCAATTTTAGATCCTAAATTCTTTTCTAATAAAATTTGGAAATTTTCAGAACCTATAAATGATTCTAATAAACTGTATTCTTCAAAGGTTATCATTTTTTAAAAAATGTTTTTATTGACTTTATTATTCTTTTCATATCTTGCTTTGTTAAATCTGAACCTGATGGTAAGCAAATACCTTGTAAGAATAATAAAGAACTGTTTCCATTTATATATTTTTTATAACCTTGCATAACTGGTTGTTCATGCATTGGTTTCCATAATCTACGAGCTTCTATGTTATCTTCTGCTAAATGTGCTATTAAATCTTGCGGTTTATTCTCACCTTTCATTAATGCACAAGTTAACCACATATTAGATCTGTCACTAGATCTTTCCTCTTGAAAGGAATAAAATAAATCCCCTACCTCTTTTTGATATATTTCATTAACTTCTCTGGTTCTTTTTATCCTTTCCTCTATAACTTCCATTTGTGCTACACCTATTGCAGCAAGTACATTACTCATTCTATAATTATAACCTATTTCGGTATGATGGTAGAATGGTTTGTTATCTTTTGCTTGAGTAGAAAGGAATCTCATATAATCAGCTTTCTCTTTGCTATCAGTTACAACAACTCCACCACCGGAAGTAGATAGTAACTTATTTCCATTAAAAGAATAAACACCAATAGAGCCAAAGGTTCCTGTGTGCTTATCATTAAAAGTAGAGCCGAGACTTTCTGCGGCATCTTCGATAATAGGTATATCATATTCATCTGATAATTTTTTAATTGCATCCATATTACAAGGTACCCCAAATATATGAACTGGTATTATTGCTTTTGGTTTTTTACCTAATGCAGTAGAATTTAAAATAGCTTCTTCTAATAAAATTGGATCCATATTCCAACTGCCTTCTTCTGAATCAATAAAGATAGGCTCTGCACCACAATAAAGTATAGGATTAACTGTTGCTACAAATGTTAATGAAGAACATAAAACATAATCACCTTCTTCTACATTTAATGCACGTAATCCTAAATGTATTCCTGCAGTACATGAAGTAACTGCTACTGCATGTTGTGCTCCTGTATATTTTTTAACAATATCTTCAAACATATTTAAGTGAGGACCAATCGGAGCAATCCAATTATCTTTAAATACATCATTAATATATTTTAATTCATTGCCTGACATATGAGGCGGTGATAAGTAAATCTTTTTCATAATTTTATTTTAACAGGATTTCCATAAGCGGTGATTCCATCTGGTAAATTTTTTGTAACAACTGAACCTGCACCAATCATACAATTTTTACCAATTTTAATGTAAGGTAACACTACTGCACCTGCCCCTATAAATGTACCTTCTCCAATTTCTACGCCGCCACATAGCGTTGCATTAGGTCCTATAAAACTAAAGTCTCCTAAGACACAATCATGATCTACGGAAGCTGCTGTATTAATTATACAATGTTTTCCTATTTTAGTACCAACTTGAATTACCGAGCCATGTAAAATTTGAGATCCTTCACCAGGATTAATATTAGCATCAATTATGGCTGAGTTATGTGTTACTGTAATATAGCAATCATTACCTAATAATTCTGCTACTTTTTTTCTATTTTTATTATTACCAATTGCAATTATCCAATTGCCTTTAATATTATTATTATAAGGATCAAAGTCTCCTACTTCTTTTTCATAACTTTCATCATTCCAAAAATTTATTTGTTTTGAGTGAGCCTGTGATAAAATAGAATTAATAACATTGGCATGTCCACCTTTTCCGTAAATATTAATCATTGCTTTCTCTTTTAAATTCTGGAACAATACTTTTCATTAATAGAAGTATCTTATAAAAATCATTTGATCTTATTTTAGATAGCTTTTCTATTTTAGGTATTAAAGTTTTAAAATCATATTCTTCATGATTTAATTTCATAATGTTATGGTCATCAGTAGGAATCATATTTTCACCATTACATAACAGTTCTTCGTATAACTTTTCCCCTGGCCTTAAACCTATGTATTTAATTTCAGCATCACTTTTAAAATGTTTAATTAAATTTTTTGCTAAATCTGTAATACTTACAGGTTCACCCATATCAAACAGAAACACTTCACCACCCTTTCCTAATACACCTGCCTGTAATACTAATTGACATGCCTCAGGTATAGTCATAAAATATCTTATAACTTCTTTATGAGTAACGCTCACAGGACCGCCTTGTTTAATTTGTTTTATAAATGTTGGAATTACTGAACCTTCAGATCCTAACACATTACCAAATCTAGTTACTATAAAGTTAGTAGCTGATTTAGTTTCTAAGAACTGAGTGTATAATTCTGCTATTCTTTTAGTTGCACCCATTATGTTTGTAGGATTAACTGCTTTATCAGTTGATACCATAACAAATTTATCAACCTCATTCATAAAAGAAATATCAGCAACATTCTTTGTTCCTAGAACATTTGTTTTAATTGCTTCAATTGGATTAGCCTCCATCATAGGAACATGTTTATAAGCAGCTGCATGAAATACTACATTAGGTTTAAAACTTTCAAAAACTTCTTCTAATCTATACTTATCTCTTACATCACCTATTACATATTTAATATGAGATTTTGGATTTGATCTACTAATCTCTTGTTCCAAATGAAACATAGATGCTTCAGCATTATCAAAAACAGTTACTGATGAAGCATTAAAATTAACAAGTTGTCTTACTATTTCACTACCTATTGAACCTGCACCACCGGTAACAAGTATTCTTTTACCTTTAATAAAATCTTTAATTAATTTAAGATCAGTTATTATAGGTTTGCGATTTAATAGTTTAGAATAGTCTAAATTCATATATTATTTATTTGAGACACTAACCAATCCAATTCTACTTGGCTAGCAGAATCAGAAATAGCATTCTCAGGATCAGGGTGAGTTTCAATAAATACTCCATCATATTCAAATATCTTAGCTGCCTGTGCATACTGCTTTGCTAACTTACGACTACCACCAGTTATACCTTCACCAGCCATTTGAGTTGAATGAGTACAATCTAAAATAACTTTGTCTGCAAATTTTTTCATTACATCTACACCTCTAAAATCTACAATTAATCTATCATAGCCAAAATTAGAACCTCTTTCAGTTACCCATACTTCACAATTAGGATCAACTTCTTTAATCTTTGCAACTGCGTGTTTCATTGCATCAGCAGATAACCATTGACCTTTCTTAATATTAATTATATTAAAGTTTTTTGCGCATTCAACCAAAAGATCAGTTTGCCTACATAAGAATGCTGGTATTTGAATAACATCTACCACGTCTGAAAGTGGTAATGCTTGGTTAGGTTCGTGTATATCAGTTACAATTCTAACATTAGGATAAGCTTCTTTAATACTTTGCATAATCTTAATGCCTTCATCTAAACCAGGACCTCGATCAGAATGTATGGAAGTTCTATTAGCTTTATCAAAAGAACCTTTTAAATACCAATCTTTACCTCCCATATAACCATCTAAGGTTTTGGCTACTTCCAAAAAATTATCCTCATTTTCAATACTACAAGGACCAAGTATATAAGTATATTTTTCCATTATCCATCACAGCTTAAACATTCTTCCATTGCAGATTTTGCAATATCACCTCTTAAAACAGATTCAGTTCTCATATAATATAGAGTTTTGATCCCCTGCTTCCATGCTTCAAGATGAACTTGGTTAATCCATTTTGGTGTAGCTTCTTTAGGAAATGCTAAGTTTAAAGAAACTGCCTGATCAACATATTGTTGTCTTATACCACCTTGTCTTATTAAATCTAATTGATTAATTTCTTTAAATGTTTTAAATACATCTTTAAAAGGAATACCATCTTGAAATTCTGGTACATCTTTACATTTAATTAACATACCTTTTACAAAACACCAGTCATCTAAAAATTTAATGCCTTGTACAGAACCACCATCGGCCATAATCTTATCCCATACTCTTTTATTATCATGACCCATCTTTTCTAAATAACCTTTTAATTGTTGATTCTTTCTGATAAAAGTTCCTTTAGCAGATTGATCAGTCCATATATTTGCAGGAACTGGTTCAATACCTGCGGATATACCACCGGCTAATTTTGAATTAGATACGGTTGGGGCAACAGCTCTTAAGTGAGTATTTCTAAACCCTGTATCTCTACACCATAGAGGTTCTCCGTACTCCTCAGCAAGATCTCGGCTTGCTCTTTCACTTTCTACTTTAATTTGAGAAAATATATTACGAGTTTCATATTGAGCCTCTAACCCTTCAAATGCAATACCTCTTTGTTGTAAATAAGTATGCCATCCTAATACACCTAAACCTACAGCTCTACCTTTTTCTGCTGTTCTTACAGAGTTTTCAAAACCTTTTCTATATTTAGCCTTTTGAATAAATTCTTCAAGTACACCATCTAAAAACCATGTTGCATCATAAATGAGATTAGTATTTTTCCATTCATCATATTTAGAAAGATTAAGAGAACTTAAGCAACAAACAAAAGAATGATTTTCATCTGTATGTAAAACAATCTCGGAGCATATATTAGTCATAAACACTTTTAAACCGTTTCTCTTGTATGCTTCAGGATTTTGTTTATTAACATTTCCTCTATACATTATATAAGGTTGCCCAGTTTGTCTACGTTTTCTTTGTACAGCTGCAAATCTTTTTCTAGATTCAGAATCACCTTCTAAAACATTCCTCATAAATTTGTCACCAATAATAACACATTGATTAGTATTTAAACATTGTCTATTAATATCACCTTTAGGTTCTCTAATTTCTAACCATTCCCAAAAATCTCCATGTTCAATACTTAAATTAGTACTCGCAGCCCCTCTTCTTACTGCACCTTGGTTAGTTGCTAATATAGTAGAATCATTAATTTTAATAAAAGGTACTACACCATCACTTGTTCCATTATCCGTTATATTAGTTCCGGCTGGTCTAATTTGATTATGGCCAATACCAACACCACCACCATGTTTAGCTAATAGCATCAACTCTAAGTTCTTTTGGCCTATATCATTAATAGAGTCAGCTACATCTATACCAAAACAACTGATAGGTAAACCTCTTTCAGATCCAGTGTTGCTTAATACAGGTGAGGCTAAGTTTAGCCATCCCTTCCAAATGTACTTCATAAACTTATCTGCCATTTCTGGTTTCTTAAGCCTATTTGCTACAGTTGTTGCTACTCTCCAATAAGCATCCTTTGGAGTTTCTCCTGGTAAACAATATCCTCTAGATATTGTATTTAGATAAACATCGGTATGTCCCCATTCAGGATAATCAACGCCTCTTTCCCAACCTAATTCTTTTTCTATTTGATCTGCTGTCATTCTTTTTTGTTTTTAATTATTACCAAATATCATCCCAATCATCTCCTTCACCTGCTTTTGCATAATCAGTTGGTCTGATTGCAAAAAAGTCAGTATGAGTATGCCCACCTGTTAAATGATAAAACCAATCTAAAGCATCAGCAGATTTTTCATCATATTCAAATATTGGATCTAATCCTAATTCTTGTAATTTTTCGTTTGTTCTTCTGTAAATAAAATTCTTTAAGTCAACTGCTTTTAAATTTTCAATATCACCCATTTCAAAAATCTTATCAATATAATCATGCTCCATATCTACCATTAACTTTGCAGCTTCATAAATAGATTCTTTAATATCCTCTCTTAATGTTTCATCCTCAGAACACATATGATTAAATAACCTACAGCCCATTTTAGAATGCAATGATTCATCCCTTACAGACCATTTCATTTGTTGTCCTATTCCTTTTAAAAGATTTCTCATTTGAAAACTATATAAAACTGCGAATGAACTATAAAGAGATACACCTTCAGCAAATGCAGAGAATATTGCAAGACTCCTGGCTACTTCCTTTCTTGCGTCTTTGCTTTCTAATAAATCTTTATCTGTATAATCAGCTTTAGTTGACATTAAGAAATCAAATTTATCAGCCATTGAAGGTTCATGTAAAAATGCAGTATAATCTTCAAGACCTAATGTTTCATTTAAATAACTATAAGCAACTGCATGAATAGTTTCTTGTGAACCAAACATCATTGCCATTTGTCTTATCTCATGTTTAGGAAACCATTTTGTAACCATCCCAGTCCAATAATCAGATACTGCACATTCAGTTTGAGCAAATCCTAAAAGAATATTTCCTACTAGGTTTTTTTCATGAGGTTTAATATTTTCATTCCAATCCTTTAAATCACCTTGCATTGAGATTTCAGTATGTAACCAAAATGCTTGTGCTTGTGGTAACCAACCATCCAAATAATATTCAGGATATTCAAAAGGTTTGTATTCGACGCGATTAGTGAAAAGTTTGCTCATAGTTTTTTATTATTTTAGACAAAACATGCAACTCAGTAGAATAGGTTGCATGTCGTTAATTAGTATTGTTTTTTATTTATTCTAGTTAAGACTTGAGTTTTAGTCATTGTCTTGTTTTTTTAACTCTTGCTCTAAATCATATGCTTTTTGTTGAAGTCTAAATGATTCTTTCTTATATTCTTTTCTTTGTCCATATAACCTACTTAATACATCTTTTAGTATTGAGGTCTTAGTATCATACACAGCACCAGTTACAGACACAATTCTATCTTCACCAACCTCTCTTTCTCTAAATTCTGGTTTTACCTTTTTAATAAAACTTTCTGGTGATACATTTAATTGTCTCATAATTGAAGGATATAGAGAAGCAAAATCAAATGCAGCTACAGCATTATGCATTCCTGTTTTAGGTTCTTTAACAAAGGCTCCTTCGAATTGTTGCCTTTTTTGTTGAGGTGCTCTTGGATCTTTTGCCATTACTAAATCTCTAGTTAAAAATTCTTTAGCCAATAGTGCTTCAGTAATTGCTACAGGTGATGCTGCTTTAAATATACTGATTTGAGTCATATGAGCAATAGTTAAGGCAATTTCCATTGTCTTAATTTTTTCATGGATTAAATATACTAATGCTGTATCTACTGCATTATAGAAAATGTATTTAGGATAATCTTTTTCATACATATCTTGTATTGTACCTTCATATTTAATTTTACGAATTCCAACAACTGCTTCACCTACTGTATCTAATTTAAAATCTTCTTTAATATCAACAGTCCTATCCCACTTAGCATAAATATCTAAATAATCCATTACACCAACATGGCATGGAAATTCGTGTTTTCCAAACGTTCTTCCAATTGGAGATGCTATAGAAGGATCAATACCTAATTTTTTACAACGATTTACAATATATTGCCAGTCAAATTGAATATAATTCCAACCTGTCATCATTGAAAATTTCTTAACAAAAGTATCCATAAAGGTATATAGCATATCATACTCATTATCAAAACATTTAAATATAAATGAAAATTCTTCTCCTATTGCTTTAAAATGTTCATCAATTTGTTTTTGTATTTTTGATTGTATAGGCTTATCTAAATTTTTAGTTGCTAAAACAATACATTGCTTTTCTGGAGTTACTATACAAATAGCAGTTACAGGGTTAGGTGCTTTACTTGGTTCTGGAAATGAATCAGTTACCTCAACCTCAATATCTACAAAATATGTTTTTGGAAAGTGGTAACCAAAAATTAATTCTCTATCAGAAAATGATAGTTGTTCCATGTATTCCAATACTCTGTACTTATTTAAATATCTTGACTTTACTTTTTTAACAGAGCGGCCATCCCAGTTTTTAATTTTTGGATCTGCTTTAGTATCTCCACCTTCACAGACCTCCCAATTAAACATATCTTCTGGCTGAAGATCATAAGTCTTAAATCTAGTTTTTCCGTTAAGATTAAAATAAGAGACCCATAATTGGCGATCTTCCTGAGTAATGTCTAATAGCATATTTTATTTTTTATAGGTAAGTATTAATAATTGTTTTTTTGTCTATCCCAGTTTTCTTCATTCTTTGAAAGGTAATAATTATAGAATTCATCAGAGGTTACCCCTATCGCTAATCCTGCATTAAATACAAAATGCATTACATCAATCCATTCCATTTTTAATTCCTTCAAATCACCTGGTGTTAAATCAGATAATTTTTGTTTTCTAATTTCAGGGTTTTTAGATTTCCAAGGTTTCCATGCAGCATTACCTACACCGTCTTCTATTCCTCCAACAGCGTCTACCATTTCATGTAACTCATCAATGATTGCGTGATTATTAACCATTAAGAAGTCAATAAGATTACCAATAGTAAAATCTTTGAAAGGTTTTTTTCCTTGTTTTTCAAAATACATATTTTGTGTATTTTCCTGAAGGCGATAAAGATCACGTAATGAACAGCCGTTTACATCATAGCCTTTTTCTTTATAGTAATCTTTTATATTAAGATCCTTACATTTATTATCAGTGTTTGCCATACTCTTTTTGATTTATTTTTATATAGCTAAAATGTAAGTTTGTTTTATTTTTGTTTGGAGATATGTTCTAACATTTTAATGTTCCATTTAGGATCAAACCAAAACCTTCTTCCGTTCTTATCCATGATATGCCCCATGTTTTTATTATTGTAACATTTAATAAATCTTTCAAATTTTTCTTTATCTGATTGCCACGGATTTTCCCAGTCTTTTAATTGACCGCCTCCTAATGAATAAGCTTTTCTTGGAATAGTTGTACATAGTTCTAATAGCATTGGGCAGTTGTCTATAACCTCTCTGGCTTCCATGAAAGGGTTTACTTCTGGTAATCTGTAAAGTATTTCTGCTCTTAAATAATTACCTATGCCATTAAAATATTTTTGATTCATTAATACTAAATGAATAGGTTGGTCAAATACTCTTTTATCCAAATTCTTTAATACATTATATTTAAATTCATCTGCTTCAGTTGTAGGATCTGGTCCACGGTTCGTACTCCACGTTTCACCGGCTTTCCATTTACCAAATCTCCTTACATCAACAAATGATAATGTAGTTCCATCCTTTCTATAAAATTTTAAATGAGCATGCTTTGATTCTTGACCAGTATTTGTTAATTTAAAATGACCACTCATTCCCATTGACATCCTAAGAGGAGTTGTTTTATCTCCTTCTTTAATATACAATATTAACTCTTTTCCTCTACTTTCAGCAGATAAGCTAAAATAATCTTTAGGACTTTCTGGTGTTATACAATGAGTTCCTTTATGAGCAGGATTTTTTTCAATTTTTGTATAATGAATCCTAGGCCCTTGGTCACCTTGGCTACATTCATTTATATAATCTGCTGTTAATCTAAGTTCTGCTAATTCTGGCATATGTTAATTATTAAATCCTTTTATATGGATATTTAGGTTTGTTAAAAGTTCAGGAGTTCTTATTCCACTCCGGTTAATACTATCAAGTATTTTTTGCTCGGATTTTAAAATCCATGCTATCTTAAAATTATCTACCAGTATTTTATAGATAGGTAATACAAGATCAAGATTATCTAATTCATAAAGCTTTTTTGCTATTTGAGATATAGGAACAATATGCTCCAAATGAAATATACCATTTTTTCTACCGATATCTTTTAGTCCGCTTTTATTTGTTTGTTCTCTCCATGTAATCCACTTTAGCTTTTCTTCAGGATCATCTATATTTAGTTTAATAGCTTCTTGTAGAGCGGCGCTCGAGTACATATAAGGGAGTCCTAATTCTTTAGGGGTATTACTATAAAACCTGATAAGTCTTGTTACAGTGTACTTAATCTCTTTGTCATCAGGATTATCTTTAATCCATTTCAATAAAGGTTGTAATGTTTTTGCATATAAAATTATTTTCTCTATCATATTAACCTTTCATAATTTTAATTGCATTACGAATAGTTCCATTTACAGATTGCACAGTAATATTTAATTGCTTTGCAATTTCAATAGTTTTCATTTCATTACAATCAATACCGAATTTCATTTTGATAATTTCTTGTTGTCTTGGTTTAAGTTTACCCATTAAGTTTTCTATCTTATGTTTAAGGTGAGATTCTTCATGAGCCTTTTCAATATGAGATTCATAAGTACCTTGATATGTTGGATCCAATTCAGATACCTTAGGACCAATATCAGGGATATGAGTTTTATGAGCAGGTACTCTGATTGTTCTACTCTTATTATTTAGAGCCTGTCGGATTGTAGCTTTAATCCATTGAGCAGCATATGTAGAAAATTTAGCACCTTTTGTAGAATCAAATTTATCTCTTGCTCTACATAATCCGATTGTACCTTCGTGGATTAGATCTTCTAAGGATAATCCCATACCTTGATATTTTTTAGCAAGATGTACAACTAATCTCATATTAGATAGTACAGGATCAGCTGAGTTAATGTTTTTTTGAATGTCTTTGTAAAGTAATGTGTTCATATAAGTTCCGTTTTTTGTTTTATTATTAATATATAAATATAATCAATTTTTCGCGATTCCGGCCATAAATTCTTGTTAATTTAGAAAAAGTTATTAACAATTTTAATTATAGTCATAATAAATATCCATAACCTTTTCTCTTTCGGTTTTAGTAAGATCAAATACAGATTTATTTGGATATAGTTTTTTTGCGATCATTATTAGTTGTGTACTATTCATGGTTTTTAGTTTTTTAATTATATTATAAATATAATCAATTTAATTGGGATTCGTACCAAGATTTCTTGTTTTTTTTAAAAATTTTTGTTTATTTTTATTTCGTGCCATTCATCTGCAAACCAGCACATTATTTCTTTTTCTCTTTTTAGCATTCGCTTTGCAATTGCGATTGCATATTTTAATCCTTCTCGTGTACTTTTATGACACAACTCGGATTCTAATTCTTGTATAAGTTCTTTTAATGGAGTTTTAATTTTGTTCATAGTATGTTATATTGATATTGTTATATTAATATAATTACATACTTTCAGGAGAATTTACAGGATTTCAAGAATTATTTAAGAAATTGTTAATAACTTTCACTATTAACCAATAAGATCTATAATCTTTTGATTATTAACTATCTTTTCTCTGTTTCTTAAGAACCATTCTAGATTTGAAAGGCTCGGATCTCCGATTAATCCTACTTCTTTTCGGATAGCAGAAAGCTCTGCTCGGATTGCTGCTCTACGTTTAGAAATTTGCAGCTCTTCTTGTTGTTCATAGTACTTACTTATGGAATCACTCATAGATTGATTTATTATTATAT
>Ga0207896_1000121_pt1 | contig 16957 bp, 20 predicted proteins | sample LinPmetageLP36_FD_184049 | JGI IMG/M metagenome (GOLD analysis project Ga0207896, IMG submission 184049) | Marine viral communities from the Pacific Ocean - LP-36 (SPAdes) | ecosystem: Environmental > Aquatic > Marine > Oceanic | place: Pacific Ocean | collected 2010-06-15 | reverse complement strand
TCTCTTCAAAGTCTATATCCCAAGCTACCCAACGACAAAGGCCTTTGCGTTCATTGCCATCTTTAATAATTTTAACTGGTGACAATCCAAGATATTTTTCACCCTTAAAATGTTTCTCCCAGTCTATGTGTTTGTAATCATATGTTGCATCTTTTTTATCATTACCATTTTTGTCTTTTATGTATCCAGTAAATCTTCCACTTTCACCATGAGCTCCTTCGTGTCTTTGTTCTAAAGTTAGAGGTTGCATTACTTCTTCTCCTTCTTTTTTTTAAAAGTATAAACATGGTTAACTCTCCCACTTTCCATAAGAGTATGTTTCTGCTCAAACTGATCGTATTCAGGAAGTTGCTTCTGGTGTTTCTTAATATCAATGCCTTGGTCTTCAGCAAACTTACCCATCTGGTGAAGGCCATTGTAAGCTCTGGTAATTTCATGATGATCTTTAAGAATAGCTTTATTCTTTTTAATACAGTCTTTGTTTTTCTTTAAGACATCCTTATTGATCTTATGACATTCCTTAAGGTCAGTTTTTAGTTCTTCATTCTGTTGGGCCCAACTATCAATAACTTCGTTGTAGTTAGCCTTCATTTCATTGATTTTTGTTACGTAAAGGTTCTTTAGAATATCAAGTTGTTTAGCCTTCTGGTCACCAATATTCTTAAGTTGTTGTTTCTTTTCGGTGACAATCTTTTCTAGGATTATACCCTTCCTATCATTATCCCTACAAACTCTTCTATGAGCTACAAATAGCTGATCAAATCCTTTAGATAATTCTTTATAAGAAACTTTATTGTGCTCACAAGCACCATACTTTTTTCTTAATTTTTCTGTAACTCTTATTTTAGATTTTTTTTCTACCTTCATTATGTTCCTTCAAGTTATTGTCTCTTGAAGAACATTCAGCTTCTCGTCTAATTAAAGTATCTACAACTTTAGCATTGGAAATTTCCATTCCAGGAATTAAAGTTTTAGTTAAATCATTAAGCATAGAATATGTAGAGTTCTTTAGAGAGACTGATTTATATTTCCACTTATCTGTCATCTTCATCCTCCTTATATTTATCGTTTGCACTACTCACACTTTCTTTGCTTTCTACTTTCTGATTTTCATTACCCATTACATAATCCATATTCTTTTTAATTTCGGATTGTAATTGAATAAGGTCTTTTGATATGCCAGGTTGAAACCCAGCCTTATCTCTCATGTAGTCATTAAGTTTAGGTACAGGCTCATATACTGGAGGCTCTACATAAACTGGTCTTTCCTTTAGGTTTTCTGCTTCTCTTTTTCTTTTAGCTTCTAATTGTTTCTTTGATCTACCAATTAGTTCAAGCTCATCTTCTCCTAAATACTTTCGCATAGTTGGCTTCTTCCAACTGTCTAATATTGTTTGTCTTACTTGTTTGGCACTCTCCCTGTCATATTTATCTTTAGGGTTTTTAGCCTGGTCAACCATGATCTCCCATGTTGTTAAGGCTTTCTTTTGTCTGGGATTACTAGGATATGAATTTGGGTCCATATTATTGAATTGTTTAGGCCTCAAGTTTCTACTCGCCATATCTTCCTGACTAACAATAAGTGGATTATCTAAATGAATAGGTCTTTTATCGTTCTCATCATATTGATAAGTAATTCTTTCAATTCGTTCTGGCATAGTCTCAACCCTAACTTTAGGTTTCACTTGGGGTTGCACTTTAGGTGTACCTAATATCTTTTGTTGCACTTGAGGTGTTAATTTCTTTGGTGAATTATTAATTACTTGTTGTTGAATAGATGGTGACACTTTAGGTTTACCTAGGTTGTCTATGATGTTTTCAAAAAGCTTCTCTTCCACTTCAGGCTTAACTCCAGGTGTTTTACTTGTGCTATTAAATTTCATCTATTTCTCTCTTGGAAGCCTGGTCTTCGTTGGCTACTTTGTATTTAAAATAAAGAAACTTTATGTGTCTCAATAAAGCCTTCTTATGCCACTGCATTAACTTGAATAATTTTTGGTTTGTTTGTTTCTCCATATAGAACAGTTGAAATAGAGCATGATAATTGAACATTAATTTAGGGACATTCCAGGCTTTAGGTTGGAAGTATCTTTTGTTTTTAGTCATCTCATAATCGTTTCGGACTAAAATATCTGTATAACTAACATCAGCAGTTAAAGGTAAATCACCTGTTTTCATAAGCTTTTGGTGAAACTTACTAGGCTGAATATAAGTAAACTCTTTAGTTAGTGTTCCTTCAATACCTAACTCCTTCTTCAAGTCTCCTATATTCCAATCTGAATAACCAGGCTCATCAGGATACAATCCTTTTTTTATATCCATATTGTGAGCCATTATTATTTTTTAACCTCATATAATTTTTTGATCATTCCACCATTTTTAGCACCCACAGATTTAAGCTCCTCTAAACTTAAGCTGTCAATGTAGCTTTTGAAATCTCCTTTAAACCCTTCTTGTTTAGCTTCCTCAAACATTTGTTTTAATGTTCCAGCAAGTTCTAACTCTATGTGATGTAGTGGGTCCTTATCTGCTGTCATTGTAGATGAGACAGCTTCTAATTTCTTATCTATTGAATTTGCACTTCCATTCTTTTTCATTTTAATTAATCTCCTTTTGTTAATATGGTATTGATTTTAGTTTGGTCTCATTATGTTTCTGAATAGATTTCTTTGTTATCTCTTCCAACTTTAAATCCTCCCTTACTTTATTGGCAACTAAAACAGTTTCTGGTTCAGTTATAAAATCCAATCTTTTTTCTTTATCTTCTAAATCATCTTGCAGTAAGCAATGGTCTATCCACTGGTCCCTATCTTTAGGTTCAGGCAAATCTTCGTAATAATCTCTTTGGAAAATAACTTCGATTGCTAGTCTTAAAGCTTCTGCACTCCATTTAGTTTCTTTGTGTAATAAGAATAAATGTTTTAAGTTTTCGTGTTTCATTAGTAATTTGCCTCCTCTTCAGTTTTAACTTTAGGTGCAACCATAGGCTCAACCTTAAAGTCAGCTTTAGATGATGAAGTATTACCAGTGACTAATTCTAAAACTTGCACTTCTTTAAGTCTTAAGGTGCAACCAATGCCAATAGGCATATTCCAAAAGTAAGGTTCAAAGTGTACTTTTAAAACACTGTCACCCCATATCTGCATACTCTCATCAAATGCTGAAAGGTCTGCATTAGAGATAACTGGTTTTTGAGTAAAAGATTTATTGTCTTTCTTTCTGATACCACTAGCTTTTAGTTTGAAGTTAAAGACAACCTTATCATCCTGGACTTCATAAGGTTCAGGTGCATATTTGATAGCTTTGTTTGGGTTATCATCATGTTGTTTCTTAACCTCTTGAGCAATACCATTTTTTATAGCTGATAATATTTTTTCACTTTCAGCTTTAGGACACTCTAGTTTTACATGAAATAAACCTTCAGGATGAAACATAGTGTCAGCTTCAGTTAAGTGTGGGAATATTGCTTTACCTTTAGGTGATGTTAATACAGTCATTAGTTTAGGTCCTTTCTGTTGTTAGGTGTCATTAGTCTTGTTGGCATTACGATTTTTGAATTACAGCTATTGCAACACGTGTCGCTAACTTTTAACTTTATGCCATTGTGGATTACTGGTTGTGGATTGCTTCCCATTCCATAGATCTCTTCCTCACAAATACTGCAAGATTTCACTTCCATGTCATTAGGGTCCATCCAATTAAATCTTCTAGTCATATTAATTTATCTCCTTATTTAGTTGTTTTTGATTAGTGTAAAAAACATCTATTGAATTATGTACTTGGTCCTGTTCAGCTTTCTCATAATCATATCTAATCTTTTGAGTTAGGACTTTATGCTTATGTAGATATTCCAAGAATTTCACAGGACACCAAAGAGTATTCTCCAGGCCTTTTATCTTCACCTTCCCCATATCCGAACCATCTCTACCAGCTTTAATCTCCTCTCTATGCATACGATAGAAAGTAGCTTTTGAAATAGGTATTAGCTCCAACAATTCTTTTGTTGGGTAATAAACTTTAGTGAATTGAAATTTGATCAAATCCATTTACATATCCAATATTATTTTTCATTGGTGTAATGGTATATTATGTACTCGTAATGTCAACGACTAATCGTCCAATTAACGAGTTATTTTATTTTATCTATAATATCCTGTGGAATATTCTTTTTTGTGCCTTCATATAGAAAATTACTAGATTTAAAGTATATCTGCTGTCTTGGTTCAGCTATGAGTTGTGCTAAATTCTTAACTTCTCTTTGATGACTAAAAGGATTACTTTGAGGGAAGGTTTCCCACAGTCTTTTATATTTAGGTGTACTCACAAGCTCTCTTACAGTGTCAATCTTGGGTTTCATCACTAGGGTTCTATGTTCTTTTTCTCTGGCCCATATGTACAAAGTAAACCTCATCATCTTCCAGTTAAATCTATGGCCAGTAGTTTTTGTATTTACTGCCCTTTCTATAATTCCTAAAGCTTGTGCTGGTGGTATGTCATTGTCTCTTAACCAATGTATTAATTTATGCTCCTCCACCCTTCTCTTTTGGTGAGCTTCATCAGTAAATCTTTGAAAGTCTACTTTCGTAGCTTTTTTCAATATCCCTTTTACTAATACTTTAGTTTGCTTTCTGGTTGCCATACCTTCTTACTCGTCCATAATACGAGTAATGTCAAATGTAAACTTTCAGTAATAATCCCAGGAAGGCCTAGGAAGTATATTTTTTGGCCCAGGTAAAACTATCAGCGACTTTATGGGCATATTCTTTAATCTGGTCTTTGTCATGGATGTCATAATGTTTATCCAATGTACTGGTTTTAGTATGACCAGTAAGTTTTATTGCAGTTGAGGAAGAGCCTAGAGTTTTTACTGATCCACTACCAAAATCTTTTCTAAATAATCTTGGAACAGAACCTCTTATACCAGTCATCTCACACATAGTTTTCCAACACTCCCTGGTACTTCTAATTCTAGTTTTTTTGCTATTTATAATAGCCTGATCTATTTGCCCATCCTTTAACCAGCTTTTAGGTGAGCTTCTAGTCGTTGGGAATAGCCATGGAATAAATTTAAACTGCATTAGTTCAGGTCTTTTGTACAAGTTATCTATCATATCTAATACGTGTTGCACTGGGCCAGTAATAGTAATGTAGTTTTCTTCTCTGCCCTTAATGCTACCTGAAGGTAATACAATTATATTATCTATTCCATACTGATTATCAAATTTACCTGGAGGATATACGTCTGCTTTTTTAAGCTTACTCAATTCTGTGTGGTGCTTACCAGAAGCCATCTCTAGCATATAACATTCTGCCTGAAATGGATGTTTCTTTTCGTGGTTTATTTGTTGAAAAGCAGTCCACATAACTTCCAGCTTATCTTGGGTATTCTTCTTCTTGTTATACTTTGAGTTTATACTTTTAGAGACACCACAAGTTTTAACTTCAAGTGCCTCTTTAGTTGTTGGGTCCAGTGGTCTATTACGACCCATATATTTCTTTGAGTTATGCCACACGCATTGAAGAGCATAAATCATTTTTCTTTTTGTACCCCAGCTAGGAGAATTCTCATCTAAATAAGAGTTAATTAGTCCAGGTGTTAATTCCTCAATAAGATATTTACTAAATACTGGGTGATCATACATAGAAACACCAGTTAGTTTTTTACCATTTTTCTCTGTGAGTATTCCATGGCCAGAAGGAAACTTCTCAAATAGATCGTCCCAACTTTCAGGTTTCTTTGTGTTGAATTGTTTACAGGCTTTAAATGTAATATGACCATTACCATACTGATCATCATCATGTTCCATATGAAAAGTTCTTTTGTTTTTACCTATAAGATGTAAAGAGACATCCATTATAGATTTACCAGTAAGTGTTCCCTCACGTTTCATCTTTGGACAACCAGCTTTATAAAATCTTTCAATAGCAGTCGTAATTGTAATCATCTGCCTATTTTCAATTTCTGCTTTGGTCACTCTTTGTTTCTGTTGTTTTGCTGTAATCTTGGGTGATTTAATCCACAGCCCATTATCATCTGTATGGGTCTTCATAATGGCTACTACTTTAGTTGTGCATTCTTTAATACCAAATTTACCTTTAATAAATTGACCTACACTCCAATGATCTGAAGTTCCATTAAACCAGAAATTTTGTTGGAAGTATTTCTTTCCAGTTTTTTTATATTGGTAAACCTTTAATCCTTTAATTCCACAGTTCTCTAGCTTAATAGCAACACTCTTTCCTTTGACATTATCAAAGTTAGTTTGGTATTTATCTATTGCGTAATCAGTAAATTTGACAGTTCTGTCTTCAAGTCTGTCACCATGTTTGTCATTAATCATTTTAGTAATACACTCCTTTTGTTATTCCTCATCTTGCCATAGGATGATTAAAAAGAATAATGATTGCTTATGTTTGGAGACACCTTGAGACACACCGAGTATTTAAAAACCTATACACCAAGCTTGGACTGGCCAATGCTATACACTGGCAATCCTTATATTATCCAACCTGGTAATGTCTTCTTCATGCACATGATATTGATGGATTCAGATAGTAATTTAGCCATGAATTTAGGAGAAACGTATCTTGTAACCGAGAATGGCAACGAAAGATTAGGGAAGCAAAAACTGGATTTAGTAGTGCTTTAGGGCTCTGTCTTCAAGTCTGCTTCAAGTTTCAATAAATTAACTTAATTACAACTACTACTATAATCGTAGGGGTCCCTATGAAAACCAAGCATAACAAAGTCTCTAAAAAGTTAATCCCCTTCTGTGTATTAGGATTCCTTATATCTGACTATACTATCTAACGTTTAGCTTCTTAAGCACCTCTTTTTTCATTTTAAAAGTTTAAGTACCTAACCCCTGAAAAATTATAAAAATTTTAAATCAAATGGGTTGTTGGGATTTTCTAGGAAAGTACTTGAGGAGATAAAGATTATATTGGATATATAATGAATAAGTATCTCCCCAAGGTGTATTACTTAATGATGTTCTTAATATAGAATTAAAAATATTTTTTACAAATTCTTATTGCCCTTTAGCTTATGTCAATTCCCATTAGTATGGTCCTTCGTCATCTGAAAATTTTCCATAATTAGTAGCAGTGTATTTGTAATCGTTGGTATTAACAAACCCTCCATACTTTGGGTGATACATAGTGTTATGACCTCTAGTGTTTCTCAAAGTGTTATCTCTAGGTGTTGTCACCTCTTCATGGAGCTGTCTTCTTCGTTCTTGTTTAGCTTTGTTTTCTAATTCAGGTATCATGGCCAACTCTTCAGGTGATAGTTTACCCCTTAATGCAATCATCTTCTTCATATGGTTGTGATTAGCAAAAGCCTGATTAGGATATCTTCCTTTTCTCACTGCGTCTTCATGATTGCCTCTATTAATTTTTCTTTTTACTGGGTACACTTTGACTGGGTACACTACCCCTATTTCACGCACTGCCTCTCGGCTCTTAAAAAGATACTGATTGTTTTTGAAAATGTAGAGGTCTTTGTATTTTCCTCTTTTCATATTTTTCTTTACGCAATCTGTTGTCTTTCCTATCTCTTTAGCGAATTCACCTCTAGTAAGTGTGTATAAATGGTCATCAGTTTTAATCATATTCAAAGTAATTTTAGTTAAGTTTTTACCCCTGTTTGTCCCTAGGTTTCCCCAAGTGATTACACGCAGTATACAATAAACCTACCCTACCTTCACTCCCTTTGTGTCCTTTAAGTTTACTTTGTGTGTACACATATATAATTTAATCTTGAAGTATAGTTAGGGTCGGTAGGGTCGGTATTAGTCTTTAATTAATTCAAGGAAGTGATCAAAGTCTATTACAACTAATGGGTCTCTTGTATTCATCTTCATGACAACAACTGGCTCTGATTTACGACAATTCTTTGAGGCCTGTTTATAGAAGTCATAGATGGTTTTCATTTTTTCCTGGTTTTTAATTTCCCACTGATAAGGACAAAGTTTACGAGCAACCTTGGACAGTATAATATCTGGTCCTGGTGCGTAATTCTCAACACACTGAACATCTTTAGGTTTCAAGTGTGGGAATGTCTTTAATATCCTATCCCTTACATAGTTTTGAAGCCTTCTTCCCTTTGCTTTCCTAGACTTTTGTTTCATGAATTACCCTCTTTCTTCCTGGTTCTCCTGATAGTCTCAAAGTCTTCTTCAGGGTCTTCTCCAGGTGACACTTCAAGGAATTCTTCATATGCCTCTAGCTCTTTAAGTTTATTGTTAACCATAGAGATATCACCTTGAGACATATTCCATATTGGTCCATATGTTGCTTCATCAGTAGGCAACCAATATTCATTACATATAGATGTCATTGACTTATCACAGAAAAAGTCCTGATTTCTTAAAAGCCACATAGTAGGTTTTCTTGAAGTTTTCTTATGTTTAACTTCACCTACTCTTTCACAACCAAGTTTAGTTAATACATCAGCAAGGTCATTTATTCTTCCAGGAATTTTCTTATTAATTTTCAACCAATCAAATGCGTCTTGGATAGATATTACTGTTTGGTGAAATGGTGTAGCCCTTTCATTAAATAAAGGTTTAATATCTTTTAACATAGGATGACCACCTTCTTCACTCATAGTCTCCAGGAATTTAGTTTTTAAAGATATAGATTTAGGATTAAAGTTATTACTAATTTCTCTATTAGTTAAAAACCACTTAACAGCATTAGAAACACCTTCAATTAATTTACCTTCAGGTGTCCAAAAGAAACTAAAGAAATCATCACCTCCCATTTGGTCCCTAGTTTTAGCTATATCAATCATAGTGTATCTAGCTTCGTTAACATCAACAGCCAATGCGTCTTTGTGATTTGTAAAAAGCATAAAGCAACAAGTTGAATAAATATCTTTCCAATTATGAAACAAAGGTCTTATTCTATGATCTTCATTTGTCATCATAGGTTTCATATTGTTTAAAGTAGAAACTTTCTTTTTGTAATCCCCATCAAGTTTTATCTCATCAATTAATACTAATTGGTGTTCAAGAAATCCTTTGGCCTTATCAATGGCTTCAATAGGATTGATCACAGCACAGTTATCTTTACTCAAAGCTTGTTGTACTATTGAGAAGAATGTATTTTTTCCAACCTGATATTCTGAAGAATGAAATAAAATAGCTGATCTAACTTTATTTCCAGGCTCTTGGAATGGCATTGAAAGATGATCTAAAACATACTCATAAAGATCAATGTCTTTACCTTTACTGTCTCTACCAGTCTTTTCTTTTTCAGTAAGTCTTCTTATTAACTCTTTGAAGTCTTCTATGTGTTGTTTTACTTGAGGTGTGTCTGGTGGTGTAGCAACAAGCTCAACATTAGGTCTATAAGTATTTAATTGAAGTAATCCCCTTTCATCTTTTACTATTGGGTCATCAATAGACTTAAATAAGTCAGGTCTATAAACACTTTGCTCTACTAATTGTGCACCTTCAAAGGCTACAAAGTTTTTAATAACAAGATTTATTTTACCATCAAATAAATGTCCATAAGTGACCTGGACTGCTTTTTGACTATATTCTTTACCAGTTGTCTTGTCGTACCAAAGGTCATCATTCTTTATGTAGATAATGTTCTTTAAGAATTCCTTAACCTTCTCCTCTTGTTCAGGGTCAACAAAGCCATCTAATACACCAACACCTTTAAGGTCCTTTTGCCAATAACCATTAATTTCTTTTAGATAAGTTTCATAATGGTCCTTAAGATATTCTTTAGAGTATTCACCTTGATAATCTTTTCTATCATGTGAATTAATCTCTTTAGTTAATGAAGGTTCTTCTAACTCATCTGTGAATTGGTTGTTAACTTCTCTTGGTGTTAAATCTAAATCATTATGTTCAATAACCATCCTTGCTATAAGTAAAAATTTCTCTCTTCCACCTTGACCTGATTGTGCACCAACCATTGATCTAATTATTGGGTGATGTCTCCACTGTATAGCAAACTCAATTTGTGATTTTGTTAAAGGTTGACCTGAAGGTGAATAACCACACAGATTTTTATTCTTTAAATCACTATGAGGACAATAAGGTTGAAACAACCAATACCCAGGTTTACCTTCTGCAATATTATAAGCTCTTGGTAAACTGTGTGAATGATCTACATTTAATTTTCCAAATGCTTTCTTAAACTTAACTTCATAATTAATTGCAACTTTACGAGCCTCTTCAACATCAATCTCATCATCAAAATATTTATAAATGTGCCATCTATTACTAGAAGTTTTATAACAGAATAAATCAGTTGCTATCTTAAAGACAGCTCTACAAAATGTTTCAGGTGTCTCTTCAAAGTCTATATCCCAAGCTACCCAACGACAAAGGCCTTTGCGTTCATTGCCATCTTTAATAATTTTAACTGGTGACAATCCAAGATATTTTTCACCCTTAAAATGTTTCTCCCAGTCTATATGTTTGTAATCATATGTTGCATCTTTTTTATCATTACCATTTTTGTCTTTTATGTATCCAGTAAATCTTCCACTTTCACCATAAGCACCTTCGTGTCTTTGTTCTAAAGTTAGGGGTTGCATTACTTATCTCCCTTCTTTTTTTTAAAAGTATAAACATGGTTAACTCTCCCACTTTCCATAAGAGTATGTTTCTGCTCAAACTGATCGTATTCAGGAAGTTGCTTTCGGTGTTTCTTAATATCAATACCTTGATCTTCAGCAAACTTACCCATCTGGTGAAGGCCATTATAAGCTCTGGTAATTTCATGATGATCTTTAAGTATATTCTTATTCTTTTTAATGCAGTCTCTATTCTTTTTTAAGATGTCCTTATTGATCTTATGACATTCTTTAAGGTCAGCTTTAAGGTCTTCATTTTGTTGGGCCCAACCATCAATAGCTTCGTTATAGTTAGCCTTCATTTCATTGAGTTTTGTTGCGTATAGGTTCTTTAAAACATCAAGTTGTTTAGCCTTCTGGTCACCAATATTTTTAAGTTGTTGTTTCTTTTCGGTGACAATCTTTTCCAGGATTATACCCTTCCTATCGTTATCCCTACATACTCTCCTATGGGCTATAAATAGCTGATCAAATCCTTTGGTTAATTCTTTATAAGAAACTTTGTCATGCTCACAAGCTCCATACTTTTTTCTTAATTTTTCTGTGACTTTTGTTTTAGATTTTTTTTCTATCTTCATTATGTTCCTTCAAGTTATTGTCTCTTGAAGAACATTCAGCTTCTCGTCTAATTAAAGTATCTACAACTTTTGCATTGGAGATTTCAACTCCAGGAATTAAAGTTTTAGTTAAGTCATTAAGCATAGAATATGTAGAGTTCTTTAGAGAGACTGATTTATATTTCCATTTATCTGTCATCTTCATCCTCCTTATATTGGTCGTTTTTATTCTCTTCACTTTCCTTGCTTTCTACTTTCTGATCGTCTCTACCCATTACATAATCCATATTCTTTTTAATTTCGGATTGTAATTGAATAAGGTCTTTTGTTATGCCAGGTTGAAACCCAGCCTTCTCCTCCATGTAGTCTTTAAGTTTAGGTACAGGCTCATATACAAAAGGCTCTACATAAACTGGTCTTTCCTTCATTCGTTCTTGTTCAATTTTTCTTTTAGCTTCTAATTGTTTCTTTGATCTACCAATTAGTTCAAGCTCATCTTCTCCTAAATATTTTCTCATAGTTGGCTTCTTCCAACTGTCTAATATTGTTTCCCTCACTTGTTTAGCACTCTCTCTGTCATACTTGTCTTTAGGATTTTTAGCCTGGTCAACCATGATCTCCCATGTTGTTAAGGCTTTCTTTTGTTTAGGATTACTAGGATATGAATTTGGGTCCATGTTAGAAAATTGTTTAGGTCTTAAATTTCTATTGGTCATATCTTCCTGACTAACAATAAGTGGATTATCTAAATGAATAGGTCTTTTATCGTTTTCATCATATTGATATGTAAGTCTTTCAATTCGTTCTGACATAGTCTCAACCCTAACTTTAGGTTTCACTTTGGGTTGCACTTTAGGTGTACCTAATATCTTTTGTTGCACTCCAGGTGTTAATTTCTTTGGGGAATTATTAATTACTTGTTGTTGAATAGATGGTGTCACTTTGGGTTTACCAAGGTTGTCTATAATGTTTTCAAATAGCTTTTCTTCCACTTCAGGTTTAACTCCAGGTGTTTTACTTGTGCTATTAAATTTCATCTATTTCTCTCTTTGAAGCCTGATCTTCTTCAGCTACTTTGTATTTAAAATAAAGAAACTTTATGTGTCTCAATAAAGCCTTCTTATGCCACTGCATTAACTTGAATAATCTTTGGTTTGTTTGTTTCTCCATATAGAGCAGTTGAAACAGTGCATGATAATTGAACATTAGCTTTTGGACATTCCAGGCTTTGGGTTGAAAGTATCTTTTGTTATTAGACATTTCATAATCATTACGGACTAAAATATCTGTATAACTAACATCATCATTTGACCTACCAGTTAAAGGTAAATCACCTGTTTTCATTAGCTTTTGGTGAAACTTACTAGGCTGAATATAAGTGAACTCTTTTGTCAGTGTTCCTTCAATACCTAACTCCTTCTTGAAGTCACCTATGTTCCAATCACTATACCCAGGTTCATCAGGATATAATCCCTTTTTCATATCCATATTATGAGCCATTAAGATTTTTTAAACTCCTTATAAGGTTTTATTAAACCCCCTGTCCTAACCCCTATTCTCTTGAGGTCATCCAGTGAAAGAGTATCCATGTATTCTTTTTGACTACCTTTAAAACCATTTTTTTTAGCTTCTTCAAAAGCTTCTTCTAATAGATTCATAATTTCTAAATCTATATGTTCATTGAGGTCAGCTACTTTTGTTTCACCTCCCCCACCTTCCAGTCTTTTATCAACATTATCTTTTTGCATAATTGTCATAGTTTCCTCCTAGATGATTGATTGATTGTTAGTGTTTGGTTTGTATTGGAAAAAATACGAAACTCTTTTTCACCAATAAAATCTTTGAATTGTTTTAATAACTTCTCTTTAGTCATTTCAGTTCTTACTTTATTTGCAACTTCTGCATTTGTTTTTGGCATTAGATTAGTGCCTCCTTTTCATTTGTTTGTCCTATTGATTTATTATGCTCACTATTCTCTTTTGTGAGCTCATCACTTTTAATTATCTTTCCGACTTTATTTCTTTTTATATTGGTTCCACATTTCATAACTTCAATGATCTCATAGTTTTCAACATCATTTCCATTAGACATAGGCCAATTACCATCCTCCATGTCTTGATTATAATTTTCAATAGCATTGTCTTTGGAAGTGCCATCAATAAAATATTGTCGTGTGTTATCTTCCTTAATTGTAATCATATAACTGTTCATTAGAATTGTGCCTCCTCTTCAGTTTTAACTTTAGGTGCAACCATAGGCTCAACCTTAAAGTCAGCTTTAGATGAAGAAGTATTACCAGTCACTAGTTCTAAAACCTGGACTTCTTTAAGTCTTAAGGTGCAACCAATACCAATAGGCATATTCCAAAAGTAAGGTTCAAAGTGTATTTTTAAAACACTGTCACCCCATATCTGCATACTCTCATCAAATGCTGAAAGGTCTGCATTAGAGATAACTGGTTTTTGAGTAAAAGATTTATTGTCTTTCTTTCTAATACCACTGGCTTTTAGTTTGAAGTTAAAGACAACCTTATCATCCTGGACTTCATAAGGTTCAGGTGCATATTTGATAGCTTTGTTTGGGTTATCATCATGTTGTTTCTTAACCTCTTGAGCAATACCATTTTTTATAGCTGATAATATTTTTTCACTTTCAGCTTTAGGACACTCTAGTTTTACATGAAATAAACCTTCAGGATGAAACATAGTGTCAGCTTCAGTTAAGTGTGGGAATATTGCTTTACCTTTAGGTGATGTTAATACAGTCATTAGTTTAGGTCCTTTCTGTTGTTAGGTGTCATTAGTCTTGTTGGCATTACGATTTTTGAATTACAGCTATTGCAACACGTGTCGCTAACTTTTAACTTTATGCCATTGTGGATTACTGGTTGTGGATTGCTTCCCATTCCATAGATCTCTTCCTCACAAATACTGCAAGATTTCACTTCCATGTCATTAGGGTCCATCCAATTAAATCTTCTAGTCATATTAATTTATCTCCTTATTTAGTTGTTTTTGATTAGTGTAAAAAACATCTATTGAATTATGTACTTGGTCCTGTTCAGCTTTCTCATAATCATATCTAATCTTTTGAGTTAGGACTTTATGCTTATGTAGATATTCCAAGAATTTCACAGGACACCAAAGAGTATTCTCCAGGCCTTTTATCTTCACCTTCCCCATATCCGAACCATCTCTACCAGCTTTAATCTCCTCTCTATGCATACGATAGAAAGTAGCTTTTGAAATAGGTATTAGCTCCAACAATTCTTTTGTTGGGTAATAAACTTTAGTGAATTGAAATTTGATCAAATCCATTTACATATCCAATATTATTTTTCATTGGTGTAATGGTATATTATGTACTCGTAATGTCAACGACTAATCGTCCAATTAACGAGTTATTTTATTTTATCTATAATATCCTGTGGAATATTCTTTTTTGTGCCTTCATATAGAAAATTACTAGATTTAAAGTATATCTGCTGTCTTGGTTCAGCTATGAGTTGTGCTAAATTCTTAACTTCTCTTTGATGACTAAAAGGATTACTTTGAGGGAAGGTTTCCCACAGTCTTTTATATTTAGGTGTACTCACAAGCTCTCTTACAGTGTCAATCTTGGGTTTCATCACTAGGGTTTTGTGTTCTTGTACTCTTGCCCAAATGTACAAAGTAAATCTCATCATCTTCCAGTTAAATCTATGGCCAGTTGTTTTTGTATTTACTGCTCTTTCTATAATTCCTAAAGCTTGTGCTGGTGGTATGTCATTGTCTCTTAACCAATGTATTAATTTGTGCTCCTCCACCCTTCTCTTTTGGTGGGCTTCATCAGTAAATCTTTGAAAGTCTACTTTCGTAGCTTTTTTCACTATCCCTTTTACTAATACTTTAGTTTGCTTTCTGGTCACCATACCTTCTTACTCGTCCATAATACGAGTAATGTCAAATGTAAACTTTCAGTGTAAAACCCAGGAAGACCTAGGAGTTATATTTTTTGGCCCAGGTAAAACTATCAGCAACTTTATGGGCATATTCCTTAATCTGGTCTTTGTCATGGATGTCATAATGTTTATCCAAAGTACTGGTTTTAGTATGACCAGTAAGTTTTATTGCAGTTGAGGAAGAGCCTAGAGTTGCTACTGATTTACTCCCAAAATCTTTTCTAAATAATCTTGGAACAGAACCTTTTATTCCTGTCATAGCTTCCATAGTTTTCCAACACTCCCTGGTATCTCTAATCCTAGTTGTTTTACCACTAATAATAGTCTGATCTATTTTACCATCTACTAACCAGCTTTTAGAGGAGCTTCTAGTTGTTGGGAATAGCCATGGAATAAACTTATACTGCATTAGTTCAGGTCTTTTGTACAAGTTGTCTATCATATCCAATACGTGTTGGACTGGGCCAGTAATAGTTATGTAATTTTCTTCTCTACCCTTAATGGTACCTGAAGGTAATACAATTATATTATCTATCCCATACTGATTATCAAATTTACCTGGAGGATATACGTCTGCTTTTTTAAGCTTACTTAATTCTGTGTGGTGCTTACCAGAAGCCATTTCAAGCATATAGCATTCTGCCTGGAAAGGATGTTTCTTCTCATGATTAATTTGCTGAAAAGCAGTCCACATAACTTCCATATTATGTTGGCTATTTTTCTTCTTGTTGTACTTTGAGTTTTTACTTTTAGAGACACCACAAGATTTAACTTCAAGTGCCTCTTTAGTTGTTGGGTCTAGTGGTTTATTAGGACCCATATATTTCTTTGAGTTATGCCACACGCATTGAAGTGCATAAATCATTTTTCTTTTCGTACCCCAGCTAGGAGAATGTTCATCTAAATAAGAGTTAATTAGTCCAGGTGTTAATTCTTCAATAAGATATTTACTAAATACTGGGTGATCATACATAGAAACACCAATTAGTTTCTTACCATTTTTTTCTGTGAGTATTCCATGACCAGAAGGAAACTTATTAAATAGATCATCCCAGCTTTTAGGTTTATTTGTGTTGAATTGTTTACAGGCTTTAAATGTAATATGACCATTACCATACACATCATCATCATGTTCCATATGAGCAGTTCTTTTGTTCTTACCAATAAGGTGCAAAGAAGCATTCATTATTTCTTTACCACAAAGTGTGCCTTCTCGTTTCATCTTTGGGAAACCAGCTTTACAAAATCTTTCAATAGCAGTCGTAATATTAATCAACTGTCTATTCTCAAGTTCTGCTTTAGATATTCTTTGTTTCTTTTGTTTTGCAGTAATCTTTGGGGATTTAATCCATAGCCCATTATCATCTGTATGGGTCTTCATAATTGCTACTACTTTAGTTCTGCATTCTTTAGTACCAAATATCCCTGGTCTAAACTCTCCAACTGACCATAGGTCTGATTGACCATTGAACCAGAAGTTTTGAGCAAAGAATTTATTTCCTCTAGCTTTAATGTAAATTAACTTTAGACCTTTTAATCCACTATCTTTTAGTGGGTAGGTTTTCTTTTTTCCTGAAATATTAGGGTTAAATTTATTTATAGAATAGTCTGTAAACTTTAATTCTTCTATCTTTTTGGGGCTACCAGTCTCAAGTCTAGTATCAAGTTTGTTGTTCATCATATAAGTAATACTCCTTTTTGTTTGGAGTGATCTGAACATATGATAGAATTAAAAGCTAGGAACCACTTATGTTTGGAGACACCTTGAGACTAGTACAAGATTTTAAAAAGCTTTATAATGAGGATGGACTGGCCAATGCTATACACTGGTAATCCTTATATTATCCAACCTGGTAATGT
>Ga0207896_1000118_pt1 | contig 17084 bp, 25 predicted proteins | sample LinPmetageLP36_FD_184049 | JGI IMG/M metagenome (GOLD analysis project Ga0207896, IMG submission 184049) | Marine viral communities from the Pacific Ocean - LP-36 (SPAdes) | ecosystem: Environmental > Aquatic > Marine > Oceanic | place: Pacific Ocean | collected 2010-06-15 | reverse complement strand
AGCTCTAGTTACAGGTTGACCATTTAAAGTACCAATAACATCACCTGTATCGTAAGTTCCTGGGCCACCTTGAGGTTGACCAATACCAGTTAAACTTCCTAGTCCTTGTCTTATGCCCGGGCCAATCTTGCCACCAAACATACCAGTAGCATCTGCACCTGGATTAAAAAATGTACTTGTCAAGTTGCCAGAACCTAAGCCACTTTGAAGTGCACCTAATTTATCACCAAATCCTAGGCCACCAAAGTTACCTTTACCTACAACATTGCCACCAACTTTGCCTAAACCGCCAATGCCACCTAGCATTTTTCCAGTACCATAGCCACCTAAAGCACCAGAAATAGCGCCCTTCAAACCTTTACCACCTAAAACATTAGTACCTGCTCCGATAGCTCCTGCTACTAGTGGGCCAACGCCGGGAATAAAGTTAGCCAAAGGTCCAGCAATAGGTGCAATTTTTTTAGCAAATTTTTTAATGCCTTTACCTATTTTTTTAAAAAAGCCAAACTCTTCTAATCCAGTAGTGGCGTTTAAACTTGCGATACCAGAACCAACGACCGCTTGTTCTGGATTAATGTTAAATTCGTTGTATTTTCTTTCGAGCATAGACTCGAATTGTGTGTCATCTAAAAACTCTGGGGGTATAACCATTTCTCCAGGTCGTAAATGTGCTAGCTGCGTATCTTCACCCGTTCCAGCTGCTTTAAGTTCTTCTGCTATGTCACTCAAAGGCGCGTTAGTTTTTATCTGGCCTTGTTCAATTAAATTTTGCAATCTTGCTTGATCTTCTTCTGACATGCCTTGCATCTCTTGCATTAGCTGCGCCTCTCCCATTTCTGGTTGGCCGCTAGATCTTGCTAAATTTCTCATAGCTTCAACATCAGAAGATGTATCTCTGTATGGGCCTAACATTCCCATCTTAACATCGTTAGTCTCTGGTAAGCCCGTAGATCTTGCTGCACGATTACCAAACTCGCGATCACGTTCATTGCTAGCTTGTAATGCTTGTATAGCTTCACCCCTGCTTTGTTTTTTTTGTGCTTGTACTTGTGGAGAGTCCCCAGGTTGTGGAAAGTAAGTTTGATCTATCCATTGCATTTCGCTGTCATTAATAACCGCGCCAGTTTCTCTTCTCATTATAGCGGTTGCAAAATTGTCTTTGGCTTGTTTAGAAGTTTTGTAGTCACTCGACATTAACATTCTTTCTATGTTTTCTGGAACTAAAGGCAGGTTGTCAAAAATTCTGTCTTTCATTGTGGGTATGTAATCTATACCAGAGGCTTGTTCTGCTGAAACTGCTCCGTACATTTTATTTAAAGTGTCTTGTAATGCCATAATCTTAACTTATTGTTACCGTTACTGTTCCTAAACTTATTGTAGCAGATATTCCACTTGGATAAGTTTGGTGTTCATACAAGTTTCTAAAGTTTGTACCATCGAAAGCTTGATGAACATTCGTTGTAGAGTTAAATATAATCGAGCCTGTAGCGAATTGCAATTCAGATACGTCAGTATTTGTGTAATGTCTAACCGAATCTGGATCAAAAGCAGACAAATTTATTTCTAAAACTCTTATTAATCTGTTAAAAGTGACTGTATCTACTGAATCTCCTTGAGCTTGCGGCAACCTGGTTTCTAACAGCTTACCCATTATCTACGTCCAGATGAAGTTACTTCTAACCTAGTTGAACCCAATCTCCATTTATAATTCTTTCTATCACCCTCAGTGTTATCATCATCTGACTCAAACCTAAAAACAATTTGTCTGCTACGAGATCTTAGACTTCCAAAAGTAGAAGTTTCTGTTAATTGTGTTGTAGAACTAGTAGTTAAGGACTCACCATTATAATCTCTGCTTTTTAACACAAAATTGATAGCTGGCGTTTGCGAAGTGTCAACTGTAGAAACAAATTTTATATCCGGGATTATTTGTTTTACAAAAACGAAATTTTCACCATCTGCAACATCTAAATCTGCTGACTCTATAAAGACACCATCCATAGAGGATTCGTCATCATTAAAACCACTTTCGTGTTTGTATAAAAAATGTGAAGAAGCGACAGAGTTTGTTGCTAATGGTTTATCTTCAATACCAGTATCTAGCCAAGCATATCTTACTAAAGATCCAATACTCCATGAGTTTTCTTCGTAATTGTAAATAACATAACGTGAAATTTCACCTGTGCCATCTTCTATTGAAGGGTAAAAGTACCATACTTCTGAAAATGCGCTATTTAATGTTGTATGACATTTAAAGGCTTGGTCTAAATCCAGATCTGAAAATACATAATCTTGTACCGAACATGGTAATTTTTGTACTGAACCGTTGTAAGTGTAAAAAGCGTTTTTACTCATAAAGTAAACACCTGCTGGTGCATTGATTGCTGCTTTAGGGCCAACAAGTCCTGCACCTTCATTAATAAGGTTTAATGCAAAAGTGAGTGGTGGTCCAATAAACGTCATACTGTAAAGCGATGTATCAGTCCATATTAAAACTTCTTGTCTTGATTTAAGGCCACCAACAATTAAAGAACCACTAGATAATCTAAGATCACCAGCTGTATTAGTTGACAAGGATTCAAACTCTAATTCATTTTCTTGATCACTAAATGCAACAAGCATAGGATCAACATTACCAGTTCTTGCGCCACTTGAAATAGGATCAGCTCCTAATACTATTAAATGTCTATCAGTTTCAGATGTAATAACTTGTAGCGCAACGGTAGGCACTAAATTAGCACCACTTATACCAGATAGCTCTAATGCTCTAACATTTAAACCATTGTCCTCTTTCCAGCGATATATACCACCACCTCGGGGATTTATTATTAAGTCTTCACCGTAATTATCGTGTGTCCAGAGTCTAAGCTGTCCAGAAGCACTAATAGCACTTGAAGATCCGAAGGTTCCAGCACCCCATGTACCTGCACCCCAACCAGTAGATTTAACATAGGTATCAAGGCCTACATTAATTTGGTAAGCGCCATCAACCCCAGATCCACCATTACCAGTATCACTGCTATTTGCAGTTGCAGTAGCTATAAACGTATAGGTATTGACTGTAGGTATTGCTGTAATTTCATACTCTTGGTTTAACACAGCAGCTGTTATTAAACCGCCTAATGATACAGCACCACTAATGGTTACAAAATCACCTACTACACAGCCATGGCTTGAGTCAGTTGCAGTAATAATTGCAGATCCATTGGTAGCTGCAAACGTAATACCGTTTGTAGTAGTAGCTCTTATTGGTGTTACATCGTTAAAGATACCACCAGATTCAATGTAATATTTATTTGTAGTGCCTAAGCCAAGAAAACGTGAGCTTCCTAAAGAAATCCAACTATGTAGTGCTCTGGCTGAACCAAGATAAGAATTTGTTGATGCTTTTTCCCAACCACCTATTTTTTCTACGCGGCCTTTTCGGAAACGAACTTTATCACCGTCAACCCAACCACCTTCGTTTGAGTAATCAGTCTCTTCTTTATTTATTCCAGGTTTAAATTCAAATTTTGTTATTGGCATGTCTAAATTTTACCATAACCCTAATTAATTTAAGCTAATCTAATAATAGCGCCTGTAGCTGTTGGACTTGGAAAAACAATAGTGAAATCACCAGCTGTACTTGTTTTGTCTCCGCCAAAATCTATAGAAGCTATTGCTTTGTTAGAATTTGTTGAATTGTATATCAAACAACCTCTAGCGGTGACTGTTGCTGTACTAAAAGTAAAGTCTGCAAAATCGCAGATAGCTGTGGTTCCAGATGTAGATGGAGTTACATTAGTAAGTGTTCCACCGCCAGATGAATAATTAGTACCTGAAACCTGGTTGGTTGTTGAAAAAGCAGTAGTTGATGCTCCCAACGTAGCTGAAGATGTATAAAGTGCTAACTTAATTGAGTCTGCACCTTGGGTGAGGTTGTGTCCTTCAACAAGTATTTCTTGTTTAAAACTTGTTGCTATTGCCGATGTAATTGCCATTTCTTAAAGCTCCTTAATAATCTTAGCCATGTCATCATGGCCTTGTTGCCTTAATAAATTCACATACGTCACATTTTTAGAATTTATTGCGTTCTTTATACTATGTAAGATTACAGTATAAACTTGATTTTGGAAAGCCAAAGCTTGTTGTTTAATATGCTCAGGTGCTTCCATAGAAACTTCACATATTTTTTTAGTAGCTTGAGCTGCCCAAAATTCTGGATCATGGCCTTTGTTATCGGTTACATGCACACCGACTTGACCTAATTTTATAAAACTGTCGGTCATCCTTTGTATGGCTCTGGTGGTGCTACATCTTCGTTAATTTTCAGACCTTCTTTTGCTAACTTTTCGTTAATTTCATCATAGTTACCAATAATCCACTTACCTTCATTTGGTATAGCTACCAATGGTTTTTCTAATCTGTGATAACCATAGAGTCTTTCTGGTGCCGGGACATTACAATCTAATATAGTAGATCTATTACTAACTCCGACAATAACATTGTTTTCCATGAGCTTTGAGATCCAAAACTCAACACAGGCTCTACCGGCTTCTGCTAAGTGCATATTTTCTTTATAAGAAAAATCAATACCAAATAAATCTACTTGCGCTACTTTGTTATACATAGCAAAAGCTAATGTATATGCAACTGTATTGTTAAAGTAAGCACAGCTTGTAGCGTTACAGACTTCTTCTAATGGATATAAAACCGCTTTTGGTACTCTGGCATCTAATTCGCAGGTATACACCGGGTACTTGCCCTCTGTTAATACTCTAGTCATTACGCTTGTTTGTCTACCTGCGTCATTACTATCAAAAAACCGACTCGCAGGATCCATCATAAAAAGTCTGTCACAACCATAAGTACCAGCAGCCGAATTAATGCACCAGGCTTCGTCCCAGGTTCTACCATTTTGTAAACCTATAGCGTAATCAACTTGTGATAAGCCAAGACCAATTATGGCTACTTTCTTGCCCTCTAGGGATTTTATTGGTTTCATTAAGATACGCCAGTGCGTAACTGATCGTATCTGTATTCGTCACGTGTACCGCGACCTTCGGATAGTGTCTTCATTCTAGCAACCGCCTCCTTGAATCGTGCCTCAAATTGGCCAATGACATCGGGCGGTTCTTTCAAAAAGACCGCGCCTTCAACTAACGTGCCATACAACAATGCTTCCGGATAATCCGTTGACAAAAATGTTGTACCGCTGTCACTACCACTCGTTAACGAGGCTGGTTTATATAAGTAATGTAATTCTACTGTATATCCTGAATCTGGTACAGGCGAAACTTCAAAAGAAGTATTGTCAAATAATGAATAATATTTAGGCTGACCAGAAGTTGTACCGGGAGAATATTCTTTAATAAAAGATGGGTGTTTAAAATCTAAGTAATCGTAAGTTGAGCTGTTGACCACTGCTAAACTAAAAGGTGCATAGAAATCTGTTGGTGTTGCTAAAAATCTATTGTCTGTTGTTAGCGTGCCCTGGACGTTTTTTCTTTGGTTAGGAAGCTGGACCATACTAAAAATTCTACTTTCACTTTCTTGTATAAAAGTTGGTAATTGATTAGTAAAGGTAGTTTCAGATACCTGTAAATAATCTTGCACTGCTGTTTTTAATGTTGCTAATGTAAAACTCATGTTGTTGTTACCGTTACAGATCCTACGCTTGCAGTAACCTTAAAGGTTGTAAGCTCTGATCCTAATTTACCTTCACCTATATTACTATAAACCACAAAGAAATTGTTATCATCGCTTATGTCTGGTCTAGCATTTTTAATTGCTTGGGGATCTATTGGTGCAGACTTAGGTTCTAGTTGTGGATGTTTAGGACTCCATTGGTCTGCTCCAACCAATAAACCGTCCCATGTTTTTTTCATGTCACGCAAATTATAACGAAAACCTGTTATGTCGCAGATACCGTAAGCATTTTTATTAGATGCAAAAGCCATTATGCGCTGTTATAACTTCTTAGGTTAGGTGAAATTCTAAAGGAGGCTCTATCCTCATCGGCATCCATAGCTCTATTAAATTCTTCATCATATATAGCTTTCAACTGAGGAGTTAGTTGTGGAGCTTTTTTCATTGACAAGTAATAAGCTAATCCAGCCGTTAAACAAGGATAAAACCTAAAAGGAACTTCCATAGTGTTTGTTGCAGAATCTGCATCATCCATCCTAGTAAGTACATTCATGTGAACTGTATATGCACTAGAAGAATCTGGTGTTGGCCACACAGTAATTGTTGGAGTAAGTTGTTTATCTATTAAAAACTGATTAGGCCTACCCGTACTAGATTTAGTAACTATGTTTGAATATTCAGCTCTACTTATCCTGGTCATTGAAATATCTGTAGTTTCAGTGCCTGTGGTTTCTCTTATAAATACATCTAATACGTCAATAGGAGCAGTAGCATTTGTACTATCAATATTGTAAGTTGATGTACCAGAAACCATGTCAACTGTTTTCTTGGCTATAGTCCATTGGTTTAAACCTCTGTTAGCCCATTCAGCAAGCATAATATTAAGACTTCTGTTTGCTGTTTTAAGATCATACCCGGTTCTTAGTTCTAAACCGCAACGCTCAAAAGCTTCTTCAATGTATTCAGCTACATCTGGTTCAAAATTTTTACTGTTACTTGTTGCCATTATTTCTTTTTAATTTTTTTTAAAGTTTTTTCTAATCTTTTTGCTTGGTTAGCATGAAGTTTAGATGCGTTTTTTAACTCTTTAATCATTTTGACTGTTTGAGTTTTTGTAAGTTCTGCCATTTTAGTCTTCCTCTGGAGCGTATAGATTATTAAATGTTACGTTCGGATCCATATAACTCTCGTGTTGTTCTGCTGAATGAGTCCATTGAGAGGGCATAAAGTCTGGTGCTCCCTCGCCTACACGCCATAAAGCAGGATTTGTTGCTCTTACTCTATTATTAGGTAAAGCTACAAAATTACCGGTGTACTCACCAGCATCTGTTAAATATAACACATGTGATTGCTTATGTTGAGCAGGATCGTCTGCTATTGAATTTTCTGTATAATCAACAGTAAATAAATATTTGCCTGTATGGAATTCTCCACCTATTTTGCATAACCAAGGTGATGAACTAACTCTATCTAAAACAACAACTGAATGTTCGTGACTTAAACAATCCCAGGGTTGAGCTAAATGGTCTTCCATAGCTGTTGGCCATTCTTCCAAAGGTATATCTGCTACTAGTGCTTGTATAGGCATCCTTGCCCACATTGCTCCACCATGCACATTTGGTTCGTCTTCCATATCATCTATCTCACAACCAGTAAAAACCACTTGAAAAGACAAAGATCTATCTGGCAAAGTGTTTACCGCGATAACTAAAGCATGCAAATATTCGCCATGATAGGCAGAATGGTTTGCTGTAAATTCTTTTCTTACCCAGCATTTAAACTGGGGTACGTTTGATATTAAATACGCCACAATATTTAATCCTCCTAACTAAATTGTATAATCTCCGCCTCTTGTTGCTGCGCCCATACCTCTTGCCACGCCTCTTTTCTTAACAGGGCCGCCTTTAGCCATGTACTTGGTGCCTTTCATAGCTCCACCTTTGGCCATATACTTAGTACCCTTCATAGCTCCACCTTTGGCCATATACTTAGTACCCTTCATAGCACCGCCTTTTTTCATATACTTAGTGCCTTTCATAGCACCGCCTTTTGACATTCCTTTTGTACCTTTCATCTTGACTCCTATCGTCTACCATATAAACCAGAGTTACCTGGTTTGTTTTTATTAATAATACCACCATTGGCCGCAAATGTTTTAACATTTGTAGGTTTGCCGCCTACGCCTTGTTTTTTTGCTCTTTTTCTAGTTACCGCAGATTTTTTTTGTGACTCAGACATACTAGCTGCTTTTGCAGCCGGGACACACTTTGGATACTTTCTTTTAGCGTCTGCTTTTTGTTTGGATCTACCACACTTATTATATCCACCGCTCTTTTTTTTAGAGCCTATATCAACCCAATCTTCTTTAAACCAGTCAGTCAAACTCATTATTAACTGCCCGGAACCTTAGTTTTTTTACGTTTATCTTCCATCATAGCGCCACAGCCTCTGCCTTGAACCATTACTGGACCACCAAACTTTAATTTAATTGCTCCACCCATAGCTGCTTTTTTAGCACCTTTGTAGCCACCGCCTCTTTTCTTATAAGTTTTTACCAACCAGGCGTTTGCATAAGCACTAGGATATACGTCAAACTTACTTTTTGCTTCTGATTTTACTCTAGAATACAAACTTGGATTTGTTACGTTACTTGGTGTTTTTGATTTTTTAGCCATTAGCACTTCCACCTTCTTCTTGCTTGCCTAATTCTTGAATTAGGATCGTTTCTAGTTTTAGCAGAGCTCTTTTTAAGTTGGCCTAATGATCTTGCACAATAGGATTTTCTTCTTTTTGCGGCTGTACTACCTTTTTTAACTTTTCCGGTTACAGCAGTTTTTAACTTACTGCCAGGGTTTGCACGTCTATGTGCTGCAACCCCTTTTTTGGTCATACCCGCTCCACTTTTGGTAGAGCGGTAATTACCACCTTTTCCTGTAGTTTTAGGAATAGGTTTACTTTTTTTTCTCTCAGCCACCTTTACGCATGAAAAGCAGTCAATGATGAAAATGTAGCAGTTGTATAATTAATATATATGCCGTCACTAAAAACCAATCCATTATCTGGAATAGTGATATCTCTAGTTGTAGTAGTAGATGCTACAGATCCTAGTTTAAAAGCACTGGTTCCGTTTGGAGAGGTGTTTACAAAATCTATATTTCCTGCCGTTCCAGAGCAAACCAAATTTACTCCCTGTAGCCTAGACCTTCCTGCAAAAATAACGTCTGCAACTGCTGCATTAACACCAGCTGAAACATTACCTGCTGGATTACCAACAGCTGTTATTGAGGTTATTGTTCTAAAATATTTAGAACCAGTAGCAGTGCCAGCATTTGCACCTGTTATGGATTCTGTTTGAGCATCTCCATTTACATCGGTGCCGACTACAGTGAATGATTTAGCTGCATCATTGCCAGCAGAAAGGATTGTTACAATCCTTCCGCCAACATTAGTAACAGAGCCGCCGTCAGCTAACGCACCACCTATAGTAAGTGCTGCATTATTTCCAACTGCTGCTGCTGCTGAAATACCATCTGCATCTAGGGCTTGAGCATCGGCAGTTATAAACTTACCTAATACGTCTGAACCAGTTAATCTAGTTGCCATAAATTACTCCGTATTAAGCTACTGTAGCGATCGGTGTTGATAGAGCAGTAGTCATCCATTTAGAGTTTGTTCCATCATCTGAAACACAAGTCATAGAAACTCTTGCGTTCGCAACTGTTGAGTTTGGTAAAGTTAGTGTGTCTCCAGCAACATCGCTTACTGCGTTAGCTGCTGTTCCTGCAACCAATGAAAGCATTGCTTGGAAATCTGATACAGCAGAACCTGGTAGTACAAAAGTAGTTGTTACGCTTCCGCCAACAGCTACTGTAAGTTGAAAGTCATAATGAACTCCTACATTTCCAGTAGATACACTAGGTAAAGTAATTACATTAGCTGCTGCACCATTAATCAAAAACAAAGTTCCCGATTGAGCTGCTGTTAAAGTAGCTGAGGCTGCTCCAGCTGCATTAAAAGTTGTATCAATTTTCTGTCTACCTATAATAGTGCTTGTAGTAGAAATAGCACCATCGGATGCGATTGATCCTACGTCAGTAATATTACCACTTGAGTCTATATCAAAATTAGTTGTTACTGTTCCAGTTTTTGCTGCAATGCTAATTTGTTCGAAACCGCCTTCAGACCTAACTGGACCATTAAATGTTGTGTTTGCCATAATTTCCTCCCGGAAATAAGTCTTATCGTCTTGGCTTGTCTGCTAGGTCAGTCGATAAAACAAGTTAAAAAAAATCCTAGTAGTAAAATGATACTACTAGGACTCGGGATTAGCAACTAAAGTTAAGCTGCTTTATATCTTAAATCTTCTATTTGTTTAATACAATCAGCTGCTGTTGTGTAAAGTATTCCGATACCGCCAGCTTCAACCCAGGCATTAATATTCTTTTTATGGTCATCAATAAGAATGTAACCAGGTTTTGCATAAGCTGCTTTTTGTATTCCTTTGAATGTACAAGTTACGACAGTATCTGGATCTACATGTTCTCTGATCCAAGCTGTTTTATCTTTAGCAACCTTTTGTCTATTGACCTCTCCTGTGCAGGTAAGAATTTCCCAATATACACCAAGATTATTAATGTAATTTATTAAATCTGGCATATCTGGCATAGGCGGTAGATCTCTAAACAAACCCTTGTTGCTAATTACTATCTTTTTTTCAGTGTAGGTGTTGTTATCCATTGGGCCATTAAGATACTTAGGACCTTCAACCCCTTTGATGAAGTCCGCTAGGACTCCATCCATGTCAATAAATATTTTAGTTATTGGTTTCATTAAGCAATACCATTTTTTACTAGGCACTCACCGTAAACATAGTTAGCGTAGTTATTTAACTTAGTGTTTATCTCTTTTTGCACGGCATCATGTTTTGCTTGATCTTCTGGAGTTCTTTGAGGATTGATTTCATACTCAACCTTTACAAGTTTCTGACAGTGCATAATTGTTTTAGCCTCGCAAATCTTAGCTCTTTGAGCATCGGTCAACTTGGTAACATCAACTTTGTTTTGGAAATGAGCAAGACTTTCTTTGGTGGCCCACTGAGGATCCATTCCAATAGTCTTGATATGTCCATCTTCGTTCTCATAAAGAACCTCAATACCGCTGTAAGTGCTCTTTTTCACAGCGCACCATTTGTCAGTCTTTGGATTTAAAGTCTGGTAACAAAGTCTGTCACCTCTTTTGGTTGTCTCAATCCAATATTTTCTCTTGGTTCTCAATTTGTATCCCCAAGGATAATTCTCTACCGTAACAGCGTTATCAGCTGCGTCCTTGTTATAAATTACTGTCTTTATCATACTTACTCCTTAGCCCGGATAGGCCATTAATGTGCCAGCATCGTATGGTTCTGCCATCCAACCAGCTTTGGTTAATATCTTTTCCATCTCTGGAGCTACTTCATAACCCCACTCTTCATAACAATCATAAAGCGGCATACCGTTGATAGCTTGACCATCTTCACTACCTCTGAACCAAATACCCACTTCAGTTGGATCATCATAAAAATCCGCCAAGGGCGTAGCTTTTACTCTTGGATAAAGTTTATTAATTTTTGCAATCAATGCTTTCTCTTTCATATTTTCTCCTTTTTGTTTTTCATTTCAATTCCCACATAACTAATATACTAAAATATGCAACTAATTGCAAGTATTTGCATACATTTATACAACTTATTTTAGGTAAAAAAAAGGGCCTTTTTGAGGCCCTTTGTTTGAAATACTTGAGTAATAAACGGTATTTCTAATCGTTCATTTATGCGCCTTGTGAGCCGTAGACTCCTCTCCAATCGGAGAAACCAAAACTATATCTTTCACGTGCTTTGTAACGAATGTTTCCAGTACCGAAATCTGGTTCCATGGAAGTTTCCATGCCAGTTCTTTGGAACATTTTAAGGCCATCGCCTTGTGCTGTTACAGAAGTCAAGATGAAGAAAGCATCTGGATCTGTCAAATAATGATTAACAGAATAACCACCAGGTAAAACACCTGTGTTAGCTATTGCATTAACATCATTGTCAGCTGTGCCAGATCTTAACTGAGAATTAAGAATTCTGTCAGCAACAAAAACAAGTTCACTAGGAACAATAAGTTTGTCAGCTTGAACAGAAACAATTAATCCTTTGTCATCTGTGAAATTAGATATGTCAATTAAAGCATCTTCTAATGAAGTTTCATTAAGATCAGCCATTGATGTTGCTCTGTTTGCAGCTGAACCACCACCACCAAGGGGATGATCTGTTGCAATTAGAGATTTTCCGTCTCCTCCAGTAAAGCTACTTGAGAAAGCGTTATTTAAAACATCTGCGCCTTTGACTTCTTTCGAATTAGCCATAGATCTTGCAAGTGCTTTAACATATCTTTTACCTAAAGAATCATAGAGGTTGTCTTCAACAGCTTCTTCAGTTAAAGCAAACGCTAATGCCACTGTATCGTGGGTATAACGTGCGCTGTAACTTTCGTTAGCGTTGTCAAAAACTACGCTTTGACCTTCAGTTTTAGTTGGTGCAGAACCAAATCCAGTAATAAGGACTTCTTCTTCAAACGCTCTTGATGAGTCTTCAATAGAGAAGATTTCTTCATATTCGCGATTGTATTCGTCATAAGAAAGTCCGAATAAGGAATTTAATCCAGGTTCTAACTCTTTAGCGAGTTGAGCTCTTGATATTGCCATTATTATCTACCTTATGCTAGACCAGCACCTTTTTGTCCCATAATGTGGTTTTGAATCACACATAGTACATTGGTGTTGGCGGATGCTACATCCGAGTTATTAGGATCCTGGGAAATATCTAATGCTTTTAGAGGTAATGTTGCGGTAGTGTTACCGGTCGTTACGTCTAATTCCATATTAGATACTCCAGACTTAGTGTCGCCTACAGGTGAAGCATCCACAATGTCAAAGTTACCAAACAGGTCTGCTACCGGGAAGGTATCATCTGCTTGGACTTCAAACACTACGTTTGGATCATCCACGATAAAGGCTATTATATCCGAGGCAGTAATACTACCAGGATATGTGTTTTTAAATACTTGTTCGCCTGTGGTTGGATCAGTGTATTGAACACCGTTAAACACTCCGACAATCGGAACGGTCCCAGTTGCAACGTGACGGCCTAAAACCCCAGCTGTTAGCTGAGTAACCAAATCACCTTGAAAAAGAGGTGTTGTAACTCCACTCGCTACTCTGTATCGGCTTTGACCGCCAGAATAGGGAGCTCCACCCATCATACGAACAGGCTTACATCCAAATGCGCTATTTTTATTAGCCATTTAAAATTCTCCTATTAATGATTGTTACTTTTTCCCAAAAGTAACATTAGATTCTCTTTTTGAATCGTACTTGACATATCTACCATCGCGCTTAGATTCATTAAACACATTATTGTCTAACGCATCTTTAGCTTGTTGGCTTTTCCCTGCGTAATATTGATTACGCTCTTGGACTGTTTCAAGTGGCATTTTCGCCAAGAGTAATCCTTCGTTATATACTATGCCAGCATGTCTACCAGAATCGTGTGTAGGTAATGCAAATTCTTGTGGTAAATCAGTGCCTCTTACGAGTTCCCAACCTTCCCTTAATCTTCTGCTTACGTTACTTCTGTCTTCCTGTCCCAACATAGATTCCCTTATCCAACGATATTGGTATCCATCTGGTGCAGGAGGTGTTTCTAGTTTTCTTACCGGCCTCCATGGTTGTCTACGAGCTTCTTTAGCGTGAGTCTCGGATTCACGGGATTGTCTGGTTGGTTCTTGCTCTATTTCATTAGTCATTATTTTGCCTCTCGTTGTGAAATTTTTTGTTTCTCTTTAGCAACAGATTTTAACCACACGTCCTCTGACATATTATGCGGCTTCAAACCTTTAAGACGTTCGACTTCTGATTTAGAAAAAGTCACTCCGTTCTTTTTGCCTTGTGTTTTTTGTCGACTTCCAACGGAAGCAGGAGCAACTCTTTGCACAGCGGGTTTAGCTCCTTCTTTAGCGACATTTTGCCCAGACTGTAAGTCTGGATAAACTTTGTAAACTCTAGTGTTCAGCTCATCATAATATTCATCTGAGTCAGCGTCAAAACCTTCGTTTATTAAATTGTAATGGGTAAAATATGCAAACTGTGTAGCCTGGGTATTAGTAGCATCGCTATTGTCACCATACCATTGGTTTTGTTCATGCCAGCTCTCAGCTTCTTTGGTTGCTTTTACTTCTTGTTGTTGTTGTGGTTCCTGATAGTATTGTTGTGGTTGCACAGGCTGTGGATTAGCAAAAGCTTGTTCGCTTTGTGCTTTAGCCATTCTGACTTTTTCTTTTTGAATACTTAAATCACTTTTTAATGTATCAGCTTTTGACATTAGATCAGCGTCATTAGACTCTACAGCTTTTTTATACAAGTCATTTGCTTGCATTTCTTTTGCAGTTATTGCTTCTTCTTCTTTTTGGATTAAAGCATGCCTTGTTTGCATCCTTTCTTGCCCATAAGCAATATTTTCAGCTTCTCTTTGCGCTAACATTTGTTCTAATCTAGCGGCCTTTTCTTCTGCTGCTCTATGTCTTTCGTTTAGTTTATTAATCCGTTTTGAAACGGACTTTGTGTAATTATCTAACTCGTCTTCTGGAGAAGCCTCAACTATATCCTGTTCTACTACCTGTACCTCAACCTCTTCAACTTCTGGTTGAATTACTTGTGTATTTTCTTGTTCATTCATATTTATAAACTCGCTATGTCATCGGGATCGAGTATGGTGGCTATAACTTCATCATCATTAATGATTCTGACCTCTGCACCGTCCTCCAATTTAAACCTAGAGCCAGAGTAACGCCCTATTAAAACCCATTGTTTTTCTTCACACCAGGGGGTTTCTCCATACCTTGACTCATTGTTATAGCATAGTGGTCCTTTTTTTACCACATAAGCAACAACTGTAGCCAAAGCCTCACGATCGGTAGTTTGTTTTGTAAGAAGGATACCGCCCTCTGTTTTTGCCTTACCAGCGTAGGGTAGAACTAACATACGCCAACCGGTTGGTTGTGGCATACGATCTAAAACTGTCTTGTCTAATAGAGAAGGATCTAAAACCCTGGACTCTTCTTTTATGTAAGCATCTGCAACTATGTCATTTGTAGATTTTAATTCTGCCATTTATTTTTCCTGATAAAAGTCTTTTAATTCGTTTAACACGTAGTATAAAGCAGAAAGCTCACCTTGCAAATATTTATAATGTTCTATATCTTTTAGCGAACCGGACATTAAAGTTTCTGCTATTTGTTCTTCTCTATCTTTAACCTTACGTTTAATAAAGTCTAGTAAACTTACGTCATCCATTATTTTTTAGCCGGTCTGCCTCTTTTTTTAGCAGGAGCTTTTTTCTTGACAACAGTTTTTTTCTTAACAGGTGCTTTTTTTGTTACAACTTCTATTACTGGTTCCGGGACTACAACTTCTTTGGTAGTGGTTGAACCAGATATTTTTGCTAATTTTTTTGCAATTCTTTGGTCACTTTTTGCTTGTTTATCTATCGCAGCTTGTTCCATATCTGCAAAATGTTTAGCTTCAGCAATTCTATCTAAGTTTTTTTGTTCTCTAAGTTTTGCTATATATTCTTGTCTTGTGTCCATACTAGTTCCTCGTTTTTGTTTCTAATTCTAATAGTTTTAGATCTGCATTTTGTTTTAAACGATCTATTGCTACATTAAGCTTATCATCTGCTATATCTTTTTGCACATTTATGCGTTGTCCTTGTAATTGCGCTTCTTGCATTTTTTCTTGCGATCTTTGATTTTGCTTTTGCATAAATTGCTGTGACTCTATATCCATTTCTTTATCTTTTAGATCTAATTCTGCTTTTCTAATTTCAACAAGAGGATCTCCGCCATCGCCTTGACCTATAGACTGTAAAAACTCATTAGTGAGTTGAGCCATAATTGGTGAGCTAACTTGGTCTTTAATAAGTGCAATTTGTTGTTGCATTTGTTGTGCTTGTTCTGGTGCTACCTGTTGCATCTGCTCTTGCATTTGCTGTATTTGTGCTTGCGCTTCTTCTGGCATTTGTTGTGCTGACATTTGTGCAGATAAAAACTGTAGGTGTTGCATGCAATGGCTAACAATTACAGATTGTATTTGCGGATTATCTTGCACAATTTTAGTTAAGAATAAACTCTTATGAGTATCCAAATGAGCTTGATGATTCTGTCCTTCAAAGGCTTGTGCTGGTTTGCCCATCAATAAACTTGCATTTTCTGTTCCTGCATCTACTGGCTTAGGAGTATTGTCAGCTGGTGGCTTTATTAAGGCTTCTACATTATCCACACCTAAAGCTGCATACATTCTTTTGTAAGCTTCGTATATACCAGTAGGACCATGTATTTCTGGATTAGATTGAACCATTTGTAGTAGTTCTTGCGCTAAAGTTATTCTTTGGCTTTGTGAAAATATATTAGGATCTGAAACAGGTACTACATCTACGCGTCCATCAAAATCAGCTTGCTTGATTTCATTAGGTCCAGAACCAGTAGCAAATTCATAAGCAGGTGGTAAATACTCACCAAAAACTTTTGCTAATAATTTAAACTCTAATCTTTGTGCGTAATGTAATCTTTTGTGTATTGCACTCATTACTTTGGTGCCACGTTCTAACAAAGCAACTGTAGTACCTACAGGCATAGCTGCATTACTATCACCAACATTCATATCAGCAATAGCTGCAAATCTTTTACCAGAGTCAACTAGCAGGCCAAGAAGTTGCATTAATACATTACTAGGTTCTTTAATTGGAAGAGGTATAAGATTTTCACGCAGAGATCCACCAGTTGTGTCAATATCTCTAAATTCACCTGGTTGTAATGGCTCATCCTCATCACGTATTCTCATGCCTCTAGCTTTAAAACCAGCAGGTAAATTAGCTAATGTACCAGCATCTATAAGCTGTCTCAATATAGATGTAGAAGCTTTAGATAAACCACCGATCATGTGTGATAAACCTAGTCCATAAAAGCCGAGTCCCGGTAAAAACTTGTACTGTATAAAATAATTTATTTTGTTCTTTAGAGGATCTGCTTCTAAATAATTTCTTCTGATTGATAATATAGTTTCTGACTCTTCGTCAATAGTGACAATGTAAGGTAACTTAAGTCCTGTTGCATTGCCCTCTTGGTCTATATCTTCAAAGCCTTCAAGATCTAAAACTGTGTGTACTTCATAAATGGTTCTGTTTCTGTCTTCTTTATAACTTGGTTCAATGCCCTGGATTTCGTTTATTTGTTTGTTTATTTCTGATTCTTCTTCACCATAAGTATCTTCTGGTATATCTACGTTTGCATAAAAACCAGTAACTTGTTGTTTTTTTACTTCGTTATAAGACATGCTTATTGCATGTGTAACCCTTTCAGCTGAGGATAAATCAGAAGCTTCGT
>Ga0207896_1000112_pt1 | contig 17673 bp, 16 predicted proteins | sample LinPmetageLP36_FD_184049 | JGI IMG/M metagenome (GOLD analysis project Ga0207896, IMG submission 184049) | Marine viral communities from the Pacific Ocean - LP-36 (SPAdes) | ecosystem: Environmental > Aquatic > Marine > Oceanic | place: Pacific Ocean | collected 2010-06-15 | reverse complement strand
AGATGTTGATTATACTGAAGTATTTAAAAGCTTAAGATTTCAGGAAATCTTATTAGATAAAAATATACTCTTTGATGATTTTATAGGATCTATTTTTGGTAATATAAGCTCTAATAATTCATCTCTTGGTAAGACCTTAAATGAAAAAATCTTTAACTTTGTTAATAATAAGACTAATATCGATACATGCGACCTAAACAGTCTTATAAATATTAGCGATCTGTTAGATGAAACAGCTAACGTCTATGATGAATCTCTCTTTAACTTCCCTCCCGAAATAGTAAGATTGATGAGTTTGTTTTCTACTGATTATAATCAATTTAAAGGAACAAAAAACAAGTTTAAGGAAAACTTTAACGATAAGGGAATAACTACAGGCGAGATTTATGGAAAAAATTTGGGTAGTGATATTGATACATATTCATATACAGTATCTGCTGGAACGGATATAGTAGCTTTGGAAAAGTTTAGTAATAGCTATTCTCTATTGAATACCTTCCAACCTGTCTGCGCTGTAGATACATTGCAATATAAGTTAAGTGAATTTAGCTCCGATTGGGGATGGCCATTAGTATTACCTACTCCCTTTACGTCGGCTGACCTATCCAAGTTTTATACTTTTTATGAATATACTTCCGGATTTGAAGGAACTGTATACGACGGACTTATAAATTATAGCGATATTTTAAATACGTTTAATATAACTACCGCATTGAGTAGTTTCAAAGGAGACAATAACATCGAGGATATTGCAATCCGTAACTCGTTGTTCAGTAGCTTATCTATAATCTAAAATAAATAATATTAATGGAAAATGTAATAAAAGGTTACCCTGAAGTGCCACAGTCTATTACTAATAGTAATGTATTAGATTCTAATGCTTTAGATAGAAACCAAGCCTTTTCCCTTATAGAATTTATAAAAGTGGTAAAGGTGAGTTATGAACCATCCACACTGCAGGAGTACTACGCTACTTATCTTAATAACTGGAATAATAAAAGTAATAATAAAACCACCTCTAACAAAAGTCTTATAATAGATAGATATAGAGACTTTTTAAAGGAAATTACTATTAATTTTAGTAATAAAACGGAAAAGAAGTTTTTACAGTACCTCGATTTTAACGATAATAATGATATAGCTATAGCAGTTTCATTTTTTAGTAAGAAGTTAAGGGAGGTTATAGAGTATTATAGGTTAGAACGCGTTAATTTATACAACACGTCAAATAAAGTTAAAACTAAGACTAGTAATTTTAATGTAGTTAAAAGTGCTTACAGTACAATACTCAATTTTCTAGATAACCGTGAAGATAGTTCAATAGATTATAAATTTAGTACTATAAAAAATGATATTCGTATCTCATTAACTGAATATTTTGATGTTTATACTTCTTACTTCAATCAGGAACCAGACGAAACAGAATACGGTAACCACTTTTTAAGTTATAGTCCGGACGATCTACCTTCCGATAATATATTTCTTACTAGTAACTCTGAGTTAACGTCAGAAGTATTTGAAGGTTATAGTGAGATCTTAAAGTTATATTTAGAGGTAGATAGTATTTTCGATAATAAGAGGTCACTTACAGAAAAATATATTGGTACAGATTTTTATTATATTTCTTCAAATTCAACAGGTGAGTATGTGTATGATATTCTTATCAAAGCAGATAAACCGTATAGTGATTTCTTAAATCAAGAAAATCCCACCACAGCTAGTGTGTTTGCTAATAAGATAAGCACAAAAAGGGAAGCCGGATTTTTTAAACCTACAAATACTGGCATTAATGTTATACAAGCACCAGCTATTAACTTCGAATTAAGTGATCAGTACGAGCCAGATAGTCTTTTTATATTTCCTGATCCAAAAGTATTTACTAACAATCAGGATATACTTGTTTTTAACATCGAACCTAGTAATTTCTTTAAAAACATATCTAGTGGTGTGGCCAAATTACAGCCTAATACCAGTAAGGAGGATACATCTTATATTGGTTATAGTTCTAAGTTCGACAAACGAAATGAAAACACTGATCTAGCATTTCTCTTTGATGAAGGTTATATAGATGATGGTAAGAAAGATCTTTTTGGTAATGTCTTCGGTTTAGTAAAAGATAATAATTATTTTAGGGATAATTTAACTATTAAAAATCCTAATACAGTAAAAAATCTTATATTAAATGGTTATCAATTTTATGATAATTTATACGATGAAGGTTTCGATTTTAATTATAATACTGTCGATACAACCTCTTTTACTGAAACTAAAAGGTCTGGGCTTTCTTCGTTTACAAATGGGTTAACTGCACGTGAAACATCACCATATTTTCCTTCATCTGCATATAATATTTTCTTTAGATATTTTTGCCCGTATGAAGAGCTTATAGAGCCTACAACTACCAACGTCGATTTTTTAAATACTAATATAGAATCTGCAGGTGTTATTGATGGCGCTTATTTTATGAAGTCTGATTCTGAGTTTTTACCAGATCCTATCTCTTCTGATTTAAGCGCATTTTCTAATACTTCACAGCAATTCTTCTACTCCGATTTAATAGAAGGTGGTATTGCCAGTTTAAGTAATGCTTCCATACAACGCGCTTTAGTAGATGACTCTACTTCAGTTACTGAAGGATTGACTGGTAATTTTTCATTAAACTTACAACTTACTAGTTTTAATAATTCGTATATTAAATATGAAGGAGGTAGATTTACTGATAAATTAAACTTTGAATATAATTTCGCTCCGGAGAGTTATTTTTATGATGATACTGTTTTTGAAACCACTACTACAGTTACCAATACGTCTGCTACTTTTGACAGATTCAACTCTAAAAACTTACAAGGTAAAATTTACGTAAAAAATACAGCAACTAGCTCCAGCGGTGAAATTTTTGATTTACTACCGTACTTGTCAACAAAATATAGTACTACTATTGTAAATGATCTCTCAAGTAGAGTTTTAAATTTTGACTTAATGTATGATACGCTGTTTATACAAACAAGTAGCTTTTTTGTAATTGAGCAATTAAAATTTGAAGGTAATAAATTTGAAGATCCGTTTACTGATAATATTTCACTGTCTGTAAATACTAACGATTTTGATAAAATTAGTAATAGATTTAAAAAGGATTTAAATGTGTATTACTACAAGCTTAAAGTTGAGAAGGATTCTACACAAACTAAAACATTGTCTGTGTATCCGGAGATATATGAGTATAGTTATACAGAGAAAACAAATACAAAGATATTTCCAAGAACTAATTTAGAGCTGAATAACAATATTAATAGGTTCGTCTTATCAGGTTATGATGTATTATATGATAAAGCAGATACACCTATTATTACGTATAGAGGAGATTTAGATGTGTTTAATTTGAGCTATTTAGTTAAAGATCAAAACATGTCACCAGTTATGGCCAGTCATAACTTTTTTGTAGATAGTAATAGTAATGTAACTTTTGTAAGAGATGATTACGTAAGAGCTGTTTATGACAACAAGACGTTTACATTTGAAGATTTAGATACATTAAATTCATTTAGCTTTAATCTAAGTTCCAAACCTTTATCAGCTAGTAACAACTCATTGATATTATGAATACGTATAATATATCTCTTTCAACAACCTCCACATCGTCAACTTCTAATTTAGATACTATTGATTTATTTGATCAAACTGAAGTATCAGTAGATTTAAATAATATTTTTTCGGAAGTATTTCCATACTACGTTGCCATTGACTGGGGTGACGGATCGGAGGTTTTTGAGCCGGAAATAAAAACGTTTATAAATTATAGAACAGAGAGTATATTAGATGAAATTACTAAAGGAGTTTCGCCACCATTTCTCAATACTAACTATAAGCACATTTACTACCCATCATCCAATAGTTTAGTAAAGTCGCTAACGTTGAGAGTTGGTATACAGTATACAACCGGTGAGATTACCCAATTTAATATTCCCGTTGATATTCGGACGGAGGGGTACTATGAAAATATAAGAGATATTAAACTTGAAGGGGTAAAAATACTCAACAATACTAATATTGATAGTTCATTACAGCTAAGAACAGAAATAGATAACTACATAGTTGAGACTACAAACAATACTAATTCAGATGCATTTACATCGTTTGTTATTAATGATGTAGGTGAAAATTTGCAAAAAGCTAAGCGTGATAATGCAAATGTTGTAGTGGATGACAGAGATGGTACAGAAGTTATTATTGTTGAGTGATTTGATTCTTTAACAGGGATAATAGCTTAAATATATAGTAATGAGTTCAACTACTGTAAGTTTAAGTACATATAAATCCAACGACTCGGATTTATGTATAGACTCTCTTAGCTTAAAGCAGTTTAGTAGAACTTATGCTGGTAATTTTTCCTTTAATTTTATTACGGCGTTGTCCGGAGCTGTAGACTTTAAAAATAAAAACTATACAGATTTTTATCTTACAAGCCTAAACACTCTAGATGAATTTGTTGAATTTAAATCTGAGAGGTTAAAGCCTAGTTCTATCTATACTTCGCTACAATTTGCGAAGTGTACCGGTGGAGGTAACTATCTTAAGTTTGTAAAAGATATCCGGAAGGAATTTTTTAAAGCAGGTGACAATTTTATAGATTACGATTTTTATGGATCAACTGCTTTTAGTAATGATCAAGATGATAGCTCCTCTTTATTTAACATAGAATTTATAGATGATTTTTACTGTTCTATATCTTACGTCGATAATAATAAAAAATATTTTCTAGTAGCTTCTGATGATACTGAAGTTGAAGGTACCATACCTGTACTATTTGTAAGTGAGAATAAAATTAACAGAAATAGTAGGCAGATTGAGTATATTCTAACTAAAGCTGGTAACGTACAGTATTTAACTTTTCTTGCTAATAAAGGTAATAAGAAGTATATAATAAAAAAGCAAAAAGAAAAATTAGTAGGTCAGGTTATTGATGCATTTGAAAGCATTAATTACTTTTATATTAACGGTACATCGGCTAAAATAATTTTTAATCAAAGTACCATAGTATCAGATCCTATAAATACGTCGTTTATTGAGTATACTGATACTGAATATTTGGTAAATGAAAATAAAAGTTCATTCGATATAGAATCTAATTACCTTTTTTATAAAAATAGTAGTTCAGATAACAGTACGTTCAATATAATAAACTTAAAAAATATATCTGACACAACAGATAGTTTTACTTCTTCTAATAATTTGCTTAGTTCTAATAATGACTTAGTATTTAACGATAAGATAAGAAATTACACATCAATACTTCATGATATTAATGCAGAAGAAGATTCTTCATTAGAACTAAATTTTGTAACATATAATATTTCATATAAAATAACACCAGGTACAACTACATTTACTGCTCCTTCATCCCTCAATCCGTTTGATAAGCTTAACATTAATGATACAAAATTTGTTGAATCCGGATCCTTCGCATTTCCATATCCGTATTTTGCGGATAAGGTATATAAAAAGCTCGATAATCTACCTGCTACCGAAGGTCAGTATTTATGTACCTGGCTTTCGGGCATGCCAGGTGAGGAAGGGCTTTGGGTTGATAGATACTATTACCCAGATTTAGTGTCTAAGGCAGCTGCTTTAGGTAGTAAACCTATTTACAACATAACCTATAACGATGTTATAGAGAATCTTATTGAAAGTAATTCTACTCTTAAAACTTCTGTTACTGATAAGCTATTCTTCGATAAGAGAAGCGACCTTACTTTTGAAGCTAAGAAGGAGTATATTTACGATAGAATAAAAAATATTAAAGAGGTAGACGAACAAATACAAATAAAATATTGCGATTTGAAGCAGGGGGAGAGAAATGCACCAAATTATTTCAAGTCTATTAATAACAATGGAGGTTATACCCTAGCATTTAAGTTTTTTAATAATGATTTTTCTATAAAGTCTCATACGAACGAAATAGATGCTGGTATAGCTATTGAAAAGGTTGGTGTAGATCTTATTTTAACATTTAAGTTTTTCGATAATGCATCAAATCGTTATGATACATTTAACAAGACGGTAACATTATCTGATTTAACTAACAATGATCTGTACATATCCTTCAATAATCTTACAGGTACTGGTATAGTATATTTAAACTCAGTAGAGATTTTTAAATATAATGTGTTATCGTTTCAGTATACTAACAAACAAATATTATTTGGTGATATAAATTTAAATAGTGGAGATTTTAACGGTGATATTCTCTTATCCAACACTACTACTAATAATGCTATAAGCAACTTACTTCTATCTCTACAACCTCTATCTTTAGAAGATGAAATAGTAACCGTATATACCAGAAATATAAATAATATAGATGATATTTATGTATCATTACCATGTGGTATGAGAAACTACTCCGATAATATTGATACCCTTAATACTTTAGGAGCTAATTTAAAATCTAAGTCTAACGTTGTTGATATCAATATTGATAATTTAAATATAACAGATGTAGGTATATTAAATGAGGTTAAAAATAATTTACTGGCTGAAATACAGAAAAATTTACCGGCTACTTCAGTAATAAACAAAATAAACTTTAAAAACTTTAAATGATAAACTATTTTAAATATACTTCTGGTAACGCATTTACACTTAGTGGTGTGGACTATAGCGGGTTTGTAAATATAAATGATAATAAACCTTTTACAGGGCGTGTTAAGAACTCTTTTTCTGTTGAATTGAGTTCAAAAAATAATTTTTTATCAAGAAGTATAGGAGAAAAGCGCGAGTTTGATAATTCTCCAACAGCTTTTACTACTAATACTATAAAAAGTTTAGAATACTCACCTAGAAATGTGCTTAGTAATGATTTTTTAAAGAAAAATTTTAATATTCTATATAAAAACAATCTTTCGCTTTTTAGTCTCGGTCAAGTATATAATAATTCCTATTTAGATACTACTAACTTTAAAGACGAGCAGACGTTAGGAGGATTTTTTGGACTATCCTCTACAACTATCGATAAAAGAGACGATGATAACATAACATTTAAAAGCTTAGATACACCATATCAAATAGATCCATTTAAGGGTGCTAATAAATTAAGATTCCCTGATCTTTTTGAATTAGACAATACAAAGCGTACTTATATCGAGACGTATGAAGACGGATTCGTGTATACTATTTCAACAAATTCAAAATCAATTGCTTTCAGTGGTAATTTCACCGGGGAAATAGAAAAAATACGTAATTCAACTATTCAAGATGACTTAGCCAATGTAAAGAGACTGGATGCTGATAAAGCTAATGGCTTAATTTATTCACCTACGTTAGAAAATGATGGTTTGAATTATACAACCATCTATGATAGAGACATTTACAGGGCATGCACCAGATTAAAGGTAGTTGATAAAATAAAATCCTCTAATTTTAGAGTAATTAATAATAATATAAGCTTTGGTAAAACTTATAAAGTAGTTCAGGTAATAGATAACGAGAATAATATAAATTTAGAGATTTCACCTAATACTACAAGCGAGATTCTTGCTACCATACCTATTTCTAGTTTAAATAACCCTGAATATGTAAAGGTAGAGTCAAGATTCACTGACGATTTACTACTAATAGTAACTAAACCGGTTAGTAACACCCAAATTTACAACGCTTACTTTATAGATATACAAAAATTTATATTAAATCAAGAGATTCCTGAGCCAAAAATAATTAATAGAGTTGTTTTAAAGTCAAATTACAAATCACCTCTTAAAAAGGATGCTCCTGTTACTATTTTCGGTACAGTAAACGAAACAACAGGTTATTATTACCCTCTTTTTGAAAATCAATCTGCTGTTAGTGAGTTTAGCTTGACTACACCGCAAGAAATTACCTTCCCTGAAGTTCCAGGTAAAGTTTTCTATTATGCTGCTGATTATTTAAATTTCAATGGGGCGGAAAATAGACCAGACGGATTTTTCATTTACCGAAATGATGATTCTATAATTGATTTAGATATATCCTTTTCTGATTATGATAGTAACTTGTTTACATTAAAGGATAACGGAAATGTAACAGAACGCATGGTAACTAATCCGGTGCCTATTACTTCTTTCTTAGATCCTAAAGATTTATTACTACCTCCAGATATTCTCTTCGATTCGCCGTATAAATTTAATACAAATAACTGGAAGTTTAATACTAATCTACTTGAATCTAATCGAGTAGCTTTTATTGATACACTTACAGATACGTTTAAGGAAAAAACCTACGTATACTATCATAATGTAGGTAGAGTTTACTTCTCTTCTGACTCTCTTAATAAAAAACGAATAAGTTTAGTTCCTGCTGATCTACAGAGCTTTTTTAATCCTGATATTTTTGATACCATATGTGAAACAAGTCTAGGTATTAATTTAAATGTTTTAATTCAAGATATATTACGTGATACTATTAATATATACAATAACTTTACTAGAATACCGACAGCAGGTAATGTTGCAGGAGCAACGGTGTTTAGTGATTATAAAATACCCACCCCATTAGAGATAGATACTCGCAATTTTTACTTCCATAGCAACGAAAGTGTAAACTACTTATCAATAAATAGAGTATTTTCAAAATTATTTGAACTTCAAAAAACTATTTACGATAGCATTCTTAGTAGTTAAGATAAATATATTATATGTCAGCGAGTTTAGAAAATCAATTTATCTCAGATAGATATACATCTTTACTCCATTTAAGCGGTTCGCTTACAGGAGATTTAGATTACGTATATGATGGTCTGGGTAATCAAACTCCTATTCAAGTTAGTAATGAAACGGTCGTTATTAACAACGTTGAACAACCACCAGCATTAACTTCTGATACAATTAAGTTTTTCGATTTATTGTTTCCAATAAATTCTATTTATTTTACTGCAGATAATATAAACCCGACAACACGCTTCTCTGGAACGAAGTGGGAGCAAGTATCTAAAGGTAAGTTTATAGGTGGAGTAGGTGCAGGTAGTGATACTCTTGGTTATAGACATGAAGTAACATCAGAGGACACCGATACAACAGGACTATATGAGGTTGCTTTAACAGAATCAGAACTCCCTAAACATTCACATTCTGTAGATACAAGGGCTCAAAGTAGAGTTGAAACATTTTCAGATGCTCAAACTACTATAAGAGAGTTTCGTGATGATTCTGCTGCAGGTAAGGGTAGTGCAACGGATACAATCGATAACACTAATGTTACCGGTAAGAGTGAACCTCATTGTAATATACCACCTACGTATGGATTATATGTTTGGAAAAGAACAGCTTAAAAAAATAAATTATGCCAGATATTACTATAGTTAAGATAAAAGTGAGACGTGGATCGGATGATCAACGTATGAAATTAGTATTAGATCAAGGGGAGTTAGGTTATACTATCGATACTAAAAGGGTATTTGTAGGTGATGGATCTTTATCAGGTGGTAAGGTTGTTGGTAATAAAAACTTCGGTGTTTTTAATTTAGCTTCGGGGTTAGGATCAGTTGCAGGAGCTCAAATAGGAGATATTGGATATGCTAATTCAAAACTATACACTCTTACTGCAAGCGAATACGACTCTTCACTTACAGGTTGGTCATATGTTGGACCTGCATTAGATAATGAAAAGATTGAATTTACTGCTGCAAATACTCTAACTATTAAGCAAAGCTCGATAGATGCAAATGATATAACTAATGCTGCTTTCGGTAGTGGGTTAGTAAGGGATGGTAGTGTGATTGCAATTGATTTTAACACGGACTTCTTAGAACTTTCCTCGTCAAAATTATCACCTAAAGCAAGCTCTATTACGGAGCGAGAAATAACAACAACAGCTCTTTCGAGTGGGCTAGTCGGTGGTGCTGGGACTCCTATAAGCATAAACGTTGGTCAAGGTTTAGAGTTTGACAGTAATAATAGATTACAAACTTCCTCTGCAAGATCTAATTCAGTATCATTTAGCTCGTTTAATAACCAGACGTTTGGAGAAGGTTTAATATACAACAATACTACTAATCAAATTCAAAGTATTTTATCTGGAGTAAACTCAGATAGTTTTGATTTAACAACCAAGCGGCTATCTCTTTTATCTCGGAGTGTATCTGGAAGTTATGAAATGCCACACGTTACATTAGATGATTATGGCGTTTCGCTTGCACCTGATTCTACTTTCTTTGATTGCTTAACTGCCACATCACTAACAGGAGCAGATTTTGTACCTGTGGGTGCTATATTACCACATGCTGCTGCTATAGGTAAAGTACCCGATGGGTATTTACTTTGCAACGGACATTATTTAAGCCGTGACGAATACAGCGAACTTTATGATGCTATAGGTACAGCGTATGGTACTACACTTAACACTAACTTTAGATTGCCTACCTTAACTGGTGGAAATATATTACAATATGGTTACGGAGGTCTCCCCTCTACCAGTTCACCAACGTGGTATTTAACAGGAAGTACAACTAATCAAGAAGCAGCTACTTTAACTGCAGTTGCTACAAATTATATAATTAAATCTACATCTGTTCAAGCTGGTATTTTTACAGGAGCTCCTAACCAGGTATCAAATGGATTTACCCATAACGGTACAGAAATCACAACTACTGATTCAGACGGTACTCCACAGATTCTCAGTTCTGCAGGATTTTTAACACTAGCTCTATCTGGTAGTTCGCGAAATAATGGCGCTACTTTTGATAGATATGCAATACCAATTTTTAACTACTAACATATATCATGGCTGCAATTGAAATATTAGAAAACACTCTTTTAAAATTATTAGTACGTAGAGGTACAAACGAAGATAGAAAAAACATTACCTTAGATGAAGGTGAATTAGGATATTCTTCTGATACTACACGACTTTTTATTGGAGATGGTACTACTGTTGGAGGTAATTTAATTGGTAATAAATTTTTAGGAAGTAGGTCGGATATTACTCTCGAAACGGGAGAAATTAATGATTTAGCTTTTGATAATGATAATAATACGCTACAACGTATTAAGCAAAATAATGGCTCTAATATTGCTGACTGGGAAACAGTATCTAATTTATTGAGTGCTGGTAATACATCTATTGTAATTGACGATGCACAACGCGCGACTGTCGGTACCCTCTCTGCTGGTAATTTTTCTGCGCATGCGCTAGGTACTAGTATTGAACTTGACGCAAGTAATAGGATATCTTTAAGCGGAAGTATTAGTATTAATGAGATTAAACAACGTACAGTTGACGCGACTAGTTACTTAACTTTACCTTCTAAGCTTAAAATTAGTTCTATTAACTACGATTTCCCTTCTTCTGGAGCAATTACCAATAATAGTGTATTAATATCAAATAATACTAATCAACTTTCATGGGGCTTACCTACAGTTATTACTAGTACAGTACCAACAACTACTGCAAATCAAATACCAGCAGGTACGATAGTACCATTTATAACAGGAGCTGAGTACGTACCTTATGGTTGGTTAAAATGTAATGGCGCTTCAGTTGCTGGTACTGATTACCCAGACTTGTCAGCTGTGATAGGTAATAGATATGGAGGTAATAATATTAACTTCAATTTACCTAATTTAACTAATAGTGCGTTATATGGTACAAACGTAAATGATCCGTTTTTATCTACAAAGTATAGTATAGCCTCAGGTCATAGTACCAATACTAACGAGCTTTCTGCGTTTGGTACTACGTTTATTATTAAAGCAATAGTAGGTACTATTGAAGCTCCTACTATTAATTTTAGCTCACCATTATCTGCAACCTTAAATGGAGTTAACATTACTGATACTACTACAGAATTTTTAAGCGGAACACTTGAAGTGGGATTATCTGGGTTTATAGAGGATAATTGCACATACAGGACTGTATTTTTAGATCAACCTTCTGTGCTTGTTAATAACCTAACATTGGATAATGGTATGGCCTCATGGCAAGCATTTGGGTTAGCATCCGCTGGTGTACCGGCAAATGCAAAATCAGTCTTTGGAGCAATAAGACCTGGAAGGAAGTCGAGTGCAAATCAATATAATCAAACTATCTATAGCTCATATACCAACTCACAGACTCCAGAAGCAGGAGGGCCTAAATTTATTTTAGCTGCTCAACAAGGTCCAAATAAGAGAAATAGTATGTCTACGTCACAGTTTACTGCTAGGATTGATAAACTTAATAGAAAAATTTATTTGGCTAGAGAAGGTATAAATCGTGACATATATATTGAAATCCATGGATATAGTACCTAAATCAGGTAAATAACCTTATGGAAGAGTTAATAGTTGAGGGACTTGATTACGAAGATTTTGTTCAGTTAAAAGAATTTTTACTTAAGTTATCTTTCTCAATGGAAGAGTTTGAAGAATTAGTAAGGGCAAAAGATATTTTGAGTAAGCTCGATCAGATAATTGATGCGTTTAATTAGTTCTACTGTATAAATATGTATAATGGCCTTCTCATCCGACATTCTTCTACCAGCTAGTGCGAGATATTACCAGTTTGTGGAGACTGATTTGAGTTATAACTCAAATTATGACATAGTATGGTCTTTACAATTTAAATTACCTGGCGATAATCACTATAATAGTAACTATGAGTATGCTTTTGGTACCTTTTTAACTTCGATAAACGTAGATCTATCATCCTTACCCGGTCAATATGTTGGAGATACTGATCCTCTGCTAACATCAGGCCAAATTCAACTATTAACAGAGCAAACACCTACTTCTGCGATTACAACAGAGGGGGAAAAAGATATAGCAATAGATGATACAACATTAAGTGGTCAGCTTATAAAGGTAGTGTTTGATAGTACGGGCTTATACGGATTATCCGGTAGAGACGGTAGAGATGGTGTTGGAGAGCATCAAATAAAGAAAAATAGCATTAGTATTCGTGATTATTTTCACGATTTAGTGTTTTACGAGCATTTATCAGCTTTCTCACCTACATTTTCGCTTACTTCTGATGAATTTCAAACATTAAGAGTTAGATATGCTAATTTAGGCACTAAAATCTCTATAGATAAGAAGGTAAATACCAAATATCAGACTTTAACCACGGTAGAGTTACCATTTAGACTAAAGAAATTTAATAATCTTGCTAATATCTACGTTGGATATTCATTTAGCACACCAATCTCTACACAAAACACAGCATTATCTGTAGGAAACTTCTTCCTTAAAAATGCACATATAGAAGGACTTGAAACTACAGAAGTTTTAACACAAACGATCACTTCAGCACCTCTTACCTTTAATCCTAATACATCCTTTACAACAGTATCTAATATTACTGCTATACCTGCGTAGATTTTAAAAAAAACCTAGGTAAATAGTTACGTGAGTAAGTTAACTATCGGTATATGTGTCTATGATGATTATGACGGTGCGTTTTTTACACTACAATCACTCAGAATGTACCACTCTGAGGTAATGGATAGAGTAGAATTTGTAGTTATTAACAATAACCCTACAAGTGACCATGGAAAAGCTTTAAAAAGTCACATTGATACAATAACTCAACCAAAAACCTATCTCGAATATACGAAGTATAGTAGTCCATTTTTAAAAGGTAAGATTTTTGATATAGCAGAGACAGAATATGTATTAGTTATAGATTGTCACGTTTTACTAGCTCCAGGCTCTTTAAAGTTGTTACTTGATTACTACGATAAAGGTCTAGATAAAGGTAACTTACTGCAGGGACCACTCTTATATGATGATTTAAAACATGTATCTACACATTTTGACTTCTCTTCCAAAGAATGGAGTGGTTATATGTGGGGTAAATGGGCTCTTGATGAGAGAGGTGTTAAATCAACTTGTAAACCTTTTACAATACCTGGTACAGGCATGGGATTGTTTAGCTGTAGGAAGGATGCCTGGCTAGGTTTTAATAAAAAGATGAGAGGTTTTGGAGGTGAAGAAGGTTATATACATGAAAAATATAGACTTAATGGTAAGAAAACTATATGCTTACCCTTTTTAAGATGGAATCATAGATTTGCTAAGCCTAGCGGGACTCCTTATAAACTCGACATAAAACAAAGATTTAGAAACTATATGATTGCCTTTCAGGAGATCAAGAAGGATACACGAGAGGTAGTCGATAACTTTAAACGAGTTGTTCCGAGAGACTTTATTAAGGAAGTTAAGAAGGAATTAAATATTGCCTAACTTAGCTTCAACTTTTAAGTCTTGATATAGAGAAGGGAATCTTTCTTCCACATATTTATGAAAAGCGAGTGGCTTAACCCAATCGTTATTATTCATATTAACACCTTTTTCTTCTAGTTTATCTGCTACCTTACCTACCCCTTCAATAAGACAAGCCCATCTTACAAATTCATCAAACTGCATTACTTTAGTTGTACCATCTTTAAGATTGAACTTAAATGTCTTTTGGTATGTTTCGTTAATATTACTCATACTATTATTATAACATAGTTCCTATTATTATTCTAATACTATTTCACCTGAAAATACTTTATCACCGAGTTCATTACCGCCCTCAACCTGATCACCATTAGAATGATATGCTTTGAACTTTTTAAAGTGTGTACCATCTTTCCATATAAGAGAGAGTCGCTCTTGACCATTATCATGCCAAGCAGTATAAGGTCCGTGAAAGTTACCTTCTTTAACTCCTGCTTTAACTATTAAAGTACCTGCCTCGTTAAAGGTAATTACAGTTCCTGTAAATAAATTATCAGTATTGAAGGGTTCTGCCGTATAGAAGGTAGAAGTTGCTATATCTATGTATATATCGGCAACATTAACAGTAGGTCCTTCGGGATAGTCTTCCCCTCGATTGGCATACGCTTCAGCACCATATTTAAATAAAATTGATACAAATAGGACTACAGTTGAGATTGTTACTAACTTTTTCATACGTTAATTATAACGTTATGAGTTATAATTGCAACGAAAAAAATCTCAAGTGAGTTATATTAGCTACTTATTACAGCTTCTTTATCTTCTTTATCTTCGTATGATTTACCAAGATTTAAAGGCTCTGTAGTTAGCACCACCCTTACTATAGGTGTAAGTTTATACTCATTACTACAAACCGGGCATTTAGTAATAACACTATCTTCACTTACTACAACTATTTCATTAAACGTATAACCTCCACATGGACACTCAACATTACATGTACTAATATCTACAAATTCATTTATTTCACTCTCTAAGGCTAAAATACGCGCTTTACTTCGTGAGAGTGACTGGTATATAGATGGAGTGATTAACTGTATAACTGTTGCAACAAGAAATGCTTCTACAAGTCCGAAAATATTTTGAAATGAATAACCTACTAAGCTTGAAATTAAAAATACAATAAAGATCTGAACAAGTATTTTCATATACTAATTTTAGACAAGTCTTCTGGTATATCAAGTATTAATTTATTAATTTCGTCTATTTTATTCTTAATACTATCTATAGCTCCGTAATTAACTTCATTATTACCTTGAGCTATTTCTAAAGAAGCCCGTACTTGTGTAAGTGCTACGAAAGCATTACCGAGAGACTGTTTTACCGTGTCTAAATCGTAAGGTAAGATGGGTGGCGCTTTTTGCATCTTTTCATCTTCTTTATATTTGTTAATCTGACTAGCAGGATTTAAGTCTTTAGAAAATTGCTTATCCGCAATGCCCATACTGTAAGGATAATAACCGTTATTCACTTAAATTATTTATAGTAGAGCATAAATAATTACATGACTAAGTTCGAAAATAGATTTTTTAAAACACTTAAAGAGGCTACAGAAGAAGAAAAAGCTTTTGATGCAGAGCTAGATGATAATACCGATGCCGAGGATTTTGATACAGATTTAGAAGTTGATGAAGTTGCAGCTGGGGAAGATCCTGTTGTTCAAGCAGCTAAAGCCCAATCAGCTGCAGCAGAGCAGATGAGAGGTGAGCTTACTGGATGGGTTAGTGAAATGGATAAGTTCTTACACTATTTAAACGGTGAGGATAACTCTATACAGTCTGCTTTAGGTCAAGCAGAAGCCGATACTATTTTTGATAGAATGAAGCAATCAGAGCAGCGTAAAATTGCTCGTGTTGCTACTGAATTAGCTTCCTTAGCTGAATCCTTTAGAGGGTATTTAGCTCAGACTGACAACCCAACGTTTAAGCACGTTTAATTAATAGTTATTAAACTTTTTAATTTCAGACATCTTAACAATACCTTCCAAATCCTGGAAGGTATTTTGTTGTATCCAATCCCAACCAATCTCATCTTTGTTGGCCGCTATTGCTAAATCGTTAAAATCCTTAAACTTTCTACCTAACGTCTCCGGCCATATAAACACGCTCTCCCCTTGTTTGAGTAGCGCCTCTGACTTTATCATTGATGCACGATCACCCCACTGAGAATCGAGTATCCACACCTTATCATACCATTTTAGCGTAGAATCTAACTGCTCTTGCTGACGTGCTGTAAATGACCTACCTCGTTCAGTAATTCCTGCAACTGCCACAGAATTACGTACAAAGAAAGCATCAATAGGGCCTTCAAAAATATAAACCTTATCGTGATTACTCGAAACTTTATTAATATTAAATAACGTCTTCTCGGCTCCTACTTTACCGAGATATTTCGGCTTTGTTTTTAAGTCCGTTGTCATTACAGTTCTCGTTTGATAGAACTCAATATCATTACGCTCATTAACAAACGGTATTATGACCCTATTCTTATGAACTCTATCTGTTAAAGAGACATATAGATGATCAGGTCTATTACATGCGGTATCAAGTCGACGCGATTTAATAACATAATTACATGCCCTAACTATAAGATTACCTTTATAGAAATCTTGCTGAGTGCTATCTGATAAGTTGATACTATCAGAAGGTAAAGTAGATACCTTAATTACCGGCTTCTCTTCACTTGTTTCTGCTATAAGAGAGTCTACATCTGGTGTAAAATCTCGTAACTCAGAAATAATCTCAGTATCTGATGATCCGGTTACTTCTTTTACCCACCGATACGGTTTTGAAGACCATCCGCAGTTGTGACAGAACACATTATCATTTTTAGGTATGTAATAACAACGGCGTTTTGTATTAAACGATCCCCCTTCCCTGCAAATAGGACACGCACATTGATAAACGTTATTAAACTTATTAAAAATAGGTCGATGACCTACCTCATAAAACTTAAGAATAACAAACTCGTCAGGTAATCTCATCCCAATAAATATTGTAGCCTATTAGAAAGAATAAACGACGAATACCATTGATCTTTTTTCTTAAGAATATTTTTAAAATCTCTTATTTCGCATTCTGCTACAAAACTACTCCAATCAACTTCAACACCCACCTCCAACTGACTTTGATAATAGGTTCTCTCACTATCATGACTCATCACTTCATCTAAATTGAATATAGTCATATTTCTATTAAAGATTTCTTCTTGTTCAGCTGTAAGAGTAAGCTCTCCATCTAACCATTTACGAACTCTAGCTTTACCAAAACGCGGAACACCAGCTACGTTATCAGACTTATCCCCTAATAGGCACTTTGCCCTAAGCCATTCAGTCTTTGTATAGTCAGTATCTTGCTCAAACGTCTCTAATACAAACTCTCTCTTACGAATAGGGTCAAAAAGAACAGTATTAGCATCAACTAATTGTAAAAAGTCTCTATCAACAGAA
>Ga0207896_1000111_pt1 | contig 17796 bp, 16 predicted proteins | sample LinPmetageLP36_FD_184049 | JGI IMG/M metagenome (GOLD analysis project Ga0207896, IMG submission 184049) | Marine viral communities from the Pacific Ocean - LP-36 (SPAdes) | ecosystem: Environmental > Aquatic > Marine > Oceanic | place: Pacific Ocean | collected 2010-06-15 | reverse complement strand
TAAGGTTGTTGAGAATGCTGAGGGAATATTAGATGAAATCATTACAACAGATGAAGAGCGTGATCAAGCTAAACTTGCTATAAAAAAAATAATGTTGGATGCCGAAAGAGAGGCTTTCAATAAAGAGGTAGAAGATCGTAAAGACGCAAGGTCATTATATAAAGACGATGCTTTCATTCAGAAAATATTAGCTGGGCTATTTACTGTAGCTTATTTTCTACTTACATACACTATGTTTAAATACTTCGTTCTACACGAAGTTGTTTTATCCGAATATGAGATAGGTTTTATATCTACGGTATTTGGAGCAATGTCGGCTAAAGTAAATACTATAGTTGACTTTTTCTTTGGAGGAAGCAGTAAAGAGAATAAATAAAAAACATTCCATAACTTTTGTTATCTTTGTATAAAATTAATAACCAATTAAATTTATTCAAATGAAAAAGATTTCAGATCAAGAATTAACAACATTACAAACTCTTACGGAAGAGTTTAACAAATTAAAAACAAACTTAGGTGATTTAGAATTACAAAAGCATGGAGTTTGTTTAAGAGTAGAACAATTAAAAAAAGAGTTCCAGTCTTTAGAAAAAGATCTAATGGAAGCTTATGGAACTGACTCTGTAATAAATATGGAGACAGGAGAGATAACAAAAAAAGAAAAAGAAAAAGATGGCAAAGATAAGTAATACTACAGCATACCCTAAAATATTACCTACTCCAAATGATTTCGTTGTATTAACGGATGTTGATGACAAGGACGCTACTAAGACTTGTACTATAGAGGGAGTGGGCCAAGCTTTAGGGATTTCTGTTGCACAGATTACTTTAACACCTTTTGATATATTAAATTCTTTCACGAACCCTGTTGTGTTAGTTCCAGCCCAAGGACTTAATAAATATATTATACCCTTTGGAGTTGCAGTTGTAAGGAATCTTGCGGATGCTGCTGTGCCATTAGCTTATTCGTTTGGAGGTGCAAATCCAAGGATTAGATACGATAGTACTTTTTTTATGGACATACCTTTTGGAATTTTTGGACAAACTTCTCCATACACTGGATATGGTCAAACTACATTTCCAATCGTAGGAGCTGGTAATATAAACGATAATCAACCTTTACTATTTATGGCTACAGGAGCTAACCCTACCACAGGTAATAGTAATGTAGTTATAAGTATACAATATAGAATAGTAGAAATAGCATAGATATGGCAAAAATTGAAAACACTACCGTATACCCTACGGTAACACCAGCAGCAAGTGACTTGTTAATAGCAACTGACGTTAGTGATAATAATAAAACTGTAACTTTTTTAGTTAGTTCTATTGTTGGGGCAGGTGGTGTTCTTCAAGATTTACAATCCGTTTTAGACACAGGAAATACGGCTGTTCAAAATATAAACCTTACAGGTAATATGACTATTATTGGGACTGCAGCTCCTACTACTATTACAGCTGCAGGATCTACAGGAACAGCAGGTCAAATACTAAGCTCTACAGGAACAGGCTTAGCTTGGATTACTCCTGGCACAAAAGCATGCTGTGGTTGGGAGGAAACTTTAGTAATAAATCCTACAACTACAGTAGACGCTATTATTCAAGGAGCAAAGTTAACTGTTGGTGCGTTTGCTGGAGGAGGAATAGATATTCTTGCACCCTCAACTTTAACAAATTCAGGAACAAGTACATTTACAGGTGTAGCAAGTATTAATGGAACACAATTATCTTTTAACACTACAGGACAAATTAATGATTCTACAGGATCAACAGGAGTAGCAGGAGAATGGTTAATATCACAAGGTCCAGGTCTTGGAGTTGAATGGTCAAACACAAAACCTGCAGGATCTTCTAATACTTTACAAGAGGTTTTAAGTGCAGGAAATACTTCTCTTAATACAGGGATGACATTTACTGGAACATCAATAATTTCTTTAAGCTCTGGTGTTACTATCCTTTCTTCAGGTAATAATTTATGGAGTGGCACTAATACCTTTAATAATAATGGTAATACTGCTACAACAGCTGGTATTGCATTAACTGGAACTTTATGGGATGGAACAAGCATAGGTACTGCAGGACAGGTATTAACCTCTACGGGTTCAGGAGTTCTTTGGGCTGCTGCTGCTTCAGGCGGAGGAAATAATTTGCAACAAGTTTTAGATTTAGGGAATATTGCTACAGGAGCTAATGCAAATATAACTATTTCAGGAGCTCTTAAAACGGGAACTATAATTGATTCATCAGGATCTGCGGGTGCGGTAGGACAATACCTAAGTATAAATGGATCTGGATTATCTTGGGTAAATAATACTTGTTGTAATCTGCAGGATGTATTAAATGTAGGATCAACAGCAACTACAAGTATAGTTTTATCAGGAGCAGGAATAAGCTTAACAGCACCTACTGTTATCCCAGGCCTTATACAGGATGGTGGTGGTTCAGTAGGTTTGGCTAATCAAGTGTTAACTATTAATGCTGCAGGTACTGCATTAGAATGGAATGCCGCTCCAGCAGCTGGGGTATCAAGCTTAACTAATGTAATTGCAACATCAGTAGGAGCTCCATTGAGTCTAAGTTCAACTACAGGTGCTATTGTACTTACGTCTCATGAATACGCAGGAGGTACAAATGTAGGTTATGTTCCTACAGGAGGAAATAATGATCCTCTTCTTTTCTTAAATGGAGCTGGTAACTGGACTGCAGCATCTGGTGGTGGAGCTGTTACCTCTGTAAGTATAGGAGCTATAGCTGTTTCAACAGGAAATCCTTTAGTAATAACACCTACTACAGGTGCGGTACTTGTAACTCCTCAGAGATATAATGGATTTACAAATGAAGGATTTGTACCAAGAGGAGGAGGAGCTACAACATTTTTAAGAGGTGATGGAAGTTGGGCTATCCCTCCAGGTGGTTCAGGGGTTACAAGTTTAACCGCTGCATATGCACCATCAACAGGATTACCTATGGATCTTTCTGCAGCAACAGGTGCTATAACTATATCTTCTTATGCTTATACTGGAGGCACAAACGTAGGGCATGTTCCAATAGGAGGACTTGGAGATCCAAATAGAAGTTTACGTGGAGATGGTACGTGGGCTGTGCAAGACGTTACTTCTGTAACAGCAGGTGCTCCGTCAGGATCAACAGGATTAGCATTAACTGTTACTCCAACTGTAGGAGCTGTAACTGTAACATCCCATAGTTACACTGGTGGTACAGAGGTAGGTCATGTACCTGTAGGTGGAGGACAATATACAGGTAAGAGTTTACGTGGTGATGGTAGTTGGCAGTATGTTGATGGAAATTCATTTGGTGTAAACTTTAGAATGTTAGGTCAAAAAATTACAGCAGGTACATCTTATTTTGCATTACCTGGAGCCTCTGGATTAGATGCAAGTTTTCAATCCAATGGTGTAAAGCCTGTATCAGTAAATGCCCCTTCTACGGGTACTTGGTTGGCTGATGAATTAGAAGGAGCGGTTATACATATGAATGGAAAAACTGTAGGTGGTACCTGTGATACCGAAGATCAAATCTTATGTGGTGCTACTTCAACAATTTCATCCATAACTAATGGAACTTTTGTAACAGAATTATGGAAAGTTGCACCATGCACTGCTGCAGTACCAGTTTTAATTGGTACAGCAACAAGTGTTATTCCTGGTCCTTTACCTACACCACCAAATACTGGTAATCTTTGCGTTTCTTTTGTACTTTCTGGAACAGTTGCAGATCAAACAATTCAGCCAGGTGAGCAAATAATAGCAACTCAAAGATTTAACTTTTTGACAAGCTTTTCTTATATAAATAACATAGCACTTACAGTGAAAGAGCTACCAAAGCCTTAAAATAAAATAAATTAAAATTAAATGAAATGGACATCAGAAAAATATCAATTGGCTCAGACTATAAGTCTGGAGCTATGCATTATATTGTAGGCCAAGATGTATTAGGAGGTTCTCACAATATACATCTTATACAGGCTAATGAACTTTCTTTTAGAATATGGATTCAAAAAGGAGATGAGGTGTATATGTGGAAAGAATTTCTTAGAACACTACCAATATCTTTAGAATATAATATAAACTTTTAATGAGATCTCCATATAACTTTATTGTTACCCCTTCACAAGATAGGAGGTATAGCAATATTAAAGATATAGGTGATACTGAGTTTATTACAAGTGTGTCTGAAGAGGATCACGAATCATCTAATAGATTTGCTACCGTTGTGTCTTTACCTATAAATTATAATGGTCCTATAAAAGAAGGAGATACTTTATTGGTTCATCATAATGTATTTAAATTTTATAATGATATAAAGGGAAGACAAAAAAGTGGTCGTAGTTTTCTGAAAGATAATTTATTTTTAATAGACTACGAACAGTTTTTTTTATATAAGCAAGATAAAGAATGGAAGGCTTATGGAAAATATTGCTTTATAAAACCAGCACCTCTTCAAGAATCATATATTTTTAAAGGGGGAAATGAAGAGCCTCTTTTTGGAACTATTAAATATATCAATCAAGAACTTTTAGATTTAGGGGTTAATGTAGGAGATAAAATATCTTTTACTCCAGACAGTGAATATCCTTTTACAGTAGATAACGAAAAACTATATAGGATGTTTACTAATAATATAACAATGATATTATGATATATACAGTAGATGATTTTATAGAAAAAGATTTATTTAAAATTGCTACAGATTATTTAAATAAAGGAAAATTTATAAAGCATACAGTAGGAGATAAAAACTTTTATATTCAAGAGTCTCCAGATTCATTTAATGAATATGTATTAAGGAAACTATCCCAAATAGAAAACAAACCTTTAGAAAATATATTAAGTTTTTTTAGGGTGTCTACTGATGAGTTAGATAACACATGGAGAATTCATTCAGATTTAAATATAAAAGGAGAAAAGCCAGATAGAGCAGCTGTTCTATATATGGGATTAAGAGAAAGAGAAGAACTTCATGGTACAGCTTTTTGGGAACATGAAGTTTATGGGGATAGTTTACCATCTCATATATCAGATGAAGAATATAATAGAACTATAAAGGAGGATTCAGAAAACTTAGATATGTGGAGATTAGTTTCTGTTTCTGGATATGAACAAAACAGAATAATATCGTATCCTGCTAATTACTTTCACAGTAAGTATCCTAATAAATCATGGAAAGAAGGAAGACAAGTATACGTAATATTTTATAAATTTAAAAATTAAATCATGGGACTACAAAAAAATGTTGGATTATTAAAAGCTAAAAACGAACAAGTAACAGAAAATTTAAAAAAATTAATTCTGGAAGAAAAGAAAACAAGAGAACTTGTTATTGGATGTTTAGAGTTATTAAAATTAATGCCAGGTTATGATGAGGCATTAAAACAATTAACAAAAGTGTCTGAAGAACAAAACACTCCATTGAAAAAAGTTTAAAATGGATATAAAAGAAATTAAGATAAGTATAATAGAGGCGGGAGAAAAAGCTGTTAAACAATTAGTTAAAGTTGCTAAAGAAGATATTATTAAATATGAAGCTGAAGATCCATTAGCAGCAGATAGATTAAAAAATGCAGCAGCAACTAAAAAGTTAGCAATATTTGACGCTTTTGAAATACTAAAAAGAATAGAAGAGGAAAGAGCCATGTTAGATGGTAATGTAATAGAAAAGAAAAATAATACCCCTAAAGGATTTGCAGAGTCAAAATCAAAATAGATTATATACTGAAGTAACAAAACTTATTCCCAACTCTGTTATAGCTAATAAAAACAGAGGTAGAACTTGGTTGTATGGATATAATGAAAAATATGATTTAGTTGTTATATCTAAGAGTGGTCAGATAGGATCTGTTATTAATATCAATGGATTAAAAATAGCATTACCTAAAGCTCCAAAAGAAATACATAAAAGATCTAAAAATAAAGAAGATCAATATTGGGAAACTACTCCTATCTCTAAAGAGTTAAATAGAGTTAAGTCTATATTTCAGTGGCATGAAACTCCTGATACATTTAAATCACAGTGGGTTGATTATATAGAAGAAGAGTTTAATAGAAGAGAACAGGGATATTGGTTTATGAATAACGGTAGTCCTACATATATAACAGGCACTCATTATATGTATTTACAGTGGACAAAAATTGATGTAGGAAATCCTGACTTTAGAGAAGCTAATAGAATTTTTTATTTATTTTGGGAAGCGTGTAAGGCTGATAAAAGAAGTTTTGGAATGTGTTATTTAAAAATAAGACGTTCAGGTTTTTCTTTTATGAGTTCATGTGAAGGAGTTAATCAGGCTACTATTACTAAAGACTCAAGGGTAGGTATACTATCTAAAAGTGGATCAGATGCTAAAAAAATGTTTACCGACAAGGTAGTGCCTATATCTAATAATTATCCATTTTTTTTTAAACCTATACAAGATGGTATGGATAAACCTAAAACTGAATTAGCATATAGAGTTCCCGCATCTAAGATTACTAAAAAAAATATGTTTCATTTAGCTGATGAAGAGCTTGAAGGGTTAGATACAACTATTGATTGGAAAAACACAGGAGACAATAGTTATGACGGTGAGAAATTACAATTATTATTGCATGATGAGAGTGGAAAATGGGAGAGGCCAGATAATATTTTAAATAACTGGCGGGTAACAAAAACATGTTTAAGATTAGGGAGTAAGGTTATTGGGAAATGCATGATGGGTTCAACTTCTAATGCTTTAGATAAAGGAGGTAGAAATTTTAAATCTCTTTTTGATGATTCTCATCCCTCTAAAAGAAATGCTAATGGTCAGACTAAGAGTGGTTTATATTGTTTGTTTGTCCCTATGGAGTGGAATTTTGAAGGGTATATAGATAGATATGGAATGCCTGTTTTTAAAACTCCTGTTAAACCTGTAATAGGTATAGATGGAGAAGATATTAATATGGGGGCTATAGACTATTGGGAAAATGAAGTAAATTCTTTAACTCAAGATCCTGATGCATTAAATGAATTTTACAGACAATTTCCTCGTACTGAGTCACATGCGTTTAGAGATGAAAGTAAACAATCTATATTTAATTTAACTAAAATATATCAACAGGTAGACTATAACGATTCTTTAATAATGGATCATCATATTACAAGAGGATCTTTCTCTTGGGAGAATGGAATAAAAGATACAAAAGTAATATGGTCTCCTAATAAGAACGGAAGATTTTTAGTTAGTTGGACACCACCTTCTCATTTACAAAATAATATTATTACTGTAAGAGGACAAAAGAAACCTGGCAATGAAGATGTTGGATCTTTTGGTTGTGACTCTTATGATATATCAGGAGTAGTAGTAGGTAAAGGATCTAATGGGGCACTACATGGACTTACTAAATTTAATATGCAAGAGGCTCCAAGTAATGAATTTTTTTTAGAATATATAGCAAGACCTCAAACTGCAGAGATATTTTTTGAAGAGGTTTTAATGGCTTGTATTTTTTATGGTATGCCTATACTTTGTGAAAACAATAAACCTCGTTTATTATATCATTTTAAAAATAGAGGATATAGAGGTTACTCACTAAACAGGCCAGACAAAACATATACGAAGTTATCTAAAACAGAAAGAGAATTAGGAGGTATTCCTAATACTTCAGAGGACGTAAAACAATCACATGCTTCAGCTATAGAGTCCTACATAGAAAAACATATAGGAATAGATTTTAACGGAGATTATAGAGATGCAGGAGATATGGGGACAATGTTTTTTGGCAAGACTTTAGAGGACTGGGCTAAGTTTGATATTAATAATAGAACTAAGTTTGATGCAGCTATTAGTTCAGGCTTAGCTATTATGGCTAACCAAAAGCACTTATATACACCATCTAAACAAAAATCAAAAATAATTATTAACTTTGCAAGATATAATAATACCAGTAACTCAAGCCAAATAATTACATGAAGAATGTCAACATAAACATAAACTCTGCTGCCTTTCCTGATCAGTTTGCTACAGACAAACAAAAAGCTACTGATGAATTTGGATTACAAGTTGGACAAGCAATACAATACGAGTGGTTCAGAAAGGATGGAAATAGCTGTAGGTTCTATAGTCAGTGGGGAGAATTTCATAGATTAAGACTTTACGCAAGAGGAGAACAATCAGTTGCTAAATATAAAAATGAATTAGCGGTAGATGGAGATTTGTCATATTTAAATTTAGACTGGACTCCAGTTCCTATCATACCTAAGTTTGTAGATATAGTAGTTAATGGAATGGCGGACAGAATGTTTAAAGTTAACTGTATAGCTATGGATGCTATGTCATCTGAAAAAAGAAATCAATACCAGGAAATGGTAGAAACAAATGTGGTGGCTCAAGATCTATTTCATCAAATTGAGAAAGACTTTGGAATGCAAGTTTTTCAAGTTGATCCAGAAACACTACCTACCAGTGATGCAGAAATGGAATTATATATGCAGCTTAATTATAAGCCAGGTATAGAGATTGCTAATGAGATTGCTATTAATACTATGCTGGAAGAAAATCATTATTCTGATATTCGTAAAAGAGTAGATTATGATATTACAACTTTAGGTATAGGTATAACACGACATACTTTTCAATTAGGAGATGGCATTAAAGTAGATTATGTTGATCCTGCTAATGTAGTATATAGTTATACAGAAGATCCTTATTTTAAAGACACTTTTTATTGGGGTGAAATTAAAACCCTACCTATTGGTGAGGTAATAAAAATAGATCCCGATATTACTAACGAAGAAATGGAGGAGATATCTAAGTATAGCCAATCTTGGTATGACTACTATAATACAGCTCAAATGTATGAAAACAGTATGTTCTCCAGAGACACTTGTACTTTATTATATTTTAATTACAAAACAACAAATAGTTTTGTATATAAAAAGAAAAAAATGTCAGATGGCAATTTTAAAGTTCAAGAAAAAACTGACGAGTTTAATCCTCCGCAAGAAATGATGGATGAAGGAGAGTTTGAAAAAGTAGAAAAAAGAATTGATGTATGGTATGAAGGAGTAATGGTAATGGGAACTAACATTATTTTGAAATGGGAGATGATGGAAAACATGGTTCGTCCTAATTCTGCAAATCAATTTGCAATGCCAAATTATGTAGCGTGTGCACCAAGAATGTATAAAGGAGTGTTAGAATCTTTAGTTAGAAGAATGATTCCTTTTGCTGATCTTATTCAAATAAGTCATTTGAAAATACAGCAAGTAGTTGCTAAAGTAGTTCCTGATGGGGTGTTTATAGATGCTGACGGATTAAGTGAAGTTGATTTAGGAACAGGGGCAGCCTATAATCCAGAAGATGCATTGAGATTATATTTTCAAACAGGTAGTGTAGTAGGTAGAAGTTACACTCAAGATGGTGAATTTAATAACGCTAAAGTTCCTATTACTCAATTAACTTCTAATAGTGGTCAAAGTAAAATGCAAATGCTTATTGGTAATTATAATCATTACTTAGGAATGATTAGGCAGGTTACAGGATTAAACGAAGCAAGAGATGGAACAATGCCTGATCCTAATTCATTGGTAGGTGTTCAAAAATTAGCCGCTTTAAATTCTAATGTAGCTACACGTCATATATTAAATGCCAGTTTATATATAACTAAAACTATAGCTGAATGTCTTTCTATAAGAACTGCTGATGTTTTACAATATGCAGACTTTGCCGATGAATTTGCTATGCAGATAGGTAAATATAACTTGGGGATATTAGATGAAATTAAAAACCTTTATCTATATGACTTTGGGATATTTATAGAGATGAGTCCAGATGAAGAAGAAAAGCAGCAGTTAGAAGCTAATATACAAATGTCATTACAGAACGGGGGTATTGACTTAGAGGATGCAATTGATATTAGAACTATTAATAACCTAAAAATGGCTAATCAATTATTAAAGGTTAAGCGTAAACAAACTGCAACAGAAAAAAAACAACAAGCTCAACAAGCTCAAGCAATGCAAGGACAACAGGCTCAACAATTACAACAGCAAAAAGCTCAAGGTGCAATGGCTCAAAGTCAACAAGAAATGCAAGCTAAGATTCAAATTAAACAAGCTGAGATTGCTTTTGAAATAGAGAAACAAAAAAATGAGGCAGACCTTAAGCGTAGATTAATGGATGTTGAGTTTAACTATAACATGCAAATAAGAAACATGGATCAACGGGGACTTCAAGAGAGAGAAACCGAAAGAGAAGATGCTAAGGCTAACCGTATAAGCCAAGGTAACTCTCAGCAATCTAAAATGATTGAGCAAAGAAAAAGAAATCTTCCTCCGATTAACTTTGAATCAAACGAGGATAGTTTAGATGGATTTGACTTAGCGGAATTCAATCCAAGATAGCTTAAAAAAAGAATTAAATTAGTATTAACTTTGTAAAAATTAAATTAAATAAAATGGAAGAACAAAAATTTACAGTAAAAGATGTGTCTGGGGTTGAAAAATCCAAAGTAGAAGTAGAAGAACAACTACTTAAAGAACATGAAGAAAAGTTTGAGTCAACAGAAAATGTAGATTCATCAGTAGAAAAAGTAGAATTAAAAGAGAAGGATCAACAAGAAGTAGAAACTCAAGCGTCAGAGTTAAAAGATGCAGACGTTCTTTCTTATATTAAAAATAGATACGATAAAGATATTGAGTCTGTCGATCAGTTGTTTGATACACAAGAATCAAACGATGATTTACCAGAAGATGTTGCAGCGTATTTTAAGTACAAAAAAGAAACTGGAAGAGGAATTAATGATTTTGTAAAAACACAACAAGATTATGATGAAATGGACGGTGATAAATTGTTATCTCAATACTATTCTCAAACTGAAGAAGGTTTAGATAGTGAGGATATTAAAGACTTAATGGTAGATAAGTTTGGTTATGATGAAGATTTAGATGAGCCAGCTGCTATTAAAAAGATTGAGAGAGCAAAGAAAAGAGAACTTGTAAAAGCTAAAAAGTTTTTAAATGAACAGAAAGATAAATATAACGCTCCTCTTGAGTCAAGCGGGGGTGGATTATCTGGAGATCAATTAGAACAATTTAATAGCTATAAAAGTTATGTAGAGGAATCTAACACTACAAGAGAAGCACAGAAGAAGAGGTATGATTACTTTTTAAATAAGACTGATGAGGTCTTTAACGATGAGTTCAAAGGTTTTGAGTTCAATGTCGGAAATAAAAGTATTACCTACAAACCTGGTGATAGAGATGAGTTGAAAAGTAAACAATCTAACGTAAACAACTTTGTAGATAAATATATGGACAAAGAAAGTGGATTGATGAATGACGCTCAAGGATATCATAGAGCTATATCGGTTGCTATGAATATTGAAAAATTTGCTGAATTTTTTTACAACCAAGGAATGACAGACACTGTAGATAATGTTTCTAAAAAATCAAAGAACATTAATATGGATGTACGTAACACTCCTCAAAACTTCAGTAAAGATGGATTAAAGATTAGATCGATTGGTGATCAAAGTAGTGGTAAAGGACTCAAAATTAGAAGTATTAAAAAATTATAAACTAAAAAAATTAAAAAAAAATGGCAGTAATTACACCTCCAGGCTTTGATCTACAACCAAGTGGACAACAAGTAGCCCTGGCAACAAACTACATTACTAACTTTGATTTTCTTAATCAGTATCTTCCAGATACATATGAGAAAGAATTTGAAAGATATGGTAATAGAACAGTAGCATCATTCTTAAGAATGGTTGGTGCTGAAATGCCTTCTAACTCTGACCTTATCAAATGGGCTGAGCAAGGAAGGTTACACACTAAGTATACAGCATGTACGTCTGCAGCAGCAGCAGCGGCTAACGTAGCAGTATGGACTATTCCTGCAGCTCAAGTTAACCCAGCTTCTCCTCCAGCATCATCAGCTCCAGCAAATGGATTCACAGCAATCAGAGTAGGTCAAACTGTAATGATTTCTGACGAGACTGCTGGTTCAGTATTAAGTAACAAAGCAATTGTAACAGCTGTTTCAGCTGTAGCTCCGTTTACAGTAACTGTAGCTTACTATGAAGCAGGTGGTCAAGCAGTAGCGGTAGGAGTAAATTCTACAATCTTTATTTATGGATCTGAATTTGCAAAAGGTCAATTAGGAATGCAAGGTTCTATCGAATCTCAAGATTATATCTTTGAGAACTCTCCAATTATCATTAAGGACACTTACGAAGTAAATGGTTCTGACATGGCACAAATTGGATGGGTAGAAATTGCTACTGAAAATGGTGGTACAGGATACTTATGGTACTTAAAATCTGAGCATGAAACAAGACTTCGTTTTGAAGATTATCTTGAGACTGCAATGGTTGAAGCAGTTCCAGCTGAAGTTGGTTCTGGAGCTATTGCAGCAGCAGCTCCAGTAGGTAACAAAGGATCTGAAGGAATTTTCCACGTGGTTAACACAAGAGGAAATGTATGGAGTGGTGGTAACCCAACTACTTTAGCTGGTTTTGATTCAGTTATCCAAAGACTTGATAAGCAAGGTGCTATTGAGGAAAATGTAATCTTTGTTAACCGTCAGTACTCATTTGATATTGATGATATGTTAGCTGCTCAAAACTCTTATGGAGCGGGTGGTACTTCATATGGTTTATTCGATAATGACGAAGAGATGGCTTTAAACTTAGGCTTTACAGGATTCCGTAGAGGTTATGATTTCTACAAGTCAGACTGGAAATACTTAAACGATCCTACAATGAGAGGTGGTTTAACAGGTGGTGCAATCAATGGACTTATGGTTCCAGCTGGTTCTACAACTGTATATGACCAAATCTTAGGTAAGAACGCTAAGAGACCATTCTTACACGTTAGATACAGAGCTTCTGAAACTGAAGATAGACGTTACAAAACTTGGATCACTGGTTCTGCTGGTGGAGCAAGAACATCTTCTTTAGATGCGATGACAGTTAACTTCTTATCTGAAAGAGCTGTATGTACTTTAGGTGCAAACAACTTCTTCTTATTTAGAGACTAATAACTAACAATCATTAGGGGAGGATTAACCTCCTCCCCTTTTTTTAACTTTAATTAAATTATATAAAATGAAAAAGACAAACAAAGCTGTTGCAAAACAGTACAAATTAAAAAGAGATGTAGCACCATTGTGCTTTATGTTAAACTCTCACCACAACAAAAGATCCCCATTACTTTATTTTGATGAAGAAACAGGAACAAACAGACCACTTCGTTATGCTAAAAACCAAAAGAGCCCATTTGAAGATGAGCAAGATGGTAATGCTATTATGGAGCCTATTGTTTTTGAAGATGGCTTTTTAGCTGTTGAAAGAAGTAATCAAGTTCTGCAAGAATTTTTAGAACTCCACCCTTCACGTGATATGATATTTGAGGAAATAGATGATGCTAAAGATGCAGCTGAAGAATTAGAATTAGAAGAATTAATTTTAGATGCTCAGATTTTAGCAAGAGAATTAGATATTAAAATGCTTGAAACAGTAAGTAGAGTTTTATTAGGTCGTGATATAGATAAAATGAGTACTGCAGAACTTAAAAGAGATATTTTAGTATTCTCAAGAAATCATCCTATGGAATTCATAGAGGTTTTAAATGATCCTGCATTACAATTTCAAGATGATGTTGTTAAATTTTTTGACAACGGATTGTTACAATTAAGAAATAACAGAAGAGACGTTTACTTTAATATGTCTAAAAATAAAAGTAAAATGTTAACTGTTCCTTTTGGAGAGGATCCTTATGATATTGTTTCATCTCATATGCAAACTGATGATGGAGTTGAGACTTATAAGATGCTAAAAAAATTATTAGCTAAAAAATAATTTCTAATCATACAAAAGAAAGAGCACCTTAATAGGGTGTTTTTTTTTTATGTATATTTGCACTTTATTAACCCATTAAAACCTTATTATAAAATGGAAAAATTTCTTAAAGTTACAAACGCTCCTATCACTGGTCAATTAATCAGCTTGAATGGAATCAAAACAGTAGGTACATTAACTGCTACAGCAACAACAGTTACAATCGACTATTTTGATGGTACAACTACTACAGTAACAACTGCAGCACAAGTTGCTCATGATGTTTACACAGCTATCTTAGATGCAGCTGAGCAAGCATTAGCAACAAGCTGGCAAAAAGCTTATTACAGTCTATCTTTACCGAAAGCTGTAACGAGTATTTTAAATGCTTAATTAGCTTAAGTATATTAGTAAGTAAAGAGAGGTCTACAAATAAAGTAGGCCTCTTTTTTTTTTATTATCTTTGTAAAAATGTTTATATAATATGGCCGCATCAATAAATGAAGTAAGGAATACTGTATTAGCTATAGCAAATAAAAATAACTACGGGTACATATCACCGCAAGATTTTAATTTATATGCTAAACAAGCACAGATAGATATGTTTGAGGATTACTTTTATTCTTATAATAATTGGATTAACAAACAAAATGGTAGGCAATCAGGAACTGGATATGCAGATATAACTAAAGGGTTAGTAGAAGTAATGGATAGTTTTTCTACTCAAGTTTTTTTACCTCAAGTTAATTCAAACGTATACTCTTTACCTGCAGATTATTATTTAATAAATAAATTATTTTATTATTCTACTCCTACTTTTACAGGAACATCAACTGCTGTATCTGCTAATCAATTAATAGATGCGGCTGTAGTAGGATGGACAACTATACCTGCATCAGCACCAACACCTAATATAGGAAGTATAATAGTTAATACTACAACCTTCCAAGAAGCTTATGTTACAGGTGTAATTAATGCAACAACAATTACGTTAAGTGCAGATATATTTTTAGCTGTGGGAGATACTTATGTTATATATGTAAACACTAAAATTAGAGAGGTAGAAAGAGTAAGTCAGAATAAAATATTTCTTTTAACTAATTCTATGTTGGCTGCACCTACAACTACTTACCCTGCTTACGTATTAGATGGTAATAATATTACGGTATACCCTACTAATATATTACAACCAGGGGCTATAAGATCTCAATATATTAGATATCCATTTGTACCAAGATGGACTTGGCAAAATTTAGGTTTAGGAGAGCCGCAGTTTGATCCAACTCAACCAGGGTTCCAAGAATTTGAATTACCAGATTCTGATGAGCCTACATTAATAGCAAAAATTTGTCAGTATGTAGGTATAGAAATTAGAGAGCCAGAAGTTTATAATTTCGGAAAAGCAGAAGAAACTAATGAAACCCAAGAAACAAGTTAATTATGGCATATATTACAGATTATCAATATTATGAAAATGGAGGTATAGTTCCTGAAGATTCTAACTGGGGATCATATCAGTATGTTACTTTAGAAGATATTGTAAATAACTTTATGTTAATGTTTCAGGGAAATAATGAAATTATTAATAATATAAATAGATATCAAGTTTTATTTCATGCAAAGAGAGGAATTCAAGAATTGAATTATGATGCTATGAAAGAAATTAAAATATTAGAATTAAAGGTATGTGATCAATTAAGATTTGTACTTCCTCAAGATTATGTAAACTGGGTTAGAATAAATTTAGAAGAAAACGGGATGCTTTACCCTTTAACGGAAAATATTCAAACTAACTGGAGTGGAGCTTACTTACAAGATAATGACTGTAGAATTTTATTTGATATAGATGGGGCTGTTTTAAAACCAGCTGATTCTTGGTTTGATATACAAAGATTAGATGGTACTCAAAAAAATATGTATCCTGGCAATGGTCCTTATGCAGGTAAGATGGGTTACTGTATTGATGGGAAGTGGTGTTTTGATTATTCAGTAGGAAAAAACTTTGGTATGAATACAGAAACAGCAAATGTAAATCCTACTTTTAGTATAAATAAAAAAGCAGGAGTTATTAATTTTAACTCCAGTATGATGGATAAATTTGTTGTGTTAGAATATGTTTCAGATGGTTTAGAATCAGGTGATGATTCGAGTGTAAGTGTTAATAAATTATTTGAAGAGTTTATATATGCATATATTAAATACTCTATTTTAAATGGTAGATTTGGAGTTCAGGAATATGTTATAAATAGAGCAAGAAAAGATAAGTCTTCTCTTCTTAGAAATGCTAAATTAAGATTAAGTAATATTCATCCTGGCAGACTCTTAATGAATATGAGAGGCCAGAATAAATGGATAAAGTAATATGGGAAAGACTAATACAAATTTCATAGCTGGTAAAATGAATAAAAGCGTTGATGAACGCTTATTACCACCAGGAGAATATATAGATGCAGAAAATGTAAGATTAGGATCTACTGAGAATACTGAAATAGGAGCGGTAGAAAATTCTTTAGGGAATACAATACTTACTGACTTGCAATTTGCAGGAGAACCTTTAACGGGAGACATTAGATGTATTGGAGTGTATGAAGATGGTATGAGTGAAACTCTTTACTGGTTTGTTCATAACGAAAACAATCCATTCTCTACAACTACAGGGGTTGTTGATCTTATTGTTTCTTATAGTACTAATACTGGATCATTAACATATCATGTAATTAGTACGTCAGTATTAAACTTTGATTTTAAATATCTTATAACTGGTGTTAGTAAAATTGAAAACTTATTATTTTTCACAGATGATTTAAATCCTCCAAGAGGAATAAATGTAAAAAGAGATTATGCATATCCAGGGCCTGGACAAGTAGATGATGTTTTTGAAGAAGAGGATGTAAGTGTTATAGTAAAACCCCCTGGATTTGAAGACGTTATATTTGATGGTGCAGGATTGCCTCTTACTCCAGTTCCTTTAGGAAGTCCTCACGTAAAGTTAATATCGTTAGGAGATACAGCTTCTACTACATCTACTCCACCTCTAAACGTGTCAGTAAATTATATGGAGACAAGATTTTTGTCTTTTGCTTATAGATATAGATATGAGGATGGACAATACAGTGCTACTTCTTTATTTACTACACCAGCTTTTGAACCCCAACCATTTCAGTTAAGTATTCAGAACTACTGGAATGCAGGTATGAAAAACAGGTATAATGCTTGTGATGTTACGTTTTCTACAGGTAGTAGAAGAGTAGTAGAAGTAGATTTGTTATATAAACAAACAACTTCTAATGTTATATATGTAATTAAAAGATATAAAAAAATTAATGAAGGTTGGGGAAATAATGAATTTAGAAAAGTTCAGTTTACTAATGCAGAAATATACACTACATTAGGTTCAGATGAACTTCTTAGGCTTTATGATAATGTACCTCGAATTGCAAAAGCACAAGTTATAAAGGGAAATAGACTAACATATGGTAATTATGTAGATGGTTACGATATGACTCTTACAGAGGGAGGATCATTAATTCAATTAGACTATCGTGCTGAAGCATCAAGTGCAACAATAGCTGGAGTGGAATTAGGAGGGGATACTACTAATATAAACCCTCAAGGATCTCCTGGAGTGTATTCTATTGGTGGGGCACATACTGAAGCTAACTCAATTCTTACATGGGACTTAGCCGATGTTCAGCCTGCTGTTGGTCCTATTGGAGCGGGGACTACTATAACTTTTAATTTTGCACTACAGCAGACTACAACAACAGTATGTACGGATGCTGGTGGTAGTGCTCAATGTATTAACACTTCTAATCAATCAAGCCCTTTTAATGTAGGGTTTAGTTTTACTTGCCCTATTGATTACGTAGATGTAAATACAATGCTTTCTTCTCAAACTTTTAAAGACAGAATAGGGGGTAGTATTGCTCAAGGGTTTACTCCTCCTTTTGTAGTTCAAGATTTATACGCTTGTAATAAT
>Ga0207896_1000106_pt1 | contig 18178 bp, 23 predicted proteins | sample LinPmetageLP36_FD_184049 | JGI IMG/M metagenome (GOLD analysis project Ga0207896, IMG submission 184049) | Marine viral communities from the Pacific Ocean - LP-36 (SPAdes) | ecosystem: Environmental > Aquatic > Marine > Oceanic | place: Pacific Ocean | collected 2010-06-15 | reverse complement strand
TTTTGGTGTGATAACCAAATTCTTTTAACATTTTTGCATCTATAAAAGCTCTCCAGTATTTGACTTTCATGTCATCTAGTTCGACTTTTTCTACAACTTCGACCTCTTCCTCTATAGCTTTTACCTCTCCGTCGTACTCTATAAGGACACCATCAAAGACCTCTAGCTCTATACCGCCTCCTGTTTTAAACTTTCCGTTTTTAAGTTCAATAGGCATCCCTTCGTCGTCTAAAGAGAAGACCTTAGAACCAGGTGTGAGAGCTTCGTCTTCGGTTGCTAGGATAGCTCCGTTCTCTAACTGAATCTCTACGTAGAATTTGCGCTTAATGAAGTTCCACATTCGGCTAAGTGTTTTCTTCAGCGATCCCTTCTCAACTTTAGTAGACATCTCCTGAACAGAGTCCACAAAATATCCTTCTATTGAGAACCCACGAATAGAACCCTCCTTTACTGCTTCCCACATCTCATCGTTTCCTACGTGTACTCGGACCATCCATGTTCCTACAGGCATACTCATTCCATAGTGCTTAGACTTATCCATCTCTGGGTCTTCAACTATCCACGACTCCACTACGCTTACACCATCCACTTTCTCTTCGTGTTCAAATGTATGTTCGTTGGTGCGGTTAGACTTTAGGAATAACTCTGAAGCTAGTTTAACTGTGTCTTGAGAAAAATAAACGTCATACTCTTCGTCATTCATTTCGTCGTAACGAGGTATGTTTTTATCTGGAATAAGAGCCGCCCCTATTAGGGTGCGTTTCTCTTCGTCTATAGCTGCTAGACTCAAAGCCTTTTGCTTCTTGTCTTTAGAGAAAAAGATAAAGTTTTCCTCTATTGCAGGAAACTTTACAAGCGAAATAGCCTCGACTCCAAAAGCGTCTTGGTCTTCTTCTATAAGTAGTTCTACTAGTTTTCTGTTAGCCATCTTTAAGTTGTTTTAATAATCTTTATCGGCAACGACCTCAAAACCTGCATTGTAAAATAAGGCATATAAATCTGCTCCCAATTTGTTAGTGTGAATTTCAATTACTACGCCCCCTTCCGTATTCTCAAATATTTCTATATAACCGAAAACTCTGTTGTAATCGTAAAAACTTTCATATATAAAGTCTTCAACATCTTGTACTGTTTCGTCAAATACCGTAAATTCTTTTACCATCTTTAAGTTGTTTTATATTGAAAAGGCTAATAAAGTTCTATTATTTGTGCCTTGTACGGTGACAGCTTGAACTAAAAAATCAGTCGATTCACCAGGATTTAATTTAAAAGGAAAGTTGTCGTTTGCAATATCTGAAGCCACTAAAATAAAATCTATACTTACGTTAGTTCCTAAATTTGCGGTTGCTACGACAAGTGAAAAAGACTGTCCGTTTTCCGTAAACAACAGAGCGTCACCATTAGCATACCCTGACCCTTCATTAATAATTTGTATATTTTCTAACGCTCCTAATGCACTAACTGAGAAGCCTACTTTAAAGCCTATCCCCGAATTATTTGTTTGTGGACTATAAACAAAATAACCGCTTTCAACGGGTGTACCAGCTACGGCCATAGTGCCAACACCCTTATTAATTCCCGTAGCATTTACATCGTCTACTATTGTAGAGATTCTCATTCCAGCTCGGAAGTCGTCGCCCTCGTCATCTATAGTTGCTGAAACTATGTCACCTGCGGTTGCAACGATAGTAATTGTCGCGTTTCCGTCACCACCTGAAATATCGGATGTTGCAGAGATATTACCAGAACCATTGAGTCGTCCTGTAGTGCCTCCCACAATTGAGCTTACTATATCTTTATTATTATATAAAGGGTTATAAAGAGAGTTGTCTGACGCAGGGTATATTGCTAAGGTTATAGCTACTGAGTTATCATTGTGTAACCTTAGATCGGCAGGTAAAACTTGTTTTCCGTTGCTTGCTTTTAAAGAAGCGTAGTATTTATATGCGCTCATATTATTTGTTGTTTTATATTAATCTATATAAGGTCGTTTACAAAACCGTTTGCTGTCTTATTTGCTCTGCGTTAAGGTTCTGTCCCTCAAGTTGAGACTGGACTACATACGCTTGGTTGTTTGTGTCAGGACTCCCTAATCGACCTAAAGGTATTAAAGGGACGGTTGGGTTCGTAGCTCCTACGTTCCCCACTCCAACAGAAGGAGCGTTAGCTTGGTCTAGAATTTTATTCACCCCTACAAACGCACTCATAACAGAAGCCACAGTTGTTACAATACTTGCAACTAAAGTGAAAGGGTCTTTTGCAGACTTAGTAGCAGTTGCAATTGCATTAGCAACAGAAACGGCTTGCGCTAAAAGAATATCTGTAATTGCTAACGCCCTTTGTTGCTTTGAGTTTTCTTCAGCCATACCTTCAAGCACACTAAATAGACCTCTTGAAGCATTAGCTACTTTTGTAAAACCTTTTATTTTTGCGTCTGTAATTTGTTGAGCGTCTGCTATTTCTTGGTCTTTTGCAGCTTTGTCGTCGGCTGCTTTCTTATCTCTATAAAAGACTTGAATTGCGTCAATCTCACTTTCAAATAATTCCTCTGCTTGCTTTTCTAACTCTCTGTCTCCATGAGCAAGTTCCATCCTCTCATCGAAAAGGTCTTGTGCTTGTTGTACGTCCTTCTCATTCTCTTGTAAATCTGCTCTACGTAGCTCTTCTCTCAAAGCCTCCTGGTCGTCTATAATATCTTGAGGATCGGGTTCGTCGGCTTTATAACGTTCACGTAATTCAGCTAAGTCTAAAAGGAAACCTTCCTCTATTAGCTTTAATTGTTCTGCTGACGCTCCAGCTAGTTTTGCCTTTTCCTCCATCTCAACGGTACGCATAGCTAACTCCGTTTCTGCCCTTTTTTGCTCGTCTTCTATACCTGCTAAGAAAATCTGTTCGTTTAAATCCTTTTCTAATTGTAGTAAAAACTTGGCGTTGCTTTCCTCTAACGCTTTACGTTTAGCGGTAGCTGCTGCTGCTTTCCTTTCAGCATCTAATCTCTCGCTTCTTAATTCATTGGCTTTGGTAAGCAGAGTATTTATTTCTGTTTCTGCTGTGACCATAGCTTCCGAAGCCTGTAAAAACTCTACGTCTATATTTAGGATTTCCTCCTGTAATTCTTTTCGTCTTCGTAATCTATTAGTACCTTCAAGTTCTTTTTCTAAAGCTACTCTTTTAACTAGCTTTTTCTCTCTTGCTACTTCAAGGTCTGACTCTGCTTGTATTAATTTATTTTTTGCTTCTAAAATTACTATAGCTTGTTCGGCTTGCTCGGTTCTTGTCGCCTCTGTATCTATAACGTTGCCTAAAGCCTTATTTAGCGCATTTATAGCAAAGGCTCTTTCTTCTTCTGAAGCTGTGTTATATTTTATTGTTTCTAAATATGTTAGCATTTGCAGGGTTAGCTCACTCTGCGCTTTTCTTATTTGGTCTGTACGTTTTGCGTTTTCCTCTTGCTCTTTATTTGTTAGACCTATAGCTTCTGCGATTGCTTCCCAGTTAGCTACTAATTCTCCTAAACCTATAATTAAAAGACCTATACCTGTAGAAGCTATCGCACCTTTAAGTCCTTTAAAAGACCTAGATAATCTTTGTACTTGTCTACCTGTAGACTTAAACGATCTAAGTGACCTTGATAATCCTCTAGGCAAAACTGAAGAGAAAAGGTCTGCAACACCACCCCAATCTTTCTTAGTTCCTTTCGTAGCTCCTCGACTTCTTTCGCGTAACCCTTCTACCGCTTTACCAGTTTCGTCTATAGCAGGTATAGCTTGTGAGTTATCTACAACTATATTTAGCCTAGTATTTTTTGCCATTATTCCAAATTAGTTTTAACTTTTTACCTAGTGTAGTACCTGTAGAGAAGCCTCCATACCATTGTGTGTACAAAGCTCTTCCTTTATATATACGATGGTTTGCAATTCTTATTGAGGCAGGTATACCATACCCTACTGAGTTCATCCAATGGTCCATGTTATGCTAAGTTCCAAATTAATGTATCGCCTGAAGCAATGTTTAAATATATAATTCGGTCAGGTGTTAGATTCCAATAAGCGTCGTTCGTAGTAGTTGCTTGTTCAGGAATCCTTATCTGAACCATGTTTACATCTAAAATCCATGCTACATCTTTTCCTGTTTCCCCTTGGCAAAGGACTTGGAAGAAAGGGGCGTTGTTAGTAGTCTGTTTTTGTTCTATTGCAACCGCCCTCGTTAAACCTGACTCTCCTTGTGCATTTATTAAAGTAGAAGTCCCTATGTTTTTCGCTGTGTTATCTACATTTCCAACCGAGGCTTGGTAGGTCATTGAATATGCTTTACCTGACACACCTGAAGTCCCACCTGTTTCTACGGTTACTATATTTGCTGTAATCAAATAAATTGAATTGTAGTCAATAATCATATCTGTCTCACCCGTAGAAGAAATAGCTGGAGTATAGGTTGCGTCGGTAGTCGTTAGGTACATCTTAAAGTTCTGCACCGATCCGTTAATTCCTGCCTCTCTTATTCCACTTCCTTGTGAAAAAGGTAATCTCCCTATAATTGCTCCTTGTGTAGTTTGCGTATTAGAGACGGGACTTACGTTTGCTATCATTGGGTCAATCCCTACTCCTTCGGGAAAGCCTCCCACAAGTCCATCCTCAAAACCGCTGCCTCCATTTCCACCACCCCCCTGAGTTGGTTTTATCATACAAACCGCATCGTCTTCATTCCATTCATACCCATACCTTTCACAACATTGTCTCGTTGGCGTTACCGCAAGACCTGTAGTATTAGATACAAAAGTAATAGTGCCGTTTACATTAGATTGTCCTGGACGAGAATCGCAATCATCCGTACTATTATAATCTCCTGACTGAATTACTTTTATGAGTTTTAAATTGCACAACTTGTTTCCTCCTGTCGCGTAGTTGTTTACTTCTAAAACCCTCCACCATGCGTTTTCTAAAAAGTATTCTGAGTTCCATTTTAAGTCTCTAATGTCTTGAGGCGTGAGATAAGCCTTGCAGGTCATAACCCTAGAATCTTCAGAATAACGTGTGTGCATAAATCTTGCCCAATACGTTTGGAAGCATTGGTTTAAAGAGACACCTTCTCCTATGTAAAACGAGCTTATATTGTCAGGGTAGTCGTAACCCCAAGAAAGGCTTAAACTAGAATCTACTACAGGCGTGTCGCTAAACTCAGAGAAAAATGGGTAGCTATAAAAAGAGGTGTTGTCTACTGGAGTTCCGAATCTAAAAAATATACTTGTATCTGTAGAAATCGGTTTTGTTCCATGATAATAGGAGAGTATAGGTTTTGCGCTCACGTTAGTCTTTTCTCCTTCGTCACCTATGTATAGGGAATAAAACCGTTGTACTAAAACATCGGGGACTTGGGTAGTCCCGTTCCAAAAGTTGCTTGGTATAGTGCTTAGTCTTAGGGGTTGAAATTTTCCACCTATAACTTGATTTTCAGTTACAAAGTCTTCGTTAGAGTTGTTGTATATAGCCTGACCCTTTACCCATCCTACATTGTCTTGCCACCAAGAGTTCATCCAATCCTCTCCTGCTCCGTCTGTAAATTTTATCTGCTTCTTTTGGTATATTGTAGTTGGTTCTATTACTATAGAATTAACATCTACTTTTTCTGACCAATTTTCAAATGAAGTATTTGCGTCTACAAAATCATTGTAAGGCTCTATGTTTAATACCGTAGGGTTTTCGTTTTCCGTTAGTAAGACTAAATTAAAACGAGCTGTAATTTCTTTAACCCACTCCCCTACCTTCATTTTTGGAAAGTTCTCACGTACATTCACAATCCCTCCCTCCGTAGTATAGCTTATTAATTCAATATATGAGCCTACAAAATTACTCCCAAAATGGTCAAAGTGAATTGTTAAGTCTGACTGAGCTGAACTTGTAATCGTAAAAAGAATCTCTTGTGACTCAGTTACATTTAAAGATAGTTCTGTTTCGTATATGTTCCATTGCGATCCATAATTAAAAATTTGAGAACCTCCTGACTGAGTGTTAAAATCTCCAAATTGCTCAATTGCCTGTACACCTAAAGAGAACGTAGTCCCTCCGCTTCCTGGAACTGGGCAAGTAAAAAGTATTCTGACTTTAAAAGTATACGTGCCCGTTTCAGGAGGTGTAAACGCTCCCCCTGTAAACAAAGCATCGGGGTCGTAATAAAACCCTGTCTCATTAGGAAAGTTAAGTTGAAGAACACCAGACCAGGGAGCTAAAACAAGGTTAGAATTTAAGCCTACTCTCGCTCCATAAGTGTCTCTTAAAATTGTCTGACTTTGCTCAGTTGCAAGAGTCATGTAAATTTTTCTGAAGTGTGCGGTACTAAAAAAAACAGAGGAAATAGAAAACCCTGCAAATTTCGCTATCCTTTCAAATAACCACTTTATTTGTATAGAAGGTTTTTGTGTTATAGCAGGTAGGGAAGTCGTCCCTAACCCCATCCCTGAGTTTCCGTTTTTAAAGAACCCCTTGTCTCCATTTTCTCCCCAAGGTAAAGCGGTATCTGAAAGTGGGTACACTATTACACCATCTCCAACTTGACCCGAAGTAATGTCGTTTGTAACGTCCCAACTACTTATTATATTGGTCTTGTTTAAGGCGTGGTCTAAATCAGTATCTAGCGTTCCATCAGAGTTTATGAATAAGTCGGGAAACTCTAAGTCCCTTATCTTCTCAAAAAAGTCAGAGATTTCTCCTAATAGGCTTACTTGGTAATTTTCTTCTCCTACTTTGTGAAGTTGTAAAATACCTTGAAGAATAACTACACCCCCATCGAAAACCTCTACGTCAGTTTTGACTTGAGCTGAGAATGTATTAGAGGTATAGTTTACGTTATAATAGTGAGCAAAAAACTTATCGTTTACCCTTGAGCGTGGCATACTAAAACGCAAAGAATGAGGACTACGTTTTGCGCTAATATCCGCTAAGTCGTCAATCTTATAGTTAAACTCTACAGGTGTCTCTTGTACCTCTAAGGAGGTTCTTTCCGTTCCTCCTTGCGCTTTTGCTACTATTTCAATCATGGTATGTTTCGGCTTACTTCTACTTTAACTGAATACTTAACATACCCATCGTGTCTCCCCACCTTCTCTATTAGAGTGTTATCCATTACAACTACTCTAACATATCCTGGGTTAGTATCTGAGATATTTCCAAACTCCGATCCATAGGCATACACCCTTTCAGAAGTCATTAAAGATGAGATGAGGGGTTGTAGGACTTCTGGTGACTGCTCTATAGTATTTAACTCTAATATCGTAGAGGTCTGAGGCTTGAGTGACTTCAGACCACCTTGGTAACTTTGGTCTACGTATGCTTGTGTTGTTCCGTCTGCGTCGTATGCGTTTCCTCCTCTAGTCCTATAGTTAGTCCTTTCTATGTTTTGGTTTACTATATTCAATCCTGAGAAAAGAAGTTGGTCCACACCCCCTACACTATTCCACCACGCAAGGGTATAGTGAGGGTCAAACCTCTCGCAGTCTGCTCGGTTAAATCTATATATTGCTGAAGTTTCGTTACTAGTTAAAGTTGTAGTGCTTGCAAATTGAACGTCGTAGTGCGTCCATAATGCGTTAAAACCATAGCTAGGTCTTGCAATTATTTGAATAGATTGTGCTTCTAAATTTGCAGGAAAGCACCCAAAATATAAAAGGCTTTGAGAATCAAATAAAGAAACAGCTGGAGCTTTTCCTCCATTGGTTGCGTTGTTCTCTATATATGATTGTGTTTTTAGAGTGCTATCTTTATAGTATGATATAAAAATATAATTAGTATCATCTGAGCCTACGTCGTCTCCGTTTAAAAAGGCTAAAGCACCAAATTGGTTATCACCAACCCATTGTTGGTAAACCTCGTTTTTTAGCGGTACGTCTGAAAGTAACTTAGAAGACGTTGTACTAATAGCAAAATTAGATACAAGGTTAGAAGCAGAGCTTAAAGCAAATTGTCTATACGTAGCATTAGTTAGTGCTATAGAGTCGGTTGCTTGGTTTAAAACCATAGTAGGAGAGGTTGTGCCTGGTACAATAAACTCATACCCAAAATCTAAATCAAAGGTTTGAAATGCTTTTGCGTTGGTAGAGAAAATCTCAGTTGTATCTAAGGCATTGTCTGTTTTATACTTTCCAAGTCTCCAAGGGTTTTCCTCTTGCTCTACGTAAGCCATAAAGATTTCGTTTAAAGAAAACGCTCCACAACTTGCATTGTTTGGCAATTGCTTAAACGTTCCTATTACCGATCCGTTTAATGAAATTTGACATACGTATCTATACCTTTCTTCGGCTGTATTCGTGGTGTCTTTAACCACTACAAATACGGGGTCGAGTGCCCCAGCTAAAGAAGCTGGAGCTTGTGTAATTGAATAAGCCATTTTTTATATTTCTAAATTTACCATTATTTCGGGAGGCGTTTTGCCCTCTGTAAAAACTGCATAGTCTTCTCCTAAAGCGTCTTCTATTTTACCTCTACTTCTTTTCCAAACTCTTTCAAAAGCTGACGAGTAAAAGTAAGATGGTGCTATACCATTTAAGTACACCTCTCGGCTTATCATAGAAGCCATTTGTTTATACGATAGAAACCTACCTGTCTTTTTAGACTGCCATTGAGAAATAGGTTTGCTTTTTATCCAAGAGTCTATTCCACCTCTAAGCGTTCCGTCACCTTCAAAATTGCCTGACCCAAATTGAAAGGGAGACTTTGGAGCTTTTGCTGAACTTATTAATCCTTTCACCCCCCAGTTTACAAACTTCCAGTATGAAGCGTTTGGAGCTTCAAATTCTATAGACACAATATCAATGTTATTGTCAGAAATTGTATAGGTCAGAGACTTAGATAGGTTTCCTGTAGAGTTCTTCTTTTGGTCTGCTAAGTTTTTCCTTCCAAGTTTTACGACTTCCTTTCCAAAGTTATCTAAGGCGTATGAGAGGAACTTAAATTTTAAAGGGGACTCTATCCCTGCCCAAGCGACGTTAAGTTGTATAGAGGGCATCACATAGGTTTAAAGCGTTAGGTACACGTATATCAAAAGAACAGCTCCAACCAGAAAGACTATTGTCAAATCTTGCTGAAAAAGCATCGCAAGAAACAGGTAGTGTAAAACCATACGTGTCAGGTACTAACCCTAAATTTACTGCAACCGAGTTTACATTAAGGCTAAAAGCAGCAATTACATCTTGCATAATTAAAGCCGTCTCTCCAAAGACCTGAGTAACTACAGGTTCGGTTTCCTCTATTACAAGATCGGCTACAGTTACCTCGTAAGTAAATACAGTTACACCTGCATCTATAGACATACTTGTGACTTGAGCATATAGAAAAGGAAAGAGGTTTACATCTATCTTGTCTATATCCATTTGGTCTATACTATGAGTATAGAACTTTTGGAGTTGCATATGGTCTTCTACTATCTTTTTAAAAGAGTTATTTATATCTACGACTGTTTGCATCTATATTAATTTTATCAGACATTCCTACATCCTTCTCGTAAGCTAGAAAGGTAAGTGCTTCTTCTATATATATAAGGGTTACTGCGTCCATTTTTAATAAATCACCATCTGCGAGACTGTGGATAATTCCATACCACCCCCACTTATTTCCTACCTCACTCTCATCTCCTTCGGAAGTAAAGACGGAGGCGTATCTTTCACTAATGCCTCTCCTATACGACAAAAAAAAAGCATCGCACTAACCGCGACATCCATAGGGCAATCCAACATTATCTTGTTCTTTTTCTCAGAAGGGGCGTAGTCCTCTATAGAATACTCATACCCTTTATCCTCTTTTATGGGTCGGTATACCAAAGCCATAATACACTCTAAATTTTGGTAAGCTCCTTTAGCGGAGAACGTTTCTAAGTCGGCAAACTCACCTAAAGAAAGTTTAGTCCAGTCAGGTATAAATCCATACGTGACATCGTTTAATGTAAATCGGTTTTGCAAGGGTAGGTCTAGACTGCTTGGGTCGGGTGTCTCAAATAACCAGGTTACCATGTCTACTATCTTTTCTATGTCACTCCAACTTGCGTTCTTTACTAGGTCCATTTCTAAATCACAACAAGCGCATATAGTCTTTAAGGCTGCCTCCCTCGTGTCGTCAGTTGAGTCCCACGCTTTAATAAGGTTTTGATATTGTCGTATAGTAATATCTGAGAAATCCTCTGGTACGGTTACATTCATGAAATATAGTATTTTCCTGTTTTCCTTAAAATCTTATTTAGACAAACATAGCGCACCGCATCTATTAAGTGGTTGTATTCGTCTATAGGTGTTGAAAGCATCTTGCCGTTTTTATCTGTCTTCCACTTGTAGTTCCTAAATTCCTTTTGAGCGTTTAGGCTGTCGTGCTTTACAAATAGCTTGTGTCTACGCATCGTATCTATACCGACCCTTATACTATCTGTTCCCTTGCGTGCGCCTTTGATGTTAAAGTTTAACCTATGTATAGTCTCAATACTTTTCGGTTCTGCGGAGTCTGCAATAATTTCGTCGTGTCTTGTCACTCCATACTCGGTGAGCTTCTCAGCTATGTCGCTATTAGTTAGTCCCCCTTGGTAGATTAATTCCTCAATGTAGATTTCGTTATCGTGTAGGTAGACTTTTGCTAAAGCGGTTGGATCGTTTGAAAAACCGAAGTCAAGTCCAAATGCTACGAGCTTTGCACGTTCAGGTAACTCGGTGTAAATCTCCGTTTGGAATATCGTCTCTCTACTTTGTCCCCTTATTCCTAACCCATAAACCCTCCAGTAGTTCTCGTCGGTTTCCTTTAGCCTTTCTATCTCCTTAATTGTTTCCTCTCCGATATAGGGGTTATCTCGGTAGGTAGACCTGTAGAAGTTTGCATCCTCCCTTGGTATAACCTCATCGTATATCCAATGGTATTCCATACTTGGGTTAAAATCCAATATGAAGCGTTCTGAAGTTCTTAAAATGAGCTGACGGAAATCCTCCAACGACAGCTCTGAAGCCTCGTTGCAAAAACATATCTGTCTTTTCGCTCCCCGAATTTTGGAGGGTTGGTCGATTGAAATAAACTCCCATCTCGTCCCCCATAGGTCGTAGGTGTTCTCAGTCTTATTGTGGTACTTCTCGTTATAGTAGTTCTCAGTCTTTAGTATAAATATGAAGTCCCTTAAAACGGAGGCTCTGAGACTTGGAAAAGATTTACGTACTACGGTTATAGTGTACCCTGAGTTTATGTTTTCCAAACACCACTCTACAAGGACGGTGAGGATTGAGTAGGTTTTGCCTGACCTCGTTCCTCCCTGAAAAATAGCCACACGTTTCTTGCAGGCTTTAAGGTCGTAGTATGTTTTGGGTTGTGTGAGCATCTACCATACCGAAGCTAAGACTCCTATTAAAGAGAACCCAAGACAAATAGCGTTATTGCTATCAATCATCTCAAACTCTTTCACCTTGTATATTAGATCGGCAAATGAGAGTATGAAAATTACACCGAAGCAAAAGCCTTGTATCATTCTATAGAGTCCTTTTGGTCCTCGCGCTCTAAGACATCTGCGAACCAGGAGGGTTCTGTTTTAGGTTCGTTATACGTTATCTCTATGTCGTTTTGTTTAGGCATAAAGTAAGGAAACAAAGCAGACAATGCCTTGAGGTATTTCTCTGGACTATCCTCTCTAAGTAGCTCTAGGTTATCTTTAATGTGTTCTACCTCGCCTTTCATTACGAGCATGAAAATCTCCCTACCTTCTTTGGTAATTATGTTTTTCGCTCCTTTCGGTTTCCCTTGGGGGTTTCCTGACTCTCCTTTTTTAAACTTCATTTCCCTGTATATTTCCTGTATTTTACAGGTAATTATGTTTTAAATAGCGTCTAGTAAACTTAATTGTTCACCTCCTTTTTCAATTAACTTATATTCAGTTGTTCTATACATTACACCTCCTTCACCTCTTACACGTACTTTTTGAGATTGAATTTCATATCCCATTTTCTTTATGTTTGCTAAAGAGTTTGTTAAGTAGTGGTTGTTTAATTTCTCTTTTGCGTACCTCATAGTAATACTCTTGTATATCTTTAGATGAGATAGCACTCGGTAGGTATCGGTATCTTTATTCATTACGTAAATTCACAATGCTCTAAACAATCGGGGCAAATGCCCATATCGGTTTCAATTGTAAAAGCTCCACAGCAATCGCTTGATACTTCGCTTTCGTCATTCATCTATTTTGTCTTTAAAGTGTTGTATTACCTCTTCGGTCTTTTGCTTATAGTATTTCTTAAAGTCACCTATCTCTCCTTCCTGCTTCCATATTATATATAAAACATTCCTTAACCTCTTAGACTGCGACTTGGGTTCGTCGTAAAGATCGAGGTCTATACTATCCAGTTCTTTTATTTCCTCTTGGTTCATATCCTCTTGTCCTCGGAAATATAGGATTCCAAATTGGTCCGTCATGCTATCTATTTGCATGACCTCGGAGGATGATTTCTCTTGAGTAATAAATCGGAGACTTACCGTTCGATCCTTCCTTCTACTATATCCGTCTAATACGGCAGGGCATAGTAATTTCATTGTGTGTTTTGTTTTTGTTTATTTACTCATCGCATACTGCTTCGTATGATTTCTTTAGTTTTTTTAGGTTTGCAGAAACGCAAGACCCACAAGAGGAGGGACGTAGACTTTTACTAAATACGTTCTTATAAATTCCTCTTAAAATATCTTGCTGCTGTCGGGTGATATTATTTTTTATTCCTTTCAGGTTATCCTCATAGAGCTTTTGGTCCTCTGGGGTCATCGGTTGTGCGTATGGGAAAAGTTTGTTTAAGGCTTCTTTTCTTTCGTTACACCCACAATCTTCTCCTACGATAGCTTCAGCTAATTTTTTTATCCCTGTCTTCTCTGTAAATTTCTCTATAGAGTCCCCTAACCCTTTCGGAGTTTTCTTCGAGGAAGTCTTCCGTTTTTTTGAGGGAGGCGTGGAGGGTGCTTTTGGAGATTTTTGTTTCATTACTTAGTGTCTTTAATGAGTGGTTATTTTGGTGATAGATTTTAAATACTTCTCTGTCAAACCAGGGTAACTCTTGCAATATACAACTTACTTTTTCAATTGCTACATTAACATCTACCTCATTATCAACATATTCGTCTTCGTTACGCAACAGAACTAAAGGAAAGTAATGAGCTACTTTGGTGTTTTCTTTCTTGTATTTGTAGTAAAATCTTGTTGTTTTGCTAAAACTGCATATAGCTAAAGTCCTACATATATATTTCATTAACTCATCACGTTCACATATTTCATTGAACCGATCTGGGTTTTCTAGGTACTCTAAATATAAATCGTTTACTAAATCTCCTGCGTGTTCTCCTACCCTTCCAGTTGCGACTCCAATAAGGTAGTCGTAATTTTCCTCAAAGAATTTATTTATGCACTCCAAGGTCGTTGTACTTTTTAGTGAACGACTCTCGCATCTCTATAATTTCTTGCGTAGAGAATTTCCTCGTTTGGTTGGAGAGAATAAGAACCCTCTCAGCAGACCCTTCTCCGTAGTCTTCGTCTAGTCTACGTCCGTACTCCCATTGCATACCACTTTTGAACAGGTTGCATCCGACACATTGGGGTCTAACATTATATATGTTTTTCTCTTCGTCGTACAACCATCTAGTAGAGTATTTAGATCGGCTTTGGAAATGACCACAATGCATATTTTTAGGAGGCGATTTCTTACCACACGTAAAGCACTCGGTCAAACCATCTTTGTCTGCGTTACTATACCGAACATATTTACTTAATGCCTGGTCTAGTTTTTTTATTTCCTTCTTACGCATTTGGCAATATAGTAAAAAAGGAGGGGCGATAAACCCCCTCCCTCTAAACAAAATACACAATGAGTCGTCTATAACTCAGAGGCTAAAGTAGTACAATGAAATCTGACATACAAATTATATTCAAAACATTGTTAATTGCGCTTGGTGTCGTTTTAATCGCTTACACGATGCGTCATAATACTCAGTATCTAATTCACATCCTGTTAAGTCAAAGCCTAAGTTATGACAGGCGAGAGCTATTGAGCCACTGCCTAAGTGAGTGTCAAGTATTTTATCTCCCTCTTTTGCGTAATTCATTAGCAACCATTCATAAAGTTTAACAGGTTTTTGTGTTGGGTGAATTCTAACCTCCTTGTTTTTCATATCGTGCTGAATCATTCCGTTCCAAGTTATTTTCACTAAATCAATACTTTTGTTAAAAGATTTGAAAGCTATTTCTCCCTTGCTTGAACTGTAAAATTCTTTAGGAACATTTTTATCCCAAAAGATTCTTCCACTACTAAAATTATAATCGTAATTATTCACGCCCCAAATAATTTGATTTTTTGAAACTCTTTGCAATTCTAAAAAGTATTCATCATTTGGTGTACTACTATCCCATTCTTTTTTTGAGTAGTTTGTTTTTTTTGTTGCCGAGTTTTTTATTTTTTTACCAAACTCCTTATTTTTAGATTCATTAATACCATAAGGAGGGTCTACAATTGCTAACTCAAAGTAGTTCTCAGGATAACGAGCCATTAACTCCATATTATCCTCGTTAGTTAAGTTTATCATTTTTCGGGGGGTTGTTGTCGTTTCTTTAACCTTGTACCTATCCTATCGAAATTATGGTCTTGCGTTGGTTCGTCCAGGACATCCTTTAAAAGCTCCGAAAGGTTTTGAGCGTTGGCATTTCTTTCTATGGGTTTAAACTGCTCCGCTTTTTCTTCTCGCTGTAAGCGTTCCATAATTTCCGCACGCACCTCCCCTTCGTAGTTTCTGAGACATTCTAAAATCTCCGCTGTCTTCAGGCGTTCAAATAGTTTTCCGAACTTCCCTTGTCGGATCATATTAAAACACGTTCTCAGTTCCTCCAGTTTCAAAGTGGGGTGATCGTCTAAAATGCTCCTACAACAAAATTGTAGTTCCTCATCCGTAGATAGGGTTTTGTTCGCATCCACTTCTTTTACTAACCTTCCTACTTCTGCGAGAATCCATCCTCGTACTATAGCAGGGTTATGCTTTACGGCTGTTCTTATATTCGTTCCATCTTGCCAAGCCTCCTGTGGGGTGAAATTTATTCTATTATCCGTTATTAACGAAATCGTTGATACCTTCAGGTGAGAAGTTATCTGAGTTAAATCCTTTTTTTCCATGTTTATTTTGTTTATTTCTTCGTTTCCATTGTCGGGCGCAAGCCTTCCAGTCTTTAATCAAATTACCGCCTTTGACTTTCCATCCTACGGAGTCGTACCAATCTACAAACTTTTCTGCTTCTTCCAAATTAGAACCTAGTTTTGCAAAGTATTCTACACACTCCTTGAGAGAGGAAGGTTTACCCTTCTTATAGGTATTATTGGTTATAGTAGTATTGGTTATAGTAGGTCGCACTAAAGTATGGGTGTCACCCTCACTCAATTGTGGGTGGGACTCGCACTCAACTACGGGTGTCACCCGCACTAAAGTATGGGTGAGCTTTAGAGTCCTGTGACTGCCTCCTGCCTTTTTCGTTATCTTTCTAATAACTAAGTTTTTATCTACTAATCCCTTTATAGACTTTTCTATTCCAGACTCAGAAATTCCTAACAACTTAGAGAGGTGTAAATTTGATACAAAACAGTCTAACCCATTTTTAGTAAACGAGTCTACTTCTACCATAATAATCTTTTGCGTCCAAGAGATAGAAGTATCTAAGTATAAACTTGCTGGAATAAACACCCCTTTAAAATCTCGACTCATTTTAATTAGTATTTTTTTGTGTTAAATCTATTGTTTAATTCCATACAAATCAAATCAAATTTCTTTTTTAACTGTCTGCGTTTCCAACTTGAATCGTTATTAACGAATAGAAATAGTAGTTGCCTCCTAAGTTTTTTAAGCTCATTTGTAGAGAGCCTATAGACTTCTAAGGGCATCGACATCTACAATTCTTTGCTCAATCATCTCTACCATTTGGTCTACAGGAGTTTTTCCTAGTTCAGACAATTTAGGCAGGTGTTGGTAGAATTTCTTTGGATCGGAGTTAAACCACCTGTTTATCGTATTCTTCCCTAACCCCAGTTCTTCGTTTAGTTTGGCGTGTGTTCCGAAATTAATCCGAATCCATACCGACATAGTTACTTTATTCATTTTGTAATTCTTTTAACTTAATTAATATCTCACTTGCATACCGTTTTACCCTATTGAAATATGCTTCGTAGGGTTCGTGGTCTAGTGGTCCTGCTGCTCTTATAGCATTTTCCATAGCGTATCTACATTCATCCTTTGTGTAGAGGGGTGGGTTGGTCGCGTAACCATTAAACCCACTAAAATCCTCCATCACTATATCTCTAGGCTCTTTCATTAGAAAGGGAGTGATGCTTCGCCTTGGTCCTCGTCTGCTTCAGCTCTTGCAATATCCTCTTTCGTCCACTTACTCGAACTTGGTCTTTCAGGGTCGTCCAAATATACCTCTGGTAGCTCTTTAGAGAGCGTGTCGCGCCTCCGTAGCAAATCGGAAGCCGTAACCATTATCCGACTCATATAAGTCCCGTAATCGCCCTCTAATTCACCATGTAATTTTATTGCGGTTTGAAGTGCCCAAGAGTTCTCAATTCTCTTTTGAGTTTCTACGTCAGGTTTACGTGAACCAAAGGACTGAGAACCAGGTTTGTTTAGCTTTAACTTGTTACCAAACTTAGAAGGTGAACAGGTGTATTCTACTTCGTCTCCTTGCTTCCATCGATCTTCACTTTTAGCCGAAACTTCTCCTACTTCTCCATCTTCTAATTGTATCTCAAAAGTGTACATAGTAGAACCATCGAATTTACTTTGGTAACTGCCGTTATTTTGAACGGACTTAATCTTTGAATTTTTCATAGTATTCATTATTTTTTTTAATTCTTAACTGTATATTATCTTCTAGGGTTTTCATGTAATCAGCAAAATCCCATGCATCGTGAAAGTGGTAACCCCTTTCGTCCATCTCTTCAATAAACGCATCAAACTCACCTTCTTTAGTAAAGGTACGATTATAGGTATTAGGTGACTTTGCGTCTGGCATACCTTTCGGTGTAAAGGCAAACTTAAACTTTCCTATCTTGTTTTCCATTACTCTCCTAATTCGTCAAGAGCTTCCTTACGCTTATTAATCTCCTGTTGCTCTTTACCTATTCTTAAATCGTACTCTACGCATAACGCTTCCTTAAATCTTTTTAATTCCATTAAGGACATTTGGTCTAATACGTCTTGAAAATTTATTTTATACTCTTCCATTATTTTGTGCTTGTGCAATCTCTTGCGGTGTAAAATATATCGAGGAGCTTTTCCTCATCCATTATAGCATTTTCAAGATATACGACCCATTCCAGTTCTTCATTGTAAACGTCTTGTACAATGTCTTTACTAAACTCTAAGGCTTCTACCCTACTTTTTCTTCCAACAAGTTCCTTTCTTCGGTACTCATTCATACTTCGAGAGTTTTCTATTTTACTCTCTAAAAATTTCATATCCATTGTGTATGTGTTTATTTGTTTAACGCAAATATAGGGTATCTAATCTATTAAACCTAATTGTACCAAATTATTTGGCACAGAAAAAGGGCAACCCACGTTTGGACTGCCCCTTAACTGTTATTTATGCATACGCAATATACTATAGAATATCTATAATACTGTATTTTCTTTCATTTTCTTTTCTCCTAAGTCCATCATACAATTGATCGCGGTGTGACCACCGATAACAATTCCACAACCTATCGCTTGCTTCTTAAAGTTCTTTGCGTAGGCTGCTGCATACGTTGAGGCATCTACACCGCATCCAACCTGCATCCCAAATACTCGGTATTTCTTTCCAACGTACCATTGAACATAAGCCTCGGTATGTGTGTGACCGCATACACTAGACATCATATTATTACGAGCTTTAGTTTTTGCTTGCCCTCCTTCTCCATGCTCATAAAGTACATCGTCGTAAACAATACTTTCGCACCAGTTCCAATCTGTACCGAGGACTTCGTTGTAGCTTTTTATCCACTCTTGAGGAATTGCAGAACTAAACGCCTTACGCATTATTATTCTATCGTGGTTGCCTATTAGAACATCGGCTTTAGGAAAAGCCTTAGACCACTTAGAAACCCGTTTTATAGCAAGGTCTAACTCAGCTCCACCTCCCATTCCGTTTGGATCGCTCTCATGGTAGCTAGAATAGTG
>Ga0207896_1000105_pt1 | contig 18312 bp, 20 predicted proteins | sample LinPmetageLP36_FD_184049 | JGI IMG/M metagenome (GOLD analysis project Ga0207896, IMG submission 184049) | Marine viral communities from the Pacific Ocean - LP-36 (SPAdes) | ecosystem: Environmental > Aquatic > Marine > Oceanic | place: Pacific Ocean | collected 2010-06-15 | reverse complement strand
CAGTAAGTGTCTTGCCGCCGCTGGCTGCGCCTCTCTGGCCAGCCTGGCAATAGGTATCGACCCTGCACTGGCCTTCATGGCAACCATCTTTTCTTGCTCGCTAGCAGCCTTGGCAGAGGCTGTCTGGCTTCACTTTAACCATTAACTAAAACCTAAAATGAAGGTGCTTTATGACAACTGAAAACGAAAAACCCACCAATAAGAATAGCCGGAGCAGCGCTCAGGTTCGCTGCCATCGTCGCAAGACTCAGCGCATGGCGGAAAAGGGCAAGCTGGCAACCAACTCCTTCCTGTCCCGGCAGGCGAAAGACTTCCTTGATCACGGTGTTTCTGAAATCGAGAAGCTCGGTTTGATGGACAACTACGCGGACGGTCAAAAGGTTTACACCGAAGAGCTGCGCGGCATCTTTATTGAGCACCTGATCGGCTTTTATCAGGAAAAGGGAGGCCCACTGGCCGAACTGACCAAAGAAGCCCCTCACCTCACTCTGGTTAAGAATGTCCAGGAGGTGTCCCATGTCGGTTAAGTATGACTTCACCCTCAATGGCCTGGTGTCTGCCGCAATCCGAATGATCGAAATGACCCAGCACTATCAGATCGCTTACTGCGTGATGTTCGATGGCGACCAGCTGGAGCTGGCCCCGGTCATGTCCAGCAAGGGCTTTGTTCCATTGGCAATGAATGTCGTCCAGGCATTCTCCGTCACCGGCCACTTTGCATCCCGGCAGGATGCGGAGGACAGCGTTCATGATCTGTTCGTCTCCATGAAATTCCTGCACCAGGACTTCCATGAAAACCGCCGCCAGAACCTTGAACTGTTTGCCGACAATCTCTGGCGCTTCGATGTGTTCAAGCCTGAAAACGGCAGAGTGAACTGGACGAATCAGCGTATGGCTGCACATGACACCTATGAGCTGATTGTGAAGATCGCCCGCGATCATGCTCCGGACCTTCTGAATTCAGAGGCCATTGTTCTTGCTGAGCGATTCGTCGCTGAGAACTGGAACAAGCACAAGTCACTGACATTCCCGAAGGTGGCGTGATGATCCTGATTCAACGCTTTCGGCGCGAATACCTGAATGCGTCCAGGTATCCCGCTTCTTTGGCAGGCCTCATCGAGGCCATGCGCCAAGCCTGCGCCCGGACCCGCAAGGGTTCGGGTCTTTTTGGGGTGGTGTATGACGGTAAGCGATACCGGGTTATCCCTGCTGCGAAAAGGCTGAAAGGCAACCAGGCATTTATTTTCGTTGCTACTGCGGCAGGAGCCCCGAACGGCTCCGAAGCTGATGATCGGTTTTTTATGCTTCAGACCATCACTTACTTCCAGTGCAGTGAAAAATACCTGGCCATGGCACAGGAAACAGAGGCTTTCATTGAGGCGCTCACTGAGCAACTGATGCAGAACGAAAGCTTTCCTCCTGTTGATCCGTTTGATCGGACAATCAAAGAGCGAAATCACTATGCAGACCAGTATTTCTGCAACCTGCTGATGGATGGTGAGGTGCTTGCAATAAACCACCCCCAAGCGGCGATTTTCGTGGCTATCGAGCGGTTTATTGAAAGGAAACTCAAAGCTCAGGAGGTGGTATGAAGAAACAACCAGGTATGCGTCAGCGAACGAAAAAAGCATTGGGAAAGAAGTGGACCCTGAAGGACGACATCAAGTGGCTTGGCCATGTCAGACGCCAGAAAGCGGTGCTCTTCCCACGGAAAACAATGACCATTCAAGAGGTGGTTGGCGATCCCGATTTTGATTTGCTGCTGTTCAATGCAACGGGCCAGGTCAGGCTGGCCCATGCCCTGGAGAATCATGAGTTGTTCAAGGGGTCCGATTACCCTTTGATCTATGCCCTCGATGACGACCTGAGGCTAAAAGAACGGCAATACCTGGCATGGAAACTTTACTGGTTGGCTCGCGCCCAGGGCGTTGAACTCATCATTTTTTGAATCAGATAGGTGGCTGTATGAGTGAAGAAGAGAAGAACGATCATTTTGGTGCTCGTGTCGTTGAAGCCCTGGAGCTTGAGAACTTCGCGATGGACTTCACCAATCTTGAAGACCTGGTGCAAATGCTCTTGGCCAGATGCAAAGAGCGGCTGACCTTTGAAGTTCTGAATTGCTGCCCGCATGGCTTTGATGATTCGGAGCGATTCAGCGTGATTTACATGGATGGTGTCCCGGTCGCGGCTGAGTATTACAACCTGCGGTGGGACGACACACCGAACATCAAGCCCACTTACTACGTTGGGCCGAATACCAGCCGGAAACGCGGCAAATCCACGCCTTGCGACATGGTTTTTATTGAGGAATCTATTCGTCACAGCATTCCCCATATCCAGGCTCAGATTGATGGCAATGGCCGTTGTGCCAACTCTGAAGCTGAGGGGTTTTTCACCCTCACCAACCTGGCCCGTTATGACGGTGAGCTGGTGTGGGACAAAATGAGCAACGCCGCTGCGAATACGGTGTGCCGGGAAGCCCGGACGGTTTACCGAAAGCGCCTGAATATGGCCCCCACCAAGCACCGAGCCTTTGGGAAAGCATCCAGGACGCTGATTAACCTCAGCGATGAGTGGATTAACCTGTCCGAGGTGAAGTGATGCGGAGGATCGAACCAGAACTGGATGATCGGCTGGACAACCTGACCGCTGAACAGCGGCTATGGATTATTGGCAGCGGCTGCGAAAAACGGACCAGGGATGAATACCTGAAAATTCTCAATGATCTGAGCGTAGACATCATGATGGAGAATTTGCCGGATTATTCCTGGTTCAAGCACCTGCCCTTCAATCACAAAAGGCGATTGGGGTATCTCCTGCATCTGTCTGACGTTGCCCTCAATGGGGTTGCTCCATTTCTCCATCACACAGCCAGGCTGATCGTGGAAAATGACATGCCGGAGCAATTCCATCATGACGACTTCATTCCCTTTTCCCGGTTTGATGGCAAGACGTTTTGCATTTATCCGTCCATTGCCCGCTTTGGCCTGGATAATGGCCCCTACCCTCACGAAGGGTTTGGGATTATTCCAAGGGTCAAGGAATGGCACGAGCCCATGCCGCGCTACTGAGAAAGCCACCGATTCAACCAGCCCGCCTGCTTCCGCTTGCGGGTATTTTTTTATCTGAAAATCTTCAATCTCCTCTTTTAATATCATTGATAGCATGTTATTATTTATGATAAGAATGAATAAAAATAATAATGAAACTATCACACATATTTTGGGCGGCTCTTTTGCTGCTCGTCTCCTCCACTGCCCTCGCGGCAGGAGCTTCGGCCCAAGAGGCTGAATCTGCCATTTCCAAGATATTTAATGTCTGCACTGATCTCGGTGAGTTCGGTGATTTGATCTATGGAATGCTTGGCGATGTTTCTTGTGAGTCCAGTAGCGATAACCTCACCGTTCTCTCGGACGCGCTTAGCTATACAAATATCCTGGCCCTCGGGCTTGGGGTGATCATCGTTTATTACGTAATCATTGGCGGTGCAGTAAATACGGCTCAGTCCGGTGAGGTTCTTGGGAAGAACTGGTCTTCTGTTTGGCTTCCAGTCAGAACGGCAATTGCCTTTGGTTTGCTTATGCCGTCGGGTGCCTTTGGAGGGTTTGGTTCGGTAGCTCAGTCCATGCTGCTATCCATTAGCTTTATGGGCATCAATGGTGCCAACTTCCTATGGGATGAGACAGTTGACAGGATTACAGAAGGTCGCCCATTCGTCGTTCAGACCTCCTACAGCAACATTGATATGGGTCTTGCCGGTGATCAGATGGAGATGCTTGTTTGTGCGGAGATGGTTTACTCCCACCAGCTCATGCGTGAAAACCAGGATCAGTATCTTCTCCGCTATAAAACCGCTGGCAGCGATTCCTTCACAGAAGTTAAAAGCGGCCTTATTGACTTTAGCTTTGCATCATTGCCAGAAGTCGATGTGATCGAGTTCGGAAGCATGCCTGGTGACTCTGCCGTTTGCGGTCGCCACACTTTCCCTATCGCAGACATTGAAGGCGAAGATGACTACAAGGTGCGGGCTCGAAAACTTGGCTCAGCGGCAGCTCAAAAGGTCGTGATGCAGACCTATGATCAGTTGCGTGTTCCGGCTTACGTTATCGCGCAGGAGCCAGGCGCAAAAGTGGGCTCTATGACAGCTCCTGGCGGCATGGAGGCAGTTGAAGCGCTGAAGCAGACCTACGAAGACAAAGAAAACCCGGTTGATAAGATTGCCGAAACTTACCTGGATATTGTTCGTCATCACTCAAGCAAGCTGGTTTCTGAGATTAACAAGTCTGTTACCTCCGATAGCCAAATCCAGAGCAGCTGGAGTGACTCCATGAAAAAAGGAGGGGCTTTATCAGCTGGAATGTGGTTTTACGAAATGCAGAGATTCTCCACCCTGTCTCAGGAAATCTCAATGGATGCTGCTGGCTCCACAAGCACAAGCAATCCAACCTGTGGGTTCCTTCGCCGGAAAATGAATGACAGTGATACGGCGTGTCTTGTTCTGGATCAGATTTCCTCGCACATGGAAACGTCTCGCTTTATCGCAAAAAGGTCCATTGAGCTTAATCGCGAAGACCCCGCCGATGATGAAGAGCTGAACACCATCCTCAGCGCAAGTGAAGAATGTTCCGCTGATGAATGCGCCAAATACGACATCTTGGACAAAATATCGAAGCGGGCTTCACAAGCAATTTTGAACACGATGACGATGGTTGGCAGTGGCCTGACAACAGGGATCGAAGGGAATACTGGTGTCACGAATGATGGCCAAATCAGCAATCCATTTGCCACTCTGACAGCTCAGGGCCACGCTCTGATTGCTACGGGCGGGACGATCTTTGGAATCCTGGCTGGTGCGAATGCTATAGCGGTAGGGGCTGGTGACAGCGTTCTAGGATTGGGTGGAGCCGGGGCCGCAAAAGGCGTCATGCAGATCTTAGGGCCTGCCGTGTTCTCAATGATCGGCCTGCTTATGGGAACCGGATTTGTAATGGCCTATGTCATTCCGTTTATGCCGCTTCTGGTGTGGATCAAAAAGATTCTCCACTACTGCAAGACATTCATAGAGGCCATGATCGCGGCACCTCTGGCGGTTATCCAAATGGCCACTCCTGAAGGTGAAGGTATCTCTGGAACTCGCATGGAAAGGGTCTTGCAACTTGTTGCCCGCCTGTTCCTCCAACCAGTATTAATGGTCATTGGCCTTCTGGCTTCCATCTCAATAGCCTTTGTGATGTTCAACGTCATGAACAAAATGTTCTGGACCTCCGTTGGCATGCACACCGGCTTTGGCCTCTTTGAGATACTGGCGACAATGGTTATCTACTGCACCTTCTCCTTTATGGTGGTGAAGCTCAGCATGAACGTGATCGAGTCCCTGTCCGAGGATGTGATGAACTGGTTCAGCGCGGGCGTAGGTGGTGCGTTTGGTCAGGATGCAACCGACATGGCGCAAAGCTCGATGACCCAGCTGGAAGGCAAGATGGGCGGCTCTATGCAGTCAGCTACCAAGCTGATCGGAGAGAAGCGCAGGGCTGAGATGTATAAGAGAAACCGTCAGGACGACAAGTAAGGAAAGCTTGCGACACGGTGTCGCAAAATGCGCTGTGCTCCGGCACAGCGTTTTTATTTATCGGTTGGTCATTGAGTGGACGTAAAGCAGCTGCCGGATAATCCGGTGAAGCAGAAGTAGGTGAGAGGCCAGGCCAAAGGCCGTAATCGCCTGAACCAACCAACCTCCTGAAAGCAGCATATTGGTGACCAGGAAATAAAGGCCTGGTGGCATCACCAGGATTGCCAGGTAAGAGATAAGGACCGGCAAAGCCCGCAAATACGGCAAGACTCTTTTAACCAGGGCAACCATCCAGGTTCCATCCCCAGCGCAGTAAATCTGAAGGCAGGGGCCGATAACCCGATACTGAACGACGAACGCCAGGGCGAATACAAGCCATGGCAATGCGCTCAACCAGGTGGCCTTCCAGGCTCCTGTGAAGCCATCCAGAAAGGCCGGGTAAAGAACCAGGGCCATTGCACCGGCAGAAACGAAAAGTGAACCTGAGGCCTTTGTGAAGCAGGGGATCGTGACCCTTTTAGTGATTCTCTGCATCGCCTCCCCGCTTCCCGGTCGGCTCAAAGGCACTGATCAGGTCATTGTCTTCAATGTGGTTCCGGTAGTCCCTGACTTTGTTTAGTGAATAGGTCACCGGATTGGAAGGCCATTGGCCGGTCGCCTGGTAATCGGCAAGGGCCTCTTTGAGTGTCCATTTGGTGTAGTGCTTGATGTCTCCAAAGCTGTCTAGCCAATACTGGCGAGTTCTCATGGTCGCCTTGATCAGTCCCTCATCCTCAAATCGGAGCAAGGCCGTAAGGTCGGCATAGGATTCCTTCAGGTTGGTTTCCATCACCTCATGATCGTCAACGGTAAACAGTGCGTTGATGTCTGGGTCATTCACCATCATCAGGTCCAGGCGGCAGTGTTCCAGCTCATGCAGGAAAACAAAGTTCTCATCCATGCTGTCGGTGCCCTGGTTAATGGTTTGGGCAGTCACCTGACAGATATTGTTTTTGCCGAGACTGGTTGTCATCGAGCACCCGCCTTCCATGCAGGCGGATTCACTGACAATGGATTGGAAGCGCTCTTGCTTTACGCTCTTGAGCACAGGCACATCCAGAAGCTCGGGCTTCAGGTGTTCCGTGCCATCCCTGCCCTCGGTCATGATCACCGGAATCAGTAGGTTCGATGTTTGCGATCCGTTGAGGTAATGCCAGGCGAATAGGTGCCGTTCCAGAGCCTCCGGCTTGTAAGCCTGCTCAGGCGAAGTAACAACCTCAGGGAGAGGATTCACTACAAAGTAAGCAATGGTGCTCACGGCAATAGCCATGCCCACAGTGCCAGTCCCAATGGTCAATTTGATGAATTTATTCATTGCCCCTCCAAAACAAAAAGGCCCATGCTGGTATCCAGCTGGGCCTCTATCGTTGCTTCACCATGTCAGGATCACCCCTGAATCGTTCTGCGTGAAAACATGATGGTTAGAACACTTCCTGCTACCAGGATGGCGAAGAATCCGGTGGATCGAACCCCATCATCCATGGCGAACCAGTGCATTGTGTTCCAAACCTCATACCCGAAAACCTCAAACACGTTGACCCATTTATTGAGTGAGGCGAACGCAAAGGCCGTAGCCAGCGTTAAGAAAATTCCAGTCTTCATGATCGTTTTTCCTTTTGGTTATGGTTCTACATTCCAGTCTCCTAAGCATGTTTGAACCCTTTAAAATGATATTAATGATAGCATTATAGCTCAATAAAAAGCCCCGGTCAATAGGGGCTTAAAATCAGATGCTTAAATTACTTATGGAAGTTCATGTGCTTCCGTCGAACCTTCAGGTAGGCCCGGAGCGACTCCAGCCAGTCATGGTAGCCTTCAGGAAGCTCAAGCTTCTCCTGGTCTTCCTGGAGCACGATAAACAGGTCCATGAAGGCATTCAGAACAAAGTCACTGCCTTTGCTCTTTTTCCCACGACCGCCGTTCTTTTTGAAGCCTTCCTGGAGCAGCTCTTTATCAATCGCGTTGAGTAGCTCATCCATGTAAGTTGAGGACCAGTCACGCTTCTCAGGAGCGACCCGGAAATTCACCTGTGCGTAGTTGGCTTTGAGGGTTTGATCGGACCCATGCAGCTCAAAAGGCTGGACCTTCTTGAAGATGCTTTCAGCGCCATGCTCTACCGCCTTTCTTTGCATCTCACGCTTGGTTTTGTAGATGGCGCGGCGAGCTTCACTGCCTATTTCTTCATCCAGGTCAGTATCGGCGTCGTCATCGTAGATTTCTTCGTGTTTGTTTTGGGCAAAATGGGAGGAGACGTAATCTTTCTTGGTGGCCATAAAAAAGCCCCTTTGGTTATCAGATATAGTATTGCTACCATAAACCAAAAGGGCAATTGTGTCCATTTGTAAAATGACTAACCATCGGCAACTCGGTCTGTGTCATCAACGAATTTGTGCAGGCCTGGTATCAGGGCGAGTAAGATTAAGCACTCCAAGAACCAGGTTCCCCAGTAAACGAAGCCGCTAGGCAGCCAGCCGAGCCCAGCCCAATAGGCTGCATGCATAAATCCCCAATCTGCCAAGGTGCTCTGGCTCCACCGAGCCAAGTCCACTATCAGGGGAAAAACAAACGCTTCGTGCAAAAAATACATCGCAAACATGTAAACAATCATCTTTCCCCTCCAGTGAGTTTTTGTCTTGTGTGAGTCCCTTCACGCATCAGCATCCTTACTTCCTTTCATTCAGAACTTCAGCGACCAGCGGGCAAATCTTTTGCTCCGCATAAGGCAGGCGAACATCCCGCTGGAATGCCTTCAGGATCGCCATGATCAGCTGCTGGTAGCTTTCGCTTTTGCCAATGATCCCGCTGCGCTTCTTTCTTGCCATCTCGAATTCATCGAGGCTGTGATAAAGCTCGTCTTTACCCGTTGGCGTCTGCCGGATGATGATTCCGGCAACCTTCGGACCTTTCGTTATCTGTTTTTCTTTCTCTGCTGTGACGCTCATTTTCCTTCTCCCAGGATTCGTAATTATTGTTATTTGAAAAGACCGGATACCGCGTCGATTGCACTCCTCACACCCTTATCCAGTCGTTTCTGGATTGGCTGATCAGAGTTCACCTGCTGCGGCTCTCCGTTTGATTGAGACGCTGCAAAAGCGGTCGGCTTGCCTTCCTGCTTAACCAGGGCCAATGCCCGATCATGCAACTTCTCAAACTCTTTGATGCGTGACGCCAGGCGGGCCTGGATGTCACCGTTAGTCATGTATTCGTAGCTCTCATTGAGGTAGCCCTTGGCCTTCTCGCTGGCTTCCGGCATGGCCAAAATGACCTGATCGCGGAGCTGAACATCGCGAGCCTTTCTGGCTTTCGTGGCCATTTCGTCGTTCTTGTCCAGGGCATTGTTTCCGAGAGAAACGTAGGTGCTCACGATGGCGTTTCTCAGGTTGATCGTGTGCTCATGGTCCGGAGCGATCGTCTTCATTTCCTGGTAGGTTTCCTTGGCACCAGACTTGATCCTCAGGGCCTTAACCTGCTCAATGCCTAAGTTGTGCAAGCGAACCAGCTTGCGCTGCATCTCTTCACGCTCAGCCTGCTTCCGGGCCTCAGCATTGTCCTTCTGAGCTGCAATCCGAGCTTTTTCGGCAGCGATACGGGCCTTCTCGGCCTCCAGGGCGCGTTTCTCTTCAGCCAGGCGCTGACGCTCGGCCTCGATACGCTTCTGCTCTTCAGATACCTGAGGGGCAGGCGCTGGAGCGGCTACCGGGGCCTGCTCTTGTGTGGCAGCTGGTGCCTGCTGAGGCGCTGGCTGTTCAGCCTTCCCGGTGTTCATGAATGCATGGGCCGGGGCGGCAAGTGCGATAGAGAGAATGGCTGCTGACAGAATGTTCTTTTTCATAATTTCACCTTGGTCCTGATTGAGTGATCGTTTGGGTGTCCAGGGGCTCTGCCCCTGAAGTAACCAGTGATTACACTGTCAGGCCTTCCTCCTTTTCGTTGGTTGATTCGTTTTGTTTTTCCGCCTGAGCGTCCTGATGCATGTCTTCGATCAGCTCTGCATCTCTCCGGCACATGCTGGTAAGTGCGCTATCTGAATCCAGGTGGGAGTCCAGAGAAATGTTGTCAGGAATGAAAAGCTGCTTTCCGACCCGATCCACCTTCTCCACAGAGTCTTCGCACATGGCTTCACGCTGAATGGTCCTGTTTTCCAGGCCCTCTCCGGCGTCGATTTTGTAAGCAACCCCGATGTCACCAAACTGAAGCTCTACGCCCTTGTCTTCGTGAACGACAACCTCGCAATTCTTCGCCATATCAACGGGAGTGCTTTGCGTGGTGTATTTTTTTACTTCCAGGTTCAGGTCTTCACACAAATCCTGCATGGCCTGATCCTTATGGGAGCCAGCTTGTGCATGCCTGAAATCCGCCTCTGTATGAGACTGATTGTTTGAACGGTATTTAAAGCCCGATTGACGCTCACCATTCATGGTGGCGTAAAGGCTGTTCCAGCCACCCGAGCCAGAGCGTGGCTCCAGGCTGTAACCGGCGAATTGCAGTGCTTGGTAATGCTTGTTTACATGCTTGGTCATAAAGTCACCTTATTATGTTATCTGTTATATTAATGATAGCATTAAAAGTTGCGGGGAGTCAATGAAATTTCCCCGCAACCAGGCCGCGACCGGCGCTTACATGGTCAGGCCTTCTTCCTTCTTCTGCTCTTTCTTGGACGCCTTCTCCGGCTTGTGGACGTTCACCTTTTCTTCTTTCAGGGTGATGCCCTCAGCCTTCTCCATGGCTTGCGGAAAGTCCTTTTGAAGCTTCTTGGCAATGGCGTTGTCGATGTCCGGCCCTTCATAGCCGTTCGCTTTACCACTTACCTTGTCGCCCTGGAATTCAGCGGTGTATTCCCAGCGAGGGACGCCAGAAGGCGTGTGGCTCCGATCTTCCGCACGGCGCATGGTTACCGAAATATCGGTGTCCTGCGGGCGATCCTCTTCCTTACCCCGGTAGTTCTCAGCGCCATAGACCTTCAGGTCGTCGTGCTTGACTACGGCATTCTGAATTTCACCGGCAATGGAGGGGTGATCCTGCATGGCCTGCTTTCTTATCTGGCCCTTCGACTCGTAACCCACATACTTGCCCTGATACTCATCATCACCAATGCGTAATGAGTAGTCGTAGCGGGGATTGCCGTTGGGGGTATGGGACTTGTTTTCGTCCCGAGAGAAGCGAAGCTCCAGGGGGGGTTCCAGGTCTTGGCCTTGAGCAGGTGCTTCTCTACCCTCGTTTTGGGAGAGCTGATCCATTACCTCATCAAAATCCATTCCCTTTTCTTCACTGACGTAAGCAGCGCATGAATAAGCGGCGTCTTCGTGAGTGATTCGCTCAGCGCCTTCCAGTCCATCAGGGGAGATGCTGTGAATGGAGTCCACCACCTTGCCCAGCTCACCATCTTCCGTAAGCTCGTGAACCTGGATTTCGTAGGTGGAATCGACTTCCTCGGCTGATGCATCCGGGAAGCTGAATCCAAGTCCTGACTCTTCATGCTTGAATGTCAGTCGGGCTTGATTCTGTTGCTCCTCGCCCAGCTCCTGGTTCTGTTCAGCCAGGCGCTCAGTGACTTCTTCCGCACAGGCTCGGATCGCGTCTGGATACACCATGCCTTCGTCAGGCGTATAGCGATTCATCACATCAATCTCAGGCCCAAGCTCGCCATCTTCAGTCAGATCATGAATGTGGATTTGGTAAGTGGAGGCATTACCAAGCTGCCACTTATCAGCATCCGGAAAGCTAAAGCCGATTCCAGCTTCTTCTGAAATGACTGCGTAGTGTGGGTCCCGGCTATATTGAGATGAACTATTCAGCTCATGCTGAACGCTCTCAACGTCACAAACGCTGATTTCATCATTGATGAATTTGGCGCACGCTCCAGCTGCGTTAAATGTATGATTTGTCTGTCCTGGCCCAGGCTTAAATGAAATGGCGCTGTCCAGGCTCGGTCCTCGATCTCCATTCTCATCCAGGTTGTAAGCAGCTACTGAGATAAAGTCAGAACCAGGAATTTGCGGCTTGTCAGGGAATGAAAAACCGATATTTGATTCTTCAAAGGTTAGGGTGGTTTCTTTCGGAACGTGTTGCGCACTCTTCATCAGAGCCTCTTCATGGCGCATCTGCTCAGAAGTCTTGTGAACATCGAGCCCGAGCTTTTCACAAGCAATCGCCATCACCATGTTTTCAGGCACTTCTTCCGAGTTGGGAACATCCGAGAAAAGCTCGTTTCCATCATAAGTGGCTGGGCCTTCCTGCTTCGGCGCGTATGCGTAATCAATGGTTAGGGCCACATGGCTATTCATGTGTTTTTTTACATCCACGGACAACTTACCGCTTTCTTCTGGTGTTGCAGTCATATTGACTGTCAGATCAAACCCGTTTCGGTATAGGGTTTGCAGGTAGAGATTTTTCGAATTGATCATAAAGTCACCTTTAATTTGTTTGTGGTAGTAATGATAGCATTTTAGGTTGCAGGAGCCCGATAAAACCCCTGCAACCTCACTTCTTCAGACCTGGTTAAAACTCCAGTTCATCCAGATCAATCCCGCCAAAGGGCTCGTCGTCATCCCACTCGTCTTCATCGTCCTCTGGCTCTTCATCGAAAGCGCCCTTACATGGTTCGTTCGGACTGCTTTCGCTGTTCTTCTTCTTGTCGCTTCCGTTCCTGTTCAGCACGATCCGCCTCGTTTCCTTGCTCTCGCTGCTGCTCTTGCTCTCGCTCACGCTCACGGCTTTTGTCGCGCTCAGAAAGCATGTCTTCAAGCTCGCTGAGTTCCTCCCTGCTCTCTTCGGACATTTCACGCTGATCGTCGGCAAACTTCTCGTTTTGCTCCTGCCGCTGACGCTCCAGGAATTCGGCTGAATCTTCCCGGCCAGAATTGCGATTGTCGTTGGGATCAAGGCCCTGGCCTTTTTCTCCGCCATTGGCCATGGCTTCCTGGCGACCTTTTTCGCTGTCTTTGTAGCGGGAGTCTTCTGGAGACATGTTCTGGTCCTCACCTTGTTGGCGCATTTTTTCGGCGTCCTGATCACGGCGCTCTTTTAGCTGGTCCTTGTATCCGTTGGCTTCTTCCTGCCATTTCTGGACCTGATCCGGGCGCGTTTCGTAGGCGGCGCATGCACTGGCTGAGGACGCCATCATCCGATCATGGGAATCCTGATATTGGCGTTCCAGTCGGCTACGCTTCTCGGGGTCTTGTTCCTCGATAATTTGCGCTTCCAGCTTCTCCTGGCGCTCTTCGAACTTGTCCCATTTGTCGTTGATTTCCTGCTCCTTGGAATTTCCCTGGCCCTTGGGTGGGCGGGTCTTCAGCTCGTCTTCCTGCTGTTCCTGCTCGGAGCCGTATTGATAGCCCTGATCTTCTTCAGCATCACGCTCCTGGTCCCGGCGCTCGTATTCCTCCTGAACCTTCTTGCGGCGATTCTCTTCGTTCTCCAGTAGTTGCTGGCGATATTCCTGTCTTTGTTTTTCCTGTTCTTCGGGTGTCATAGGTAACTTCCTCTTCTCTCTTTGATGGTAATTTCAGCTTCAATGCTTTTTCGCATCTGTGCAGTTCGGGTTTTTCGATACAGCAATACCTTTTGGCAAAATGCCCTTAGGCCTTGCTGTGAGCGACTTTTCATGTTGAACACTTCCGCGTCCGTCATGTCTTCATGGATTCTTCTGTAAATGTGTTTCATAATTAATTAGCTATATTTGATATTAATGCTAGCATTTGATACTATGGAAGTCAACTACCATGGAGAATTTTTATGCCGATGCCCGATTTAGTGGCCGTAGTGGACCTGGAACTCACTTGTAATGAGGAAGGCCTACTGCCCGATACAGAGATCATTCAGATTGGTGCGACGATCACCAGGAACTCATCTGAGAGCCCGATTCTGTCGGAGTTTTCCCGTTTCGTTCGCCCGGAAATCAACCCCGTGCTCACTGACTATTGTTCGGAGCTGACAGGGATCGGCCAGGCCGAAGTGGACGCGGCGGATTTGTGGGACCAGGTAAACCAGGAGCTGACGGAATGGATTCATAAATACCAGGTTGAAGCCTGGTGCAGCTGGGGTGGTTATGACCTTGAGCAAATGATGAAGCAGTGCAAACACTGGCCCTTTCCCGAAGGGTGCCTGCATTTCGATGCCAAAAAGGCTTTATCGTTTAGTCAGAAAATGAAGGGCCGAGTGGGTCAGAAGATGGCCATGAAAATCTGCAATGTCCCAATGACCGGGGAGCAGCATGACGCGCTCCATGATGCCCGGAATCTGAATGCTCTGATCCCCTTTGTCTTCGGACATAAAAAACGACCAGGTTATCCATCATGAGCACCTCCCCTGTCGTTTTCCTCGATATTGATGGCGTCCTCAGGGTTGATGGCATTCACTCCCGTAGGGAGCTTGACAAGGCAGCTGTAAGCCGCCTCCGATGGTTTGTGCAAAGTGTTGATGCCCAGGTGGTCATATCGTCCAGCTGGAGACATGCATCACCGCTTAAATTCTTCCAGGAGAATATTGGCGAGTTTGTGGTTGGGATAACCCCCTACGTCCCACCGGAGCTTCCCGGTATTCGACAGCGGGAGATTAAAGCCTGGCTGTCGGAAAACCGCCCTGGTGCGCCATGGCTGGCCATTGATGATGACCCTGAGCTATTTCACCCATCCTGCTCCAGGGTATTCCTTTGCAATCCTCAATGCGGCTTTGACCTGGCTGCATTTAACCGTCTTTTATCCTTATCAATTTCTTCCAGCACCATTAATTAACTGAAAACAGTGAAAAAATTAAAATGAGGGGTTGATTATCTAAAATATTTAATGTTATTATTTAATTGAAACTTTACATAATAACAATGAGAACAAAACTTTATACAGCAATACTCGCAACTTCACTTTTTGCATCTGCCGCTAACGCGGAAACCACCAGTTACAGCCTCTCCTTCCCCGTGCGGGGAGACATTGGCATCTGGAATCAGTCAGCTCCTTTGTATTCGTCCTGGCAAGATCAGGGCGGGCTTTACAACTGCGGAGCCTGGTCACCATCTGTTGATACGGTCGATTTCGGTCAGTCATTCCTGCAATACCGGGATTGCTTACAAGACCAGAGCCGGGAAGTAACGCATCGGGAGCAGCACACCGGAACGGGTGCCTACCGCGAAGCCAGCAGCTCCACTGACACCCAAACAATCACACGCTCCGAAAGTCGGTTAGCCACTGGCACGTTCAGGGACTGGCAACCTATCGCCTCGATCTTCACTGATTGGGAAAACGATGGGGAGAGCTATGGATACTCAGCATGGAGCCCTGCCCCGAGCAACCAGGTTGCCGATTTCGCTCAGAGCCGCTCCTACTCGCAAGATCAGGGCCGCTATGAACATAAGCGGGAACAGGACCAGGTAACCGGGGATATTCGTGATTCAGGTGATCCTATCCTGCATGAAAAGACCCTTTCCGAATCAGAAAGCCGCAACGTCAAAGTGTCCTGGAGTGATTGGACGAATGTTGGTGGGCACACAAACTGTTCGGCCTGGAGCCCAACACCAGGCACGGTTAATCACGGTGAATCCTTCACTCAGAATCGTGACTGCGACCAGGCCCAGGCTCGCAACCGCATTTACCAGGCTGGTTCGGACACCATCCATTCAGTCGCTGAAAGCAGGACCATCACTGAAACCGAAAGCCAGGATGCAACCGGAACCAAACGTGATTGGCAAAGCACCTCCTCAACCTTCACGGATTGGGCGAACACCGGCAGTCGCTATGGCCATTCGGATTGGACCCCAGCTGCAAACGATCAAACCAGCAACTTCTCCCAAGCTCGCTCCTACTCTCAGGACCAGACACGTTATGAGCAGAAGCGCGAAAAGGATTTGATCACTGGTGACATTCGCGAGGTGGGCGCACCGATTCTTCAGGAGCAGACCATCAGCGGCACAGAAAGCCGGAGCGTTGAGGTTGTCTGGACTGCATGGGTAGATGCCGGTGAACGCACCAATTGCGGAGCCTGGAGCCCTGAGCCTGCCACCGTGAACTACGGACAGACCTTCACGCAAACCCGAGATTGCGACCAAAGACAGACCCGCAACCGGAGCTATAAGGCTGGATCAACGACCATTCAATCAACCACTGAAAGCCGAGTGATCACGGAAACGGAAAGCCAGGCAGCGACCGGCACGAAGCGCGACTGGCAACCAATCAGCTCATCCTTCACAGCCTGGATGAATGATGGGGCTCGCTTTGGCCATACGGCATGGAGCCCAAGCCCAAGCACTCAAACCGCAGGCTTTACACAGACACGATCCTACTCACAGAACCAGGACCGTTATGAACAGAAACGTGAGCAGGATGCGATCACCGGAGACATCCGGAACGTAGGAGAGCCCATCCTGAGGGAGCGCACAACGACTGGCAGTGAAAGCCGATCTATCACTGTCAGCTGGAGCAGCTGGAGTGATGTTGGCAGCCATAAGAATTGTGGCGCATGGACACCGGCAGAAAGCACTGTGAACTATGGCCAGACCTTCACGCAAACCCGAGACTGTGACCAGGACCAGTCACGCAATCGAATTTACAAAGTCGGCACCAGCACCGTTCACACGGCCCCGGAAACTCGGACCATTCAGGAAACTGAGAGTCAGGCAGCAACTGGCACCAAGCGGGACTGGCAACCAACCACTCCCACTTACACTTCCTGGGTGTGGTTAACCGATGAGGCTTATGGCCATACGGCCTGGAGCCCGGCGAATTACACGGAGACTTCCACTTTTTTCCAAAATCGAAGCTATAAAGTTGACCGCACCCGCCTTCGCCAGGAGCGAGAGCGAGATGCCATCACTGGTGATATTCGCTATACCGGCGTTGAGGTTGAGGAAAGAGAGGCGTTGGACTTGTTCCAAAATCGGGGGGTGACTTACAGCGCAGGGGAATGGATTGACGTTGGGTCGCAATACGGTTGCGGCTGGTATTTGTCTGAAACCGATCCTGATGACTACTTTGACCGAGTATGCAGCCAAGATCAGGAGAGGACGGTGACCTACTCCACAAGTGGCCAGGTTTTGCATCAAAAATCCGAACAATCCACGGTCAAGGTTGTTGTGGATCGACAGCCTATAATGAGGTCAGCATCCTAAAGAAAAGGCCACCCGAGGGTGGCCTTTCTCATTCCTTCTGATCAGTGAATGCTCTTATCCAGCACCATGAAGTCAGTCTTGATCATACCGGCGCAGGGGTAGCTGACCCATGCCTTCCAACGCGGCAGGGTTTCAATCTCACCCTCAAACACGATGTCCTTAACCTCATTCCCTGAAGTCATGTAGGTTGCCTCATGATCTTCGGCGGACTGAATGATGTTCCACTTCATCTCACCGATCCGGTCCTCATCAAGGTTGCCGATCACCTCACTTGCTCGCTCGATCTGCTGCATTGGATTGAATACCGGCTTCTGGCTCAGCGGGCCAAAATCCTCAACGGCTGGCCGTGCTGCATGGAACGCTGAATGCATCTTCTGCTTTGGCGAATAGCGAACCATTCCAGCTTCTGAGGTCGGCTTGAAGCCACCCTTTTCTGACGCCCGCTGCCACTCGTTCTCATGCTCAGCTTCACGGTGAACCTGAAGACGCAAGGTCTTACCGGACTTCCGGCGAACAAAGGCATCTGTATCCATATCGTCGTTTACCAGCACGATTTTGGTGATCATCTGAGCCAGGAAGTCATCGGCTACCTTGTCGCCCAAAACCCGCTTGATAGAGCTGAAGTTCTGGAAGGCCAGAATGCCTGTCAGGCCGGTGGAACGCAGGGTGTTGAAGGCGTTGCCATCGTGCAGGCCCACGGTCTTTGACGAAGTAACGAAGTTCTGGAATTCGTCACAGATGAAGATGCACGGTGCCTTCACCTGAGGATTGCCCAGGTTCTCTGATTTCCACTTGGCCTGGCGAATGGTCGCGGCAGTGTAGAGACGCTGTTTCAGGAAGGTCATGATCAGCTGACCACTGATGCCCGTCTCTTCCTTGGAGATGTTCACGGCCAGAACCTTGCTCTTCAGGGCTTCATCAACGTCCACCACGTTCTTGCGGTAGCCCATGGCGAACCGATCACGCAGCATGGGCTGAGCCACCAGAAAGCCGAGAATCTTGGTCACAGAGCCGATAACACCGGATTTCTGACCTTCAGACATGCGGCGGATCGCCTCAGGGTCTTCCTTCTTGTCACTGCTCATGTAGCGAACGCTTTCAATCAGGCCCTTCACATCACCATCACAAATGGCCTTCCAGTTGTTGCCCGCCATGCCATTGATGATTGCCTGGCACACCTTGTCAGCCAGCTTCTCGTTGCGAATCAGGTCATAGATGAAGGCCAGGCTGAATGGCCGCTTGCCGGTCTTTTTAGCCCATTCCACAGCCTCATCAGTGAACTCGTAAGCGCGAGCCAGCTTGGCCGCATGCAGGATCAAGTAGGTTGCAGCACTAGGCCAGTAGTCATCCCCACCAGTGCCACCGGACAGCTGGTCGAACACAGAGCGAACGGTATCGGCCACGATGCTTGGGGTCATGCCTTCCAGCAGGTCCACACCAAAATCATCTTTGCCGGTGCCAACCACCACAAAATCCTGAGCCCGAGCCGGGGCGACCTTCTCGGTCAGCTTCAGGCAGTCTTTCCAGAGCACGGCTTTGGAATCCATGATGAAGAAGCCAAACTTCGGCTCAGTCACCAGCTGCTCAAACATCGGCAGCAGGATACAGG
>Ga0207896_1000104_pt1 | contig 18323 bp, 9 predicted proteins | sample LinPmetageLP36_FD_184049 | JGI IMG/M metagenome (GOLD analysis project Ga0207896, IMG submission 184049) | Marine viral communities from the Pacific Ocean - LP-36 (SPAdes) | ecosystem: Environmental > Aquatic > Marine > Oceanic | place: Pacific Ocean | collected 2010-06-15 | reverse complement strand
TCCTTCTTTAAGGACTGAAGTATTTCTAAATCCATAACATTAAGAACCTCTCCCTCTAAAGCAGCCTCAATTGTTGAGTTCAAAAAGTCTATACCAGAAGCAGCCTTGTTATTACCAGGGTTAGTCAAATGCTCTCTCTGTAATTGATATAATCTAATCATATACTGATCACGCACAAACTTATTATGAGGTCTAGCAACAGACAAAAAGGTTGGATTTGCTTTTCCAAAACTAAGAAAGTTCAGAGCCTTTCCTATCTTGTCAGATAATTTTTTTGTTTCAGTTTCGTTAGTAGAAAAAGCCTCAGCTAAGGGTCGTATGGTGTTATTATAAATAGTCTTGCTGTTAAAGTTTCCTAATATGTCATCTATTTGAAACTTAGGATTATTACGAACTCTATTAGAAATGTAGTTTTTAGCTATCATTCCTCCAAACATTTTTTCTACTTGGTATATTGCTTTCCTAAAGTTCTCTAGTATTTTTGTTCTTTTTAAATTAGTGAAAGGCTTAAGTAGAGTGTCAGACTTTCTATTAGATCTTACTTGAGTTATAATGTCTTGAGCTTTCTTGGGCACAAAACCATTCTCTATATTGTCTTTAACTTTTTCTAATTGTTTTATAAGGCTATAGTCTTTACTTCCATCTTTTTTTACTGTTGTCAAGCCCTCTACATCCTCTGCTGTTAAGTCGTTTATCTCTTTAGCTAAACCTTTAGAGTACTCATCAAGGTCTTCATTTATAGTGACTTTTATATCAGCAATACGTTTTGATTCAGTATCAACGTCAAAGTCAGATTCCTTAACTTCTTCTACTTGAGAGTCTTGCTGTTCTAACTTAGCCTCTACAGCATTTAATATTGTTTCTGCTTTAAAAGAAAGTTGTTCTGATTTTTCTAATGACAGCACAGCTTCTCTTTTAGATATATTCTCAAGAAGTTCATCGTAAGATTTTACTTGGTCGGAAGGTATTAATTCACTTCTCATCGCAAATAATCTAGTAAGAAGCGCGGCACTAGAGTCAACTCCTAATTTTCCTTTTTTAATATTTCTAATCGCATCCTTTCTCTTTGCGTTTGTTTCTTTTGTCTTCTCTTTTTTAGTTTGAGTCTTTTCTGTTTCAGCAACAAAATCTTGACTTGATTCGCTAATGGGTTGTTTAGAAAAAATTATATCTCCATCTCCATAATCCCACATGGTTTCAGCGTTCTCTGGTTTTGATAAAAATTGCGCTTCTTTTTTTGTATATGCAGCTACAATACGCCCTGTTTTATTGTTTTGTACATACCAATTTCCAGCACCATCTTCGTCAATTTCTAAGTCTGCTTTTTGATTTCGATTATCAATTACATCAAAATCTTTTGCAGCCTCTTTAGGTGTTGATGGTAGGGTATAAGTAATCTGTTCGCTTTCTGAAACATCGGTTTTCTTTTCTTGAACACTTGATGAAGCATCATTTACTTGGTTTTTATACTTAAGAGTTACTTGCGCGCTCCCCGAAACACCAAGCCCTTTAATGTTATTTTCTTCAATAACATTTAAATCTTCTTGTACATCAGATATAGCAGCAGCATTAAACGGAGCAGTGGGCTCTTCCATCTTTCTAGTAGCTGCAATAAGAGTTGCTTCATCTGAGCTTGGATCAGCTAAAGCTTTTTCTGCAGCTTCTGTTTCATTTATTCGAATACCTTCGTTAGTTTTGATGGTTTTATTATTGACAAATTTATTGCGCTTGGTTTCATCCTTTATTCTGTTTGCTAGCACTTTATCTTCTTTGCTTAGTAATTCAAAACGTTCAGAATTGTAATCCCTTGGTATCGTTTCTTCTACCGTCTCGCTTTCTGAATCTTCAGCTTTAGACTCTTCAAGTTTTTTATTTGTTATTAAATCAGACTCTTCTACAAGCTGTTTTTGAGTAGGATTTTCAACTCCTTTAGCAGCAAGCGACTCTCTAATCTCTTGCTCTGTAGTTAAAATAGTTTCTTGAGTAGGTAAATATTTTTTGCTAATAGTATCAATCTCTTCATTGACATTTTCTAAATTGTTTTTTGCAGATTTAAGAGGTGAGTTTGTTAAGGTCTGAGCAGATTTTTCTAAAACTAAAAGCCTAGCCTTGTCTTCTTCATTTATACCAGGATTAGCTATTTCTATTTCTCTTATTAGAATAGCATCACTTTTTTTATTCTGCGATTGTACATACAGATCTTTATCGTTTTTAACAGATATTTTTACAGCAGCAATCTGATCTGGAGTTCCTGTCGCTAATAAAGTTTGAATATCTTTTCGCGTAGCCTTGCCGTCATTCATTGCGTATGACGGTGGTTTTAGTAATCCAAAACCTACTGTTATTGGTGCAGTTGCTGTTCCAGCAATACCTTCAAATCCGATCTCTGCAACGTCCATTTCTTGACCCGTCACTAGTCTTGCCGCTGCTTCACCTGTTGCTCCGCCTAGCGCCTCTACTGTACCTCCCGCTGCAACTCCCGCAAGCTTACTCCCTAATCTTGTAGCAGCTTTTCTTGTTACTCCCGCAGCCAAACCACCTGTCATGGCATCAATCGCTGCTATAGTAAACCCTCTTCCTAAAGCTCTATTTCTTATAGAGTTCATTGCTTCAGGGTCTTGTAGTATTTCTCTAATTCCCTTATCGTCAAAGTTTAAATCTTTCTTTCCAAGTTCTTCTTGCAAAAACTCTGTATAGGCAAGTCCAGTTTCTAGTGCTCCCGACATACCAGCTATACCACCCGCTATAGCCCCAGGTACAGCGCCCACCAAAGCACCTCCTCCTGCGCCAGTGGCACCAGCAGCTAGTGAAGCTTTGTTGATCATTGCTGATACGGATGAGGTAAATAATTGTGGTATAACAGTGGGGTTAGATGCCACTCCTTTCATAAATCCTATGACTCCTTTACCTTCTTTTTCATATATCCTTGAGAAGTCTTGCATCTCTTCAGAGACACCTTGAGCGTTCATATTTTGAACGGCGCTTATATACTCTTGAAGATCTTCTTGGCTTATGTCTTGTCCTTGTGCGAATAAGTTTAAAGCATCATCTACGGTGGAACCTTGAGCTTGACCTTGAGCTCCTGCACGATAAAGATCCCCAAAGAAATCGGTAACCTCATTCTTTCCAAACATTCTTTCGATAGCAGTATCTTTCTCTCCTTGAGGGTAATATCCAGGGCGTCTATTTCTAAGAAAAGGTTGTGGTGTTGGCGTTAATGTATCAATACCACTGTCTTTGGACTCCAATCCACCAGCTTCCAATTGTAATTCCGTAGTAGGGTCTTGAGCGTATACTTCTTCTTCTTTTTTTTTTAAACCATATATAGATTCAAAATCCTCTAAAGATTCTACATCATAGTTGGGAGCTATAACCTCTTCATAAAATGAAGATCTATTATTATCATCATCAAGATAATTTTTAAAGTCTTCGATGCTACCTACATCATAAGTTGAGGCTATTTCATCGTAAAGTAATTGAAGCGCTTCTTCGTTCATGATTTATTTTTTAGGTCCCTGGTAATTTTTTTTTATTACTTCCTTCCTTATCATCTTCCGAAGGTTTTTTATTGTATTGATAGAATAAATCATCATCTTCAAATACTGATTTTAAAGACTCTAAAGTTATGGGAACTCCTTGCTTGTTCAGTTGATCTATTCTTGAAATAACTTCACTCATAATGTTCTGATCCGCACTTGAAGGAATAGAAATAGCCTCTTCCATTATACTAGGAATAAATATTTTTATAGACTCGCTTTTTAATGGACCACCTGGTACTTGTAAAACATTTCCACCTTTATCTACTTGAGATATCATTTCCTTTTCTTCACTCTCATCTTCAAAATCAATTTGAACTTCATTTATATTAACATTTTTAAAAGCAGGGTTTTTATCAAATACGTTTAATATAGTTTCTTTTGTACTAATCCTTTCATCTAGACTGAAGGCATCTTCTGGCAATCCTTTCACTGTTCCTTTAGTAACTGCAGCTTGACCTTCTTCATCAAAAGTTTGATTGTATCTAGAGTTGTAGGCAACGTACTCGTCAATCTCTTCTTTACTAGCGCCCCTAGATTTCATTACATCTAAATAATCTTTTTGATAAGCAGTCATAACCCTAGAGTCTCCTTTAAGTTTTTGTGTTTGATCTAATTTATTTTTAATAAGACCTAGCATACCCTCCATAACCAATCCCTCTTGTTCATCCGTAAGCTCTGGAACCATAGTTCCTTGATCATTAGGGACCATTAAAATGTTTGCTCCGCCCTTATCTTTTTTATCGTAAACCAAAGTATAGGCTTCACCTCCATCTGTTTTTAAGGTGTCTATTAAGAAGCTCATCTTTCCGTTAGGATCTCCAGCAAAAGATGCGTTAATCTGATCCTTAAGAGCTTTTGCTTCTGGAGTAGTTGAAAGCTTACCATCTTCTCCCATTAAGGCTTCATAGGCATTCTCCTCTGTTACTAAATAGCCTCTTTTGTCTGTAGTTCCAATAAGAGTCTGTATTCTTTTACCTATTCCTTCTGCAATACTACTCGTGTTAGCATCAGAATCATATCTGTCTATAGTTTGATTAATAATATTTTTAGCTGTATTTAAACTAACTAAATCAAAAGAACTGTCACCAATTTTTACTTGCTTACCCTTACCTCCTTTTGTTAGCGCTAGGCTTACCTCTCCACTTAAGGGATTCACATAATACTTAGAGTCTTTAGGGTTTCCGAATTGCTCCATCTTAGCTAACAACTGAGCTTGTGCTCCACTAGCTTTACCCGATCTTATGTCGTCCATATGCCTGCCGTACTGTTCTTGATACTGACCTGATAAATTGAATGCCATGTCCGTTCCAGTGCGCAAGTTGTTGGTTCTGAAGTTATACTCTTGCTCTGTAATGGCTCCAGATTTTAACAATTTTAAGCTAGCAAGTTGTGTTTTCTGCGCTTGTTCAGCGTAATCAGAGATACGTCCATTCTCATTAACATACTCGCCCTGAGGCTTATCCATTAATTTGGTAATGTCATCATTAGAGGCTTGGTCTATAGCTGCTTTACGCTGAACCCTAGAGTCTGCTTCTGCTGTAAGAGAATCAGTTATGCCTTTTGATATCGCCCCCCAGTTAACCTCATTTTCAACCTTCTTCTCTGCGTACTTATAATATGATGCCATAATTTTTTATTTAAGCGACTCTTGTTTGTCCTCCACTAAAAGCAGATATGTCATTTGTTCCAAAAATTTGATTTGCAGGTTTTATCTGGTTAAACAATGCCTCTTCGCTTAAATTATTTAGGGTATCGTTTCTTATATTAACTCCCGTGTTTGTAAGGGCAGTTGTATTAGGTTGTTTCTTTTGACCATAAAGCTCACTGCTTTGATAAAGACCCATCCCTGCTTGACCTAACTGTGTAACTCCTTGAGTAATAGCTGCGTTCTTAGCAGCTGCCGCATCACGAGCCGCTAACTGAGCTCCTTCCGCCTCACCCAAATCTAAAGCTACTCTTTGACTTTGAAGTCTAGACTCTTCTCCGGCAACTAATTTTTCAAGATTTTCCATGCTTCCGATCTGTCTATTGGTAATCTCTTGCTCTGCTTTTTGAACGCCTAGCATTACGCGTCCAGCCATAGCTCCCGCACCTCTTTCTCCTTCTTGTCCTGCTTGAACTAACTGCTGACCTACCCCAGCTAAAGCGTTGCGTTCTTGCTCAAAAGACTTTAGATTAATATCTAAGCCTTCGTAAAAGTTTTCGTCTAATTTTTTTCTAGCATCATTCATAGCTATATCTGCCGCTGCACTTGCCTCTTTACGCGCCTTCTCTTGTTTAGATGCGTCTGAAAAAGATTTAGCTGCTCCCGCTACTGCTAATGTTGTTCCTATAATTGCTGTTGCTGCTGCCATATTATAATACTTTTATCATTTCTTGTGTGTAGTTATCCGCTGAGGTATACCCTAACGTCTCATATGTTTTTATAAGACTCTTGTTTTTTATAAGAGCATAACAATATTTATTGCCAGTATCCTTACAGATATTGGTTAATGTGGTGATCAACAAATCTAAAGCTTCTTTGCGTTGTGGCTTCTTTTTATACTCCCTGTTAGAGATGATCCAATCTACCCAAGCTACCTTTGAATTTGTCATATATACAAAACCTGCGCAAACAGGTATATCATTATCTAAAACCATTACGCCTCCCTTGCCATCACTTGGCAGAAAGTCCTTAAGGGGTGGAGTCCATTTCCAGTCCTTCCACCAGCCCACGAGGATATCCTCATAGTCCGTCTCCCCCAATGGTCTTATGTTAAATTCCATTTAGTAACAAAGATACTAATTTTTAAGGATTGCTTTTCACTACTTGAGACTCTACAGCAAACAGCTCTGTAGCTATTGTTGCGTTGTTCTGAAGTATGAATTTCATGTAGTGTCCTAGAAGTCCATGTGACTCAGCCTCTTGATTCTTAATATATAAAATAAAAGAGTCTTGAAGTGTAGGCGCTGCGCCTCCTGCCACTAAGGCGTCCACCGTAATCCTGTTGATGTTGTTCAATAGGTCTGGTTCTATAGCAGTTATAATCCCTATTAAAGTTGGACTTGTGTAGGGAGGGTTTACTGAGTATAGGCTGTCACCTATGCTAACAATGTTTCCTATGTTTACGGTAGTAGCAAAATTTATAATAGGAATGTTTGCCGTTCCTGTAACAGATAGACTTTGTGCAATACCATTCATGGATCTCAAAGCATACTCTGTTAGTGCTGCTGGATCTCCACCCGCACTTCTTATGTATGCAAACCAGTCTCCTTCTTTCTGAACAAACCAGTTTAAGTCAATCAGTCCTATGTTAGGTAGATCAGTTTCCAAGGAAGCTGCCCATGCGGCATCTGCCTCTAGGTTTAGGGTTTTAAATATCTTATTAACTAAAGGGTCCTCATTAAATACACTAGTAATTTGAGAGAAACTTTGTGTGCCGTAGTAATTATTTCTAACCTCATTAGTGTTGTGCTGATAGATGTTTCCTCCCGAAAAGGAATATAAATAATTATTCATACCCGCCATGTACTCAGGAAGATAAGAATAAAACGATGGCCACCCCTTAGAGGTTTCACTGTAGGTAAGAGTATAGTCTGGCATAATAAAAATTTATTTATACAAATTTACTAAAAATAACTGACCACTTTATCTCCCCATCCATGTGACTCACTGTAAGGCCATATAAGATATCTTAAAGGCTTAGTGCCCTTCATGGATCGAACTACATTCATGTGTGAGTTGTTGAGCGATTTAAGGGTCTTTATTTCTTCTTTATTGATCGTATCGTAGTAAACAACCATTCCGTTATTATCCTCAAACACAAGCGTTGCAAATACGCAATCTTCGTATAAGAAATCATGCTTATTTATTTTAACATGATAGTCTTTTAATTCCACATGAACCGAGTCACCCTCTAGCCCTGGTGTAGGTAGATTCTGCTGACACCTATTGGTTATAGTTTGATCCCTAAACTTAACTCCTGAATATAATTCATAGGCTTCTAAAGTTCTTTTTTCTCCTAAGCCATACTCTTTAAAAGCACTTTTGTTACATGGACTGCATACCTCTCCGTTAACTCCTAGTAATTGCCTAACCCTGGACTTTGATTGATTATCTCTAGCACTCCAATCAGCATTATCATCCCAATGTCTTGCGCGCTTTTCACCAGTGTAGTCATGCCAAGCAATAGGTTTATTGGGAATAAACAAATCATACCCATGGGTGTAAGCTCTTACGGCTATAGAAATTTCTTCTCCATTAAAATACATTAACGGATCATGGGGGACCTCTTTACAGAACTTACCTAGTGTAAACGCAAAGTGACCTGAGTAAAATCTAGAAGCTGTAGGCTCTGATTTTTTGCCTTCACTATAGAGGCTAAACACAGGAACGCCTTGATCCCACTGCCTAATAGACATTCCGTAACTATTCTCATCTATACCTTGTGGGTAGGTAGCAGGACTATACGCAGGCGCACGAGAGGTTAGTAAAGGTTTTTTATGACCTTTTTTTATAAGACTATTTAAAGTAGCTATACACTCTTTATCCCACCCTTTGACAAATCTATGGTGCGAGTCTATTTGCAGAGTGTAGTCTTCTGATTTGTAATGTTGTTGAATTTGATTACGTGCCCAGCACACCCCTTGAGATTCATTGTGAGGTATCTGGATTACAATAAACCTTCCGTCACTAGCGAACTGATCTAGGTTATCCCACTCGTCCTCTTCAGAATACTGGTGAGCTATACATATCTTTAATCTTTCAGGATGAGCCGCTTGATCTATAAGGTTCTTAATAGTAGGCACAAGCTCTGGATCGCGGTAGCTTGCGATTTGTACAAATATAGATTTCATTAGATTTAATTTTATATACGAATATACTAAATTAAAAACATTGAGGAGAACTACAAGCGTTTGCAGATGAAGAGACTGCGGATATATAATCTCCTTGAGACGAAACGCTTGATGGTTGTTGCTGTTGTGTAGTTCCGCAATAAATTTGACCAGTGTTTGTTCTAAACTGTATAGTGTTATTTAAGTTTAGGACATTATCCGATGATATATTCCAAAAAGTAAAAGTTCCACATTGCTTAACCGAATATATAAAAGAGGACGTGTCTTGTGTAATCGTCCCCGTTATGGTCATCGTCACATTTTGATCAGAATTAATATCAGTTGGAGCGTAAGATATATTTATACCAGTTCCTGTAAACCCTTGGGTTACTAGCACGCTAGTGTTGAAGGTTCCTGGATTAGTATCAAGGGGCGCTGGTCCAGATATAAAAGAGCTAATTATATCTCCCGAAAGGTTGTAATTAGTTCCTTCTACGCCTCCTGTTAGACCAGTTGTATCAATAGCTGTTATAGTAGCGGTTACATTTTGAGGCGTAGAGCTACAAGTCTGTGCTGCTCCTAAAGTAGATCCATTCCAATACCTAGAGGTTCTAATGCTGGCGCTTGTAAAAGTGTAAACCCCTGAAGCTGCCGCTTGTGATGTTGTACATCCTGCTTGACTTGCAAAAAGTTGCGTGGCTGTTAAAAAATTATTTGTATCTCCAAACACTACACCCTGACCACCCGTCAAACATACTGTAGTTCCTGCTGAATATTCTATTGCATAACCAAAGCATGTTGCTGGAGGATCACAAACATCACATCCGCTTGTTATATTAGTAGCATCTTGAGTTGTTGTTAAACCACTTCCACTTAACACCTTATAACAAGTTGAACCATTATTTATTCTTACAGATTCATTTGTATCTAAGGTTGTTCCTACTGGAGTTCTAACTATTGTCGCTCCACCTCCTGAGCAAAGCTCAACATTATAGTAATTGTACTGTGGTGTTATTGGAATGTCTGAATTACATCCTCCTCCTTGAGATGATATATTACCAGCAGCAACACTACCCGTGATAGCACATACCTCTTGAGTTATTCCTGCAGATAAATTTAAATAGCTTTGTGTTCCTCCTGCGCCTGCAGAACATGTGGTATAGTATCCTGTTCCTGTAAACACGTAAGTGGTACAAGAAGATACTGCTGGACAAAAATCTTGAATAGTATTGCTTGTAGCCACCGTACTAGGAGATACTAATTTAAAGCATCCTGATAATCCTGTAATTACAATATTATCGTTTTGACTAAATCCATTTTTTTTAGTAACTAAGTTAGCAGCTCCACTTGTAGTTTCAACAACATTAAAAGAGGGCGTAGCAACCACAGCTGGTATACATGGATTAGTTCCAAGCTGACAAGCGGTATAAATAGTTCCATCATATAGACCGATATTAGCCACCACATCACTAGTACATAGTGATATGTTATTTATAGTGTAGCAAGTTCCAGATACTTTTACCGATGAGGTTCCTTGTGCAATACTGTCAAATACATTGGTAGGCGTTTTAATAATTACTTGAGCACCACCACTACAAGGTGTAGCATTCCAATAACAAAATACTTCAGGTGGTGGAGGACACCCTAAATTAACTGGGTCTGTAGGAAATGATCCAATTAAAGTTAAATTGTTATTTAATACTGAGTTAGCAAGATTATTTGAACCCGTGTTTGGAATTGAATACCCTATTGGATTAGTGGTATTTGCACTAGTATAAAATTGACCTGTTGTAGGGTCTAAATACCTTCCGTTTACTGGGGGCTTATCGTTAAGTGAATCTACAATATAAGTAAATGTATAATCCGAAGACGGAGGTACACTATTAGGGCATGGATTTAATAAGAAATATTGAGGTTCAGAAACAGGCTGAGAATTACAAATTCCCGTTATGGTTGCGGTTATCGGGTCTGTTGATCCATTATTAATTAACCAACAATTAGTGCTAAGATTTGTTGTAATTTTTTGAGTAGGCTGATAAGTATTTGTTATAGCTACAAATGCAATAGCACTAGTAACCACATCCGTAACCTTATAACTAGTATTAGCCGCAATAGGCGGATCAACAGCTGGAGGCGTACATGAAGGGCAAGCTACAGGATCTAAAAGTCTTCCGCCCACACCATTAACACAGTCAACTTGCTGTCTTGCAGTTGCTCCGCCCATTTGATAAAAACCATTGGGGGCACACGTAGTTAAGGCTTCGTCTAGGAAGACCTCATTTGCATCTGCAAAATTTATAGTGTCAATATAGTATGTACCCGCTGCTGCCATTATGTAAAATTACTTTATTTTTTTTAACATTCCCTAAATGATACTACCCTTCCTGAGTTATCTATTTGAAGCCAACCTTGCAAGAATCCTTGACTTGCTTTTTGTTCTCCCGCCGCCGGAGCTTTAAATGCAAAGTACTTGTTATTTCCTCTGAAGGGAACGCTAAAGGCTGGATTCTCAAAGAACAAAGTATCATTAGCAAAAACATTCCCTATACTTGTTACTGAAGTATATACAGAAACAGAACAGAAAGTTGTATTGTCACACAAAGGAGCTATATCTCTTCCTTGACTTGCATTACTGCTAAACATCCACACTGGAGGATCAGCAACAAGAGACGGACAATAGGTTGTGTCTTGACATCCTGAGGCTCTACCTATAATTTCTCCACTTGCACCATTACCCCAATTTATTTTTTCAATTGTAGCGCACTTACGATCACTAGTATTAGTGACGGTTAAACCTATCTCGTCATAATAAACCACATCCCCAAGACTGTATAATGCTTGAGAACTATCTGCAGATAAGAATACCCTCGTGCCATTAGCACCACACCGTATTGCTGCGTAGTAATTCTCCGTACAAGACGCTCCAAGAGTTGCTGTCCCAGTAGTACCCGAACTAAACTCACTTAAGGTTGGAACACTTTGGCTACATACCGTTTTAGGTGAATTACTTACCGTTACATTGTCTTGTGTTTCAACGCCGTTACAAGCCGTATATATAAATGTATTTGTAGGTCCTCCACAAGCTGATCCTGCAGTAGCCGTCCCGGTGTTGTTTGCAAATACCGGCACAGTAGAAGAGCAAACCTCTGGCTGTGGTGTAATTCCAATATCCAAAGTAACAGAACTTGCATTGCCTTTGCATCCAGTAAAAGAAACTACTGTTTCTGAAGCGCCCTCGTTTAGTAAAGCGTAAGTTGTACACTCTCCTGGAGATGTAAGGGTATAAGTATTACATCCTGCGGGCGTAGCTGGTGGAACTACAGTTCCCCCGTTATCTGCAACATTACATCCCACACAACAAACGTCATTTAAATCTACATTAGAGTAACATAATTGAATTTCAGTGCTATTTCTGTAGTCATATATTAAATATAAGTTGTCATTGTTAGCACCACTAGGCATAGTAAACTCAGCAAAATACTGCTGAGTATTTAAAACCTCTCTAACTGGAGTAGCTTTAGTAGATGCAGCTAATAAGCTTCTAGTATCTGACTCTAAATTTCCGTAGAAAGTAGCGCTTCTTAAGAATCTAAAATTATTTTTTCCTAACTGGAAATCGTAGTTGTCATTATCTTCAATAATTTTATTACTTATAATTCTTACAGTCGCATCTTGATTAGGTATTAAACTGCCTCCTTGACGACCCGTAAAACTAAGTCTTTGAGACACTAAAGGATTTAACGTTCCATTTAAAAACTCCATTTGATTTGATTGCGGAATGGTATTTCTAAACAAACCATCTTGCCAAAGATACTGATTGGTAATAGTTTTAGTTAAAGTAGGAGTGCTTCTATCTGCATTACTAGTTATCCCTATTTGCCAAATTGTAATTATATCTGCCTCAGGACAGTTAACAGTTACCTCTATAGTGTCTACAGTTATGCTGTTAGACGATACTGTGATTGTCATATCCTCAGCATATACTGAACCCTTAGGAACTTGCAATATCCCGTTTATAGAAGTAGTAACACTTGTGGTAGTTCCATTGTACAGAGCAGTAATGGTATACGTGTTATTGTCTGTAGAATCTTCAACTACTATTTTGTTTCCTGAAGCTGAAGCTGAATTGGTTTCTGTAATCATTTCAACTAGCCCACCGCCTACATTAGGAAAGTTTGCTTCAGTTATTACATTATTATTCCCTCCAGAAGGGATAACATACTCTATATCAACTGTACCCACTTCTTGAGTTACGTTAACACAGTAAGTAACTGATTCGCCCACGGGTATAGTAACATTACGACTACCTCCGCATAAATCACAATTACCCGCAAACGGCAATGCAATGCTGTTAGCAGATAAAACGTATTCGTTCATATAAGGATCAAAGCCACCTATTTTTTGAGCGTCAAAATTATCGTGAAATAAATCTCTAAACCAACCGCGCATTCCTGCTTCAGATATAACGGCAAGCGATTCATTATTATAGGCGCCTCCCTTTAACTGTATTACAGCTCCTCGCTGCTCATCAGTAAAAAATTTGTCAGAACCGAAAACCGCAAAACTCTCAGGGTTTCTGCTTATACCAAACTCCTCTAACCTAGCTATTTGCTGACCCAGTACAGTAGGAACTGCTGTTAATGATCCCGTTCCTCCAGAGTCTGTCAATAAATCTTTCCCCGCTAATACATAAGAAATCTTATCTTCTTGAAGTGTAAGTATATCTGTTTGTCTAGCGTATAATTTTTGTATCGATCCAAAAGAATCTTCCAGTGGTTTAAAATTTAACAGTCCTAAGTTAAACTCATTAAGCCTGTTTATATTAGACTCATCATTATACACACCACTGTATGTTAAGTCTGCAAACCTATGGGCTGCTTGGTATTCTTGAGCAGACGTTGTTGTCACACGATTACCTAAAGCTAAAGCCTCTCCTTTTACAGAGTCTCTTATGGTATAACTCTCAACACCATTTCCAAAAGTATAACAATCAAAAAACCCTGTGTCTATGACTGCTGGTTGTTCTGTATTTATATCTTGATTACTTCGAGTTCCAGTATGCTGTCCACTTTCATCTATTGGAAAAGACAAATTGTTCTCATACCACACATCAGGTAAGGCATCTGATGGAAGAGTTTCGAAGACAACAATACCTCCGACATTAGCCCTTTGAACGCTTATATTCATCCGCACAAAAGATCCATATGCAGTGCTACGAGGTCCAGTAGCTACAAGCCATAATGAATTATTTCCACCATTAGCGGGGTCACTTCTCCAAAAATTGTAATAATTAGTAGTTTTATCCGTTTGTATATAGCCAGCACTATAAATCCATTCTCCAAAAGGAACCCTCTCAGGTGGAGACAACTCCCCTGGCTGCCCAAGTATAGGGGCTATACCTTGACCTCCTAGATACACGTTTTTAGTGTCGACGTTTGATTCTTGTCCAGGTCCTTGAGATGATACACAGTCTGTTTCTATAAGATCACCAATATTATCACCATTGAACCAATTGAAAAAACTAGTGTATGTTGTTGATGCATTTAATGGTGCTACTGGGTCATAAGTATTTACCCTACTTTCCCTTGCATCAAGACTAAAACCAGTTGGGCCTCTTCTGCTTTGTTGAATAAATATGTCTATGCCACTGTTAACCGGTATACTATAGTCTACATATGAATCTGCAAAAGCTGCAGTTGTATCTGGGTTTTCAATATTAACTAAAAAAGATCCTACTACAAAACTTCCATTTGTATTTGGCCTTGATACAGTACTTGTTTGTGGTCTTGACACAAGGTTTCCGCCAATCTCTCCGCTCACCACCAGACTAACACCACTTGGTATAATTTCCATATAAGGACCCGCTGGAACGTCTATATAGTATCCTTCTGTTATAGGGTCTGTTTTTGGCGGACCATTCGGCACTGGAATTAAAAGAAAGTCTTTAGACTTAACTGACTTATCAATAACAACTACCTCAGTGCATGAGTTAAGTCCTCCATTTGCGTCGCTTTTTACTATAAGCCTTTGACCAGACTCTACCTTAGCTGAATTCTCTCCTTCTAATAAAAAGAAATAGCTATTACTTCTAGGGTCTTTATAGTACACTTCACTATAAATAGTTTCATAAGTAGATTTGCTTGGCTTAATAACAAACTTGTAGAATTTAGCCCAAAAGGGAGCTCTTTGCAACCAGGGGATAGTTACTTGTATTTCATTCTGAAGAATTGAACTTGAGCAAGGTATTTGAACGGTATTGTTTGGACTAACTAAAGCCGTGGATGATCTTAAAAATTCATCCATGTATACTATGCCTATTTCATAACCTCTATTACTGTGCAAGCTTGTAGGATTTTCCGTGTTTCCTAATGTTGCAGTTGCGGATATAAAACCATAGTATTCGTAAACACCTCCTGCAGGAGCTGCAGGGTCATCAACAAATCTAACAGCAGGTATTTGAAGTTCTAAAGAGGTTACTCCAGGAACATTTCCAACAATTGCTATTGGATCTCCTGCGGAAAATATACCACTTGAAAATTTTGTTACCGATCCAGTTGAAGTTGTTAATGTTGGTGGAACTGAACAATTAAACTGATCTGTTAATGTGAACCCATCGCATGATGTAGCTCCAGATGCTGCATAAACAGGCTTTATATTTGCAGTCGTACCTATTGCTTCTTTAAATTCAACTGAATCAACTAGGGCATATAAAGAATCATAATTACTAGGTAATATAAAAGTAAATTGAAGATTTGTGTTTTGAGTAGTTTGCGTTGGTTGTCCTACTGTAGGATCAAAAATATAATGCTCATAAGTAAAATTAAGAAAAAAAGATGCTCCTTCAATTAATTCTTCATATGGGTTTATTTGAGCTAAATCTATATTAACTCTAGCTCCAGGCACAAGCTGAATACTTCCAAAAGTATAACCACCAGAATTAAGAGTAGTTTCTAGGTTTGTGTTTACTACTTCACCAGTAATTAACTCTACATCAAAATCTAATATTAAAGGATCATTAAATAAATCTTTTAAATCATACCCTTCGACATAGTTACCATAGACCAATCTATTGCCCATAACAGTTTGAGCTTGAGCAACTAATGGTACGTTGTCATAAAGTCTAAGCAACTCTACCTCTGGTATAACGGTAAATATTTTGCTATTGTTAAATTCAAAAGAATAGAATTGATTATCCGCATAACCCAAACGATCTTTATTTAGCTTATCAATAACCTTGATTGTACCATCAGTAATTTCTTTATATAAAATTTGTATTGATTTTACTAAAGAACTCCCAGAATTAAAACTTACATCAACACCCGTAATTCTATTTACCATCCCTTCGTTTAGGTTGGTAGCAAAATCATATCCATAAAAAGCTGGAGCAAAAGCTGGAGCAGACCACTGTGAGGTGGCGGAATACTCATCATTTGTGTACTGATATCTATAGGCAAAACAAATAAATCGTTCCTCTAAAAAATCATTAATATTATTAGATTTACTTTTTAAAATTAACGTAGGAGCAGCAGTAGGAGGTTTTTTAATAACCATCAGCTCTTCAGCAGTTACCACATCAATATTGTAAAGAGGATTAGGATAATTCTGCGTTACATTAATTACTCTTGGAGGGTTTATGTTGTCTGTAAAAAACAACAAATCATCTACTAAACTAACACCTGTTATTAAATTAGTAGGATTAAAATTTAAGGTAGTGCTTCCTCCAGAGCCATCATTAATGCTAATAACATGATAAGCTAAATTTTCTGTGGTAGGATTAAAAGAAACAATTAAATCTATTTTTCCCGTAGGTCCAATTGTAAATGCTGGATCGTGAACAAACCAGTATATACGATTATTTTGTCCGTCTTCATACGCACCTAAACACCTAGCTTGATCACTTAATAATTCAGCCCCTGAGATTGATCCCGTCTCCTCATACTGAAGTGAACTCATCTTGGTGTTACCCTTAGAGTTTTCTACTGAACCAATTTCAGATCCTTCAGTCGATCCTAATCTTACGTTTAATGCATCCTCATATTCGCCATTTGGTATAAGCCTTTCGTCAAGAGACTTATTCATTCTCCCTGCGATAAAATTTCTCTGAATATTTGCCATTCTATTTAAGCCACTTGTTTTGTCCTCTCATACTCATTAAAAGTCTTCCTGGATGAATATCACTTATTCTAATTTTTGCATTTCTTAATAAAGAACTTTTATCTTTTCTTGCTCTATTTATTATATATTCTTGTACTCCAAATTTATTATTTAATATTTCATATTTTACATATGCGTATAAATAATCTTCAAACATTTTATTTACACTGACAAGGGCGTCATTACCGCTCTCCATACCATCGGATATATATTCTAAAACACACTGCTCGTTTGCCATCGTAGAGTCAAAGTTTATAACACCAGCTTTTTTATTTATTCTAAAGGTGGGATTAAAGTTAGCAGTCTCTGTATTTAAACCATATCGAGTGCCTATATTATAATCTCTCCACCCGTCTGGATTGTCTGCATTTATTGGCAATGAGTTGTCTCCTGTATTATCCTTGTTAAGATATATGCTTCTTTGTGCTCCCGAAACTCTTTGAGTATCTAAAGTAGAGGTTGTTGTTTGAACCGTGCCGTTTGCATTAAAACTTAATGTACCCGTTGAACTTTGAAGGTATGATGCAGCTGAATTTACTTGTATGTTTTCCGTAAGTGGTCTTAAGAATCCATCCTTATATAGAGACACCCTCACCCAATTAACATAATCAGATGGAAGTGTAAAAATTAAATTATCAAAAACCTTTAACTCTAATGCTTTTATCTCTTTAAACGCATCGTAGTTAAGCTCTTGTATTCCTCTCTTTGCATGAAATAAAATTTTATAGCGCTCCTCGTTATTTACTAGCCCGTGGTTTCCTGAGTACATCAACAGAAAGTTATTGACTATATCAGACAAAGACACGTATTGATATGATCCCCAATTGGCATTAGAGGGAGCTGCTCCAGCATTGTCGTAATATTGATATTCAGATAAATAAGCCATTAGTTTTCTTTTTGTTCTTCCATTTGTTCTTGTTCAGCTCCAAACTGCGCTTCCTGTATATCCCTGATTGACATACCTGCATACTGTAAAATCTTAAATACCAATGAAGTTTCATCGTCTGGTGACAATTCAAAATCTTGAAAGTCAGCGTTACTCTGGTTAAAGGCAGGATCACCATTAGCCACAGTCAAATAAGTCCAATTAGGAGTTTTAGGGTATCGGATATATTGCGCTTGTACATCTGTTGCTCCATTAAATTGAGCTGGATATATAGTTATAAAAGACCCTTCTAAATTATATGCGGGATATTGAAAAGTAGGAGCAGTAAGATTTGATAAGTTTAACATAGTAATTTTACTATTAGAAACTTTCTCAGCCTCACCTTGATAGACTCCGCCGCTTGAACAAAGTACTTTATTTATTAAATAATAGTCATCTCCAGTAGTGGTTTGAGAAGGTAAAAAATACTGATTTAATAAATTTTGAGTTAATGTTTTTGTTTCGGAAAACATATCGATAACTTCTTCGTATCCTTTTCTTACATCAGCATATCCACTCCCAGATAGTCTAGCGTTTTCCTTATTAATTAATTGGTTGTATTGATAAAAGTAATCATCAAATATATCTAACTGAGCTTGTTTCGCAAATAAGTTAAAGTCAGCGGGAGATATATAGCCATAATTATTTTTATTCAGTATAGCTAGAATAGTGTTGCGGACAGAATTTATCATTGGTATTCTTTTACACAAAGATAAGCAAAAAAAAAAGAGGTCAATTTTAGTTGACCCCTCTTTAGATAATTAAGTTATTCGCTAATATTAAGCTAGTTGAATAATGCTCACAGCCATTGGGGGAGCCAAAAGAGGAGCTACATTAGTATAAGAGGATGAGAGCAGATTTTGCAATTCTCCTATTAAAAAATTCTGCAT
>Ga0207896_1000103_pt1 | contig 18650 bp, 19 predicted proteins | sample LinPmetageLP36_FD_184049 | JGI IMG/M metagenome (GOLD analysis project Ga0207896, IMG submission 184049) | Marine viral communities from the Pacific Ocean - LP-36 (SPAdes) | ecosystem: Environmental > Aquatic > Marine > Oceanic | place: Pacific Ocean | collected 2010-06-15 | reverse complement strand
TTAAAAAATTACTACTAGAGGGTGACTCTAATTTTAAACAATCTGGTGGTGATAAATATAAGTTAGCTCTTTATACTTCTTCAGCTACTCTTAACTCAGCAACAACTTCTCTATTAACTTCTGCACCTACTAACGAAGTTACATCAGCAAACTATTCAGCTGGTGGTGGTGCACTTGTTAATGCTCCAACTTCTTTAACAGCTGGTGTCGCAAGAGCGGACTTTGTTGATTTGTCATTTCAAAACGTTACTTTGACAGCTAGAGGAGCTTTAATTTACAACACATCATCTGCAACTACTAACTCTGCAGTTTGTGTTTTAGATTTCGGAGCAGATAAAACAGCTACTTCAGGTACGTTTACAGTTCAGTTTCCAGCACCAACATCAACAGCAGCGATTTTAAGAATCTCTGGTTAATTAGGAGGTAACCTCCTATGGCAACAGGAACTTGGAATACTGGCTCTTGGGGTCAAAACCAATGGAGTGATAACGCTAATCCAACAATTACCGTTACAGGGTTTGGTATGTCCGCAGCACTCGGAGACGAGTCAAGCACAACAGAAATTAATTTAGGTTGGGGTAGACAAGAATGGGGTCTTCAAGGTTGGGGCATTGGAGGAACTCTTATTCCTACAGGAATTTCCGCAACATTTAGTTTAGGAAGTGTTACTATAACAGCCAATGCAAACACTGGCCAACTATCAAATAATAATTTACTTTTATCAGCAGACGATGGATCGGTAAATGCAACTGGTTTAGCTGAAGTTGATGTAACAGGATTACCACTTACAACTAATTTAGGAACAGTTGATGCTAGTCCTGATGCGATGCCTACAGGTGTTGCAGCTTCTATGGGACTTGGTACTGTTGAAGCATTTAACTTAGCAGGTTGGGGCAGACTTCAATGGGGTATAAATGATTGGGGTGATGCAGGTAGTTCTGTACAAGTAGATATTTCTGGAATTGCAATGACAGCAGCTTTAGGAACTCCAACAGAAATTACTGGTGATGCAACTATTGTTGCTAATACTTTAAATGTAGCTCAGTTAACTTTAGGTGTTGTCGATCCTGCACCTGATGCAGCACTAACTGGAAATTTCATGATAGGTGCTTTAGGTACTTTAGGATTCCAAGGGGATGTTGCTCCTACTGTAACGGGTATAGCAATGTCTGCTGCTTTAGGAAACGAAACAATAGACTTAAATCAACAAGTAAATGTAACGCAAAATCCAATGTTAGCAAGAGTTGCTTCAGTATCTGCATTTACAGATGTCAACGCAACTTTCAATGGTTTTGGGTTGACTACAACAGTAGGAAGTGGTAATGCTCTTATCTGGAACGAGGTAAATACCGGTTCCGCTCCAATAGATCCTCCAGGCTGGAGAGAAGTCGTTGCATAAAGAGTTGACACTTTCTCTTTATTTTTATAAAATAAACGATATAAGGAATTTAATATGGCGAATTCAACATCAGCAAATTTAAAACTTACCGTACAAGCAACTGGGGAAAACTCAGGAACTTGGGGACAAATTACAAACACTAACCTTTTAATTCTAGAACAAGCTATTGGTGGTTTTACTACTTTTAATATTACTAATGCTGCTAGATCTTTAACTTTTACTAATGGTGCTTTATCAAATGGTAAAAATGAAGTTATTAAATTAACAGGAACTTTAGCTTCTAACTTAACAGTTACTATTCCAAACTCACTTGAAAAAACTTACTTAGTTGAAGATGCATGTAATCACGCTGGTTTTACTTTAACTTTTAAAACTGCATCTGGAACAGGTGTTCTTTTATGTGAAGGAAATAATTATACATTATATTCTGATGGAACTAATGTTGTAAAACTCCATGAACAAAGAAATTGGAGAGCAGTATCAGCAGCGGAAACAGTTCAAGCTGGCGCTAAACTTTTAGTAAATACAAATGGTGGAGCAGTAACAATTACGCTCCCAGCTTCACCCGCTACAGGAGATGAAGTACATTTTGTAGATCAAGGTTATGATTTCAATACTAACGCATTGACTGTTGGTAGAAACTCTTCTAATATAGCTAATGCAGCATCTGATCTTGTAGTTAATACTCAAGGCGCAGCTTTTTCATTAGTATTCTCAGGAGATGCTACAACAGGATGGACTTACACGGAGAAATAATATGTCAAATTACGAAGCAACAAAATACGATTTTTCAGGAGCAAACCTTACAGGTATCGAAGGAATTCCTACAGCTACTATTGTGCCGTGGTCTTCTGCTTCAGTGCCAACAGGTTTTTTAGAGTGCAATGGTCAAACAGTTTCAAGATCAACTTACTCAGCTTTATTTGCAATCGTAGGTACTACTTATGGTGCAGGTGATGGTTCATCAACTTTTCTTGTACCAAATTTAGCTGATAACGTACCGGTTGGAAAATCTAATAACAAAGCTTTAGCTTCGACTGGTGGAGCAAACACTGTAACCTCAACTGGAAACGTTGCAGGTTCAACAGCAAACGCAACTTTATCAGAATCACAACTTGCATCTCACTCACATAATGCAGGTCCTAATTTTTCTGGAAGTCCTGTACCAGGTAACGCATCAGGTGGAACAGGTCTTTCATTTGGTAGAGTTAGCCCCGGATCATTAACCACTGCTAATGCAGGTTCAGGTAGTGGACACGATCATAATATGAGTGCAAACTTTGCGGGAGATGCAACTTCAGTTCTTCAACCTTTTTTAACACTTATTTATATTATTAAAACATAGGAGAGATTATGGCAACAAATTCAAATTGGACAGTAGTATTCGAAGACAAGTGTGTTATTAAAAATACAGGTGCTGAAGCAGGTACAGGTTATGTAATCAATGATGATGCTTTTTGGGCAACTACTGATTTTCAAAATATTTGGGCTATTCAATCAGGTACTTCTACTTCTTCTGATGAAGTAGAACACAGAGATGGAACAGCACATTGTTCTTTAGCAGACGAAGGAATTTCAATGCCCCAATTTATTAGTAGATGGGATGCAGCTCATTTAACTCAATTACAAACTAATTGGGATAATGATGACGTTGAAGGTGAAACTTCTGAAGAAAAAATTGCTAGATTAGGCGCAAGACCTACCTCTTATTCATCGTAACATCATCCAAGAAGTTAAAATATATTTCTCACCCGACAATGGTGAGTTTCCTCTGTGTATATAAGGAAAGCCTGCAGGCCAAATAACTATGCGACCTGTTTTAGGTTTTACTCTTTTTGAAAAATGTAAAAATTCTGTCTCTCCACCTTCCTCAACATCATTTAAATATATAGAAAAAACAAAAGCACGAGCTTCATTACTAAACCCTTTACCATGCTCTATATGCCAAACATGATATCCTTCTGTAGGTAAAGTTTTTTGAATTTTTAAATCTGTAAAATGAAAAGGAACTCCATAAGCATCAGAGGCTCCTGTATGTTGTACATAATGATTCCAAGCTAAATCAAAATTAACCATCATGGGTTTTAAAGATTCCCACCAAACATCAATATTATTAGGCGCTGCAAAATATTGTTGATCTTGTTTTTGTAATATAGATGCCTTTTCAAAACCCATTCTATTAATTGTATTATTAAATTTATTTTGATCTTCGTATAGATTAATTGCTTTATTACACTCTTGTTCAGTTATATAGTTATCATATACACCTATAAAATTATTTATATTTACTGTTTTTTCATTCATTAGTGTTGTTTTCCTGTAGTTTTTAAAAACTTATCATAAGCATGTTTTGTATGAGGTCCATTTTGATTTACATAATGTAAAAATACTTGAGCCATACCTTCACCTTTGTATACTCCAGGCCTCCAATGTTTTTGTTCACAACCTGCATATAAAATTGCGTCACCTTCTTCTAATTCAAATGATGTACCTTCAATTACAATTGGCCAGTTATCTTCTTTTTTTATACAAGCAGTAACCGATATTTCACAAGAAGGTCTGTCAGTGTGTGGTTTTAATTTTCCTCCAAAAATATAATATCTCCAATAAGCATAAGTAGGAAACAATTTTATTTTAGATTCTTTTTCTACAAGGGGAAGTTTTATATCTAATAAAGAAGTCATTAAAGAATCGTGATACCAAGAGGGTGAAAAAGATTGAATGTCTCCAATATTATGATTATCAACCGTATCTAATTTGTTATAACAATATTTTTGAAGAATATTTAATTCGTCTTGATTAAAAAAATTTTTAATTACTTTATAATTTACTGTAGCCATGCAACTATACTATACCTTGTTCCTTTCGTAATAGGTTTGATTCCATGTGGATACATAAAGTTACTAGGAAAAAACACAATTGATCCCTTACCAAGTTTTAATCTTTTTATTTCTTTTTCATTTTGATCAGTAAATATTAAATCTCCTCCTTCATAATCATCATTTAAATTTATAATTACACTTAAAGCTCTTATAGTTGTTGTGAAATGATCTGTATGAATTTCATATTTTCCCCCTGGATTATATTTTAATAAGTCTATTTGATTTATTTTATTACTTGCCATTTTAGGAAATTTGGCTTTATATAAGATATACAGTCTCTCTATTTCTCTTTTTATGTAGTTCCAATAAAAAATATTTGTAGGAGTATCTAGTTTTAAATGATAACCTTTTACGTTTCTTGTGCTTTTAATTAAACCTCCTAAAACTTCTAAATTTTCTTTAGATTTATGATTTGTTAAAGGTATAATTTTATCTATAAAGTCGGAGGACACTACATTTTTTAGCTCGACAATTGCTTCTAAATAATCCATATTTTTATTTTCTTTCACCAAAGAAACCCGCTGATGCAACGATTCTAGGGTTTAAACCTATTACTTTATGTTTTATATTTTTTGGAATAAAAATCATATCTCCTTTTTTAATATAAAAATCTTTATTTTCACTATCAGAAATACGATAAATTGTTATTCCTTTTAAACCTATTATAAAAACATCTTCTACATCTACATGACTAATACCAACTTGAGATACTAAACTAAAAAATAAATCCAATTCATCTCTTGAATCTCTTTTATATTTAAAAAGTTTACTTAAAAAATCATTAAATATTTTAAATTCTTCTAAGACATTGGATACATCATGTATTTGAAATACATCTTTTAAATTACCTATACTTGATTTTTGGCTAATTCTACAATCATTTTCTTCCATTAAATTACTTAATAGATTAAAATCATATTCTCTTGTTAAAGATACAAAGTTTTTAACTAAAGTAACTTTATTTTTCTGTATATCTTTAAAATTTTTTGCTTTTATTAACATGCTTTAGTCATAATTATGTTACTTTCATTCTCTATAAAATTATTATATAACACAATTATGGCCTTAAAAAAAGTAGATTTTGCACCTGGTTTTAATAAACAAAGCGTACCCTCTGCTCTTCCTGGACAGTGGGTAGATGGTGATTTTGTACGTTTTAGATACACAGCCCCTGAAAAAATAGGTGGTTGGGAACAATTGACCGCTGCATCTAAAACATTACCTGGCGCAGCGAGAGCGCAATTAACTTGGACTTCATTAATAGGAGAACGCTATGCTGCTGTTGGTACCTCTCAAGGTTTATTTTTATATTACGGTAATGATTTTTTTGATATTACTCCTCTAGATACAGCAATTACTGGATGCACATTAACAACAGTTAATGGTTCAAATGTATTAACTGTTAATAAAGGATCTCATGGTTTAGCTGTGGGCAGATATATAACTTTATCTGGTGTAACTGTTACAGGAGCATCTGATTTTACGCCTACAGAATTACAAGTAGCTTATGAAATTTTAACAGTTGCAACGGTAGATAAATTTACTGTTCAAGCTGTAAGAAATGAAGGAGGATCTGGTATGACTGCAGTAGGAGCTGCAACTGTTAATCCTTATGTTGAAATAGGACCAACAACTCAAACAACAGGATATGGTTGGGGAACTTATTTATGGGGAGATTCTACGTGGGGCACAGAACGAACTACAAGCACCGTTACATTAGATCCAGGAAATTGGAGTCTTGATAATTTTGGTCAAGTTTTAGTTGCTACAATATTTAATGGCAAAACTTTTACATGGGATGCAGGAGCCTCTGGAGCTAGAGGTATTAGAGCATCCTTAACTACATCAGGTTTTTCTACCTCTGCCAATCCAACAGCTTCTAGATTTACATTAGTATCAGATAGAGATAGACACTTATTTCATTTTGGAACTGAAACAACTATTGGTGACGTCACAACACAAGATCCCATGTTTGTAAGATTCTCAAACCAAGAAGATTTAAATACTTATTTACCAACAGCAACTAATACAGCAGGTACTTTTAGATTAGATACAGGTAATCAAATTAGATCGGCTCTTCAAGGTAAAGATTATGTTTTTGTTTTAACCGATAACGCTGCATATGTAATTCAATTTGTAGGTCCACCTTTTACTTTTAGTGTTAGACAAGTAGGCACTAACTGTGGATGCATAGGACAGCATGCAGCCTCTTATGTTAATGGTGCTATATATTGGATGTCTAATGAAGGTGGTTTTTTTATGTATGATGGTACTGTAAAAGCCTTGCCTTGTTTAGTTGAAGACTTTGTATTTACCACACAAAATGGAAATTTAGGTATTAATTTTAATTCATCTGATGTTGTTTATTCTGCACCTAACTCTTTATATACTGAAGTAAATTGGTTTTATCCTAAAGATGGATCAGAACAAATTGATCGATGTGTAACGTATAATTATCAAGAAAATGTTTGGACCACTTCATCATTAGATAGAACTACTTACGCTGATCAAGGGGTGTTTGTTAAACCTTATGCAACTGATTATGAAGATACAGGAACACCTGTATTTCCAGATATATTAGGTATTACAAATTTATATGGGGCTTCTATTTACTATGCTCATGAAGTAGGAAATGATCAAGTTAATAGTTCTGGCAGAACTTCAATTAATGCTTTTATTAGATCTGGAGATTTTGATATTGATGATGGTGAACTATTTATGTCAATGAAAAGATTTATGCCAGACTATAAATTTTTAGTGGGAAACTCTAAAGTAACTTTGTTTATATCCGATTATCCATCCGATGTTCAATCCGGTTCACCTTTAGGTCCCTTTACAATAACAACTACTACGGATAAAGTAGATACTAGAGCGAGAGGCAGATTATTATCTTTAAAAATAGAAAACGATGCTGCAGGTGAAACTTGGCGTTATGGTAGTTTTAGACTAGACGCTCAACCAGACGGGAGAAGATAACATGCCACTTACTACAAAAGGTAAAAAAATAATGAAATCTATGAAAGATAGATACGGTAAGAAAAAAGGTAAAACTGTATTTTATGCTTCAAAAAATAAAGGTAAAATAAAAGGTGTAGATAAAACTAAAAAATAATGGCTAAACTAACTAATTATATACCCGAACCTAAACAGGAATATGACGTCGAAAATCAAAGACAAATTATTGAGTCTATGACTACTATGAAACAACAACTTAATTTTTCTTTTCAAGAAGATTTAAAAAACGAACAGGATGCTTTTAATTACTTTTTATCATGACAATACAATATAAAAACGCTAGCAAAATATTAGACGGAACTGCTATGACAACTCTTTTAACTATATCCACGTCTGCTATAGCTATTATAAAATCTGTATATGTATCTAATAACAGCACAGGAGCCGTATTAGTTAATTGTGATCTAAGAGATTCATCTGCTAGTACAGATGTAGAATTTTTTAGAAAAGACATACCTGCTACAAGCACAGTCAATGCCACAGAACAGGGGTTGAATTTAGAAGCAGGAGATGCTATAAAAGCTCAAGCAGAAACTGCTAATAAACTTGAAGTAGTAGTTAGTTATGCGCTTATAAACAGAGAGAATGAAAACGGATAATATACATAAAATAGATTGCACAACAGTAACAATTTATAGAAACACAAAAACAGGCGAAACGTCTAAAGAGAAAGTAGAGGGTCCTGATATTGTAACCGATGTTACAGTCGAGATTTCCCCGAAAGGATTGGATGTTTTCCAGAAAGTTATGAATGAAAATAAGAAACCAAAGCCCTAAAGGCGGAACTGAATTACAACTAGGTTTTCTACATCAATACGTAGATAAAAATTTATTAGATCAAGTACAAATTTGTACTAGTGTACCAGGTAAAGTTCCCATTGATCCTAATAAGCTTAATGTACTTTGGCAAAAAAATTCTTACGATCAACCCAATTTATATCCTTGGTTTAAAGATAAAGCTAATCATCACAAATATGATTGGTATGTTTTTAATTCTCATTGGAATTATGAAAAATTTAGAATGATGTTTGGTATCCCTACTGAAAAATGTGTGGTTATTAAAAATGGAGTTGAAAAAATAAAACAATCTCCGCATTATGAAAAAGGTAAACCTATTAAAATAATTCATCAGAACACACCCTGGAGAGGATTATCTGTTTTACTTGGCGCAATGCAATTAATTAAAAACCCATTAATTACATTAGATGTTTATTCTTCATGTGAGGTATATGGTAAAGAGTTCCATGAACAAAATGATTATAATTATAGAGCATTATATGATCAAGCTGAGTCTTTGCCTAATGTAAATTACATTGGTTATAAACCAAATGAATATATTAGAGAACATTTACCAGATTATAATATGTATGCTTATCCTAGTATCTTCGAAGAGACTTCTTGTATTTCTTTATTAGAAGCAATGTCTGCGGGTTTATATAGTATAGTGACCGATTATGGAGCTTTGTTTGAAACAGGAGCAGAGTTTCCAATGTATATTCCTTATGACAGTAATTACAAAGCGTTAGCAGAAAAGTTTGCTTATGGTATTGCTGCTGCAGCAGAAACATTACACGAACCACAAATACATAGTCATTTAACCACTCAAGCTAATTACGCTCAGATATATTATTCTTGGCCTAAGCAAGCATCTGCGTGGACAACATTTTTAAAAGGAGCTCTTAATGCCAAAGCCAAATGAACCAATATGGTTTAACGTAGATAAAACCGAAACAGCAAATGATGATACCTATCAAACAATTAAAACCAATAAGGTAGAAAATAAAATGATAGAAATAAACTTAGGTACTTCACCTCACAAAATAATGGTATGCACTCCTTGTCATAGTGATGTCAGTATGCACTACTGTCAAGCTGTGTTAAAGTTTCAAATGGCGTGTTCTAAAGAAGGAATACAATGTAGTTTTACATTACTTAAATCATCCCTAGTTACACAAGGTAGAAACTTATGTGTAGCAGAATTTTTAAATCACGAAGATAAATATACTCATTTATTGTTTATAGACTCTGACATTGATTTTGATCACAAGCCTATTTTTAAAATGTTAGAGTTTGATAAAGACATAATTAGCTTACCTTATCCTATGAAACTTTTAAGTTGGGATAAAATATGGCGAAGACTTAACACTAAAGAAGATGCTATCAGTAATGAAAAAGACTTGGCTACAGCAGGTTTTACTTTTCCTGTTAAAGTAGAGGACCCTAATTCAATAACCGTGGACAAAGGATTAATGGAGCTCACTCATGCCCCAACTGGATGTATGTTAATTAAAAGAAATGTATTTGATAAAATGATTGAAGAATATCCTCATTTGGAAATATATCAGCCTACCAATATTAATGGTAAAGAGGTTAAAAAAGATAATATGTACAATTTATTTGACACCTTACATGACCCTAAAACTAAGAGATATTTTGGAGAAGACTTTGGATTCTGTCAAAGATGGACGGATATAGGTGGTAAGGTATACGCTTACATAGACGCTCCTATAACTCACGTTGGAGAGTATTGTTATAAGGGTCGATTTAGAGATGATTTATGGCAAGCAGGAAGACCTGTCAAATCTGTTGACGATAGTAAAAAAATCAAATAAAGTATCATATTTACAGGATTTCTACGCCTGCTTAACAGTATAAATATATTTAAATTATGGCGATATCTAGATCTTTAATGAACAGACAATTACAAGCAGACGGTGGTATAATGAATCTATCACAGGAAGGTATCGGTGGTGGAGACTACAAAGGTCAAGATATGGGTAGTCGAACAGGTTTTAACATTTTAAAAAAAGTTGGAAAAAGAGTTAGAAAACTTATTCCTAATGAGATAGCAAATATTGCAGTTTCAGCTGCACCGTTTGTAGCACCTTTTAACCCTGCTCTTGCAGGTGCTATGGCCGGTATAGGTAGCTTTGATCAAACTGGTAATTTTGGGGATGCATTTAAAAGAGGTGCATTAACGTATGGTGGTGGACAAGCAGCTAGATATGCTGGTGGCGCAGGTTTTCAAGGTAATCCTTTTACAAGTGGTGCATTTACACCTAGCGGATTTACAAGTGGATTTAGTTCTCCTTTAGGTAGTGACACTGGTCTTGGTAAGTTTTTCTCGAACCGAGGAACTGCAGCAAAAGAAGGTGTTCAAGCTATTGATACTTCTGTACCTATGAGAAAACCTAATATCTTAACAGAACAAATGAGTGAATTATCTTTACCTAACAATGCAACAAGTTCATTAGTAGACGCTTCTGATATGGCTTTAGTAGGTGATGTTAAACAAGCAGCGTCACAAGAATTTAATTTATTTAAAGCAGTTAAAGATTTTGACTACAAAAGTTTAGGAAATAAAAGTTTAGAGTTAGGTAAAAAATTTGGTAAAGCAGTATTTTATGATAGTGAGGGTAAGTTAGACAGAGCAGCAGTAATGGGAGCAGTAGCTTTCGCTGGATCTTATGCAGAAGCTTTGGCCTTAGCAAATGATGCTGGAGTAGAACTTACAGAAGAAGCTTACGATGAAGCTAGAAAATCTGAAAAACAAGAAGAGTACGCAGGTTACTTAACTAACTTCTTTGCTGGTCAAAAAGACGGCGGTAGAATAGGTTATGAATCTGGTGCTAATGAATACATTACTAGAAGAGAACGTCAAAACCCAATGGCTGGGTTAGGTTTGTTAGGCGGATTAGATTCAACGATAGATGAGTCTGACCAAAAAATAATAGTAATAATGACAGAGGATGGGCCTCAAATGGTGACCGAATCAGAATTTAATAAACAAATGGGTATAGATAATGGAACTGGATCCATAATAATTGATATGCAGGATTTTTTAAAAGATAAAAATATTTTTAAAGATATGAAAAAAGATGGCGGAAGAATAGGTAGAAAATTCGGTTCACCTGAAGAAGGTGAGTCGGAAGTAGGTATCATGACTATTGACGTTGAAGCAGGTGACGATGAAGATCAAGAAGATATGTTAATGGCTTACACACCAGGATTTAGTTCACAAGAAAAAAGTTATTTATTTAGAAGAATTGGAGCTGCGGGTGGGTCCGACAGATCTTATACTATGCCGCAATTATATAGAATTTTAAAGAACCCTGGAGACTATCCAGAAGATGCAGCAGTGTTAAAAGAAATTGCTGTTATGGGTCTTGGTAAAAAAGACGGCGGAAGAATAGGTCTTAAAGGCGGATCAGGTTCTTCTAATAGAGTAGCACAATTAATTTTAGAAAGAGACTATTTACTTTCTAAAGATGAAGACGTTTCTTATATTGATGTAGAGTTAGAATCTCTTGGATATAAAATGAGATCTGAAGGTGGTGTTATGGATGTTAAAATGCCAACAGGTCAAATTAGAAAAAATAATGCAGGTGTAACGGAGAGAGACTACAGGGAAGAAGGTGGTTTTGTACCAGTCGGTATTAAAGAAAGAGCCGATGATGTACCTGCTATGTTATCTAAAAATGAATTTGTAATGACTGCTGATGCTGTACGTGGTATAGGTAATGGCAGCGTTGAAGAAGGTTCTAAGAAATTATACAACACAATGAAACAAGCAGAAAAAATAGGTAAAGCATAATGGCTGATCAAACTACTATAGTAAGACGATCCCCTGCAATAGAAGCAGCTCAAGAAAATTATATTGATTTATTAACACAACAAGTTGGTAGAGCTCCAGGCTCTGCCGGTGTACCAACGTTATCGGCTCTTGGACCACAGATTGCAGGACAAAACGTTTTAACTCAACAAGCACAACAACTTGCAGCGACTCAAGCAGGTCTAGGCCAATTAAATTTTGGCGCAGAAGGACAAGTTACAGGCGCAGGTCAAGGTACAGGGGTTGCAGGATATCAACCTTTCCTAGATCAAGCCGCCGCTTATTCAGGCCCACAAGCTTTTCAATCTTTTATGTCACCTTATCAACAACAGGTGATTGATACAACTCTTGCAGACTTTGACACTCAAACTGCACAAGGAGTTCCTCAACTAGCAGCTGATGCTATTAATGCTGGAGCTTTTGGTGGTGGTAGAGAAGGCGTGGCTCAAGCTCAGTATGCATCAGATGCTGCACAAAATAGAGCTTTATTACAAGCAAGATTATTAGGTCAAGGATTTACTCAAGCGAATCAGTTAGCTAATCAAGGTTTTGATCAACAAAGAAATTTAGCATCATTACAACCATCATTAGCTGCAAGTGGAGTACAACAACTAGGTGCAGCTGGAACAGGAAACTTAGCTTACCAACAAGCGTTACTAGATGCTCAACAACAACAAAATCAATTAGCATATAATGAACCATTAAGTCGAATCCAGTCATTCGGATCAGGGATAGCAAGTCAAGCAAGTGGATCACCTGTTACTACTACAACTATGGGTATGGGTGGAGCAGGAAGTGTTGGACCACTATCACAAGCTTTATCAGCAGGATTAAGTGCTTATGGTTTGGGAAGTATTTTTGGGAGTTAAATAATGTATTTTAAAAGACCATCATTTAGAAGAGGCGGAAATATTGGTGGAGGCATTATGTCTGGAACTAATATGGGAAGTAGAACAGGTTTTAACAATCCTATTATTGATTTTTTAAATACAAATATTTTAGGCACTAGAACACAAATTCCTACAATGCCTACAGGATCAGTTACACAAAGCAAAGGAATTGAAGAAGTGTTAGCTGATACTGATACTAGAGGAAGTGTTAACACTGCGCCTCAAACAGTAGAAGAATTATACAAAAGAAGAGGAGAAAAACTTAAACGTTCAGGTGACTACATAGGTGAAGTGTTTAGTTCAAAGCCTTACACTGATAGTGAAGGTAATAAAAGAGATAGAGTTACTGGAGAATTAATCACAGACACTATAACTTCTACAGGTATTGGAGAAATTTTAAACTCAGGCGATCCTTCACAATTTACAGGAGAAGATGAGCTAACAGATTTTGAAGCAATTAAACAAGCAGAAATAGAAGCAAATAAAGCAACAGAAAAAGCAAACATGATAGAACCAGGTAGCGATGACAATTCTATTACTTTAGATCCTTACGAAGAAATTAAAAAAGAAAAAGATTTTTTAAGTAAAATGTTAAAGAATGAAGGTTTAGAGAGAGGTGAGATAGCTTTAATTGCATCTAAAGCTATTGGAACAGAGGGTAGCTTTAAAGACAAATTAGATGCAGCGGTTAATTTAGCGTTACCTATCGTAAGAAAAAGAAGTAAAGAAGACAAAGCTCTTACACTAACGGCATACAAAGCCTTTAAAGAAAAAGAAGCTGCTCAAGCTAAATCTGGACAAGACACTACTGGTATTAAAGATTTAAAATACCAAGCTTCTATTTTAATGAAATCAGATAAGTACAAAGGAAAATCAAGAGATGAAGTTATAGCCGATATTGTAGAAAAGAAATTTACTGATTCAGATTCAGATGCTACAAAAAAATATTTAAGAAATTCTCAAGTTGCAGGACAAGTATTTGAATATTTTGATGATGTAAAAGATTCAAAAGAAGCTGTAGATATGTATGTTAAAAAGAAATACACCGACAAAGATAAAGAAATAGATACAACAGATAAAAAATTAATTCGTTTACAAAAAGAATTATCTAAAGCGGCAGCTAACTTTAATTTATTTGCTAAAGAAGATGAATTTAAAGATGTCTACGGAGAAATGTTTAAACAATTTACAGCATTAAATCTTGCAGAAGGTGGCAGAGTTAAAAGAGCTTTGGGTACTCCTAATACAGGTTCAGGAGAACAAATAATTACAACAGAAGCTCAAACTATCGGAGCTGAAACAGCTGAGAAACCTGTTATGAAATTAGATTATGCTCAGTTAAGAGACAGATTACCCGCAGAGATTACGGATGACGTAGTACAATTATTGGCAAACAGTGAAGAGGCGTTACAAGAATTTGCATACATACAAACTCAAAATGATGTTAATGCTTTTAATTTAAAGTATGGTGTTAATCTTATAATTCCTCCCGCACAACAAACTGCATAGGAGAAAACATGGCATTAGAAAGCTTAAAAGGTTTTCAAATTTTTGACGACGAGGATATTACTCAAACTCGAGGAACTGATGTAGGAGTTACAGATTATTTATTTGATATTCCTGTAGGAGCTGTAGCGGGTTTAAGTCAAGCAGTTAAAGGTCTTCTTCAATTAGGTGCAATGCCTATTGATTATCTTGGCAACACAGATTTACTTACAGGTATTGATAATATCTTTGATAAGATAACTCCAGAAACAGATACAGCAGTCGGAGACATTACAGCTATTCTTACTCAATTTGCTGTGCCGTACGGCGCTGCATTAAAAATTGCAGGAGGAATATCTAAATTAAAAGGTTTAAGTACGGCCACTAAACTAACTGCACCGGGTATGACCCGAGCATCTCAAGGTATGGAACTTGCAAAACGTGCAGGTTACTATGGAGGTATAGGTGGTATTACAGACTTTGCAGTATCTACTCCAGGTGATTTAGGAACTCTTTCTGATGTAGTAGGTCTTACAGAAGAAACAGATTTTGAAGGTTTAAGTGGTAAAGAAAGAGCTGCCGAAACAATTAAAGGCAAATTAAAATTTGGTGCTGAAGGTACAGTAGTAGGTGGTGGAATTACTTTATTACCGGCTGCTGCTAGTGTTGGTTTTAGATATGGAATTATACCTGCTGCTAAAACAGTAGGGTACGTAGGAGGCAAAGCTTTAAATGTTATTGATTACCCATTAACAGGAGCAATTAATGCAATAGTAGGTAAAGGTGAAAAAAGTATTATTCAATCTGCTGTTGCTAAAAGTGGAGCTCTTGCAGAAAAAGCTGGAGACAAGTTAGGTTTAAGTGGTGATTGGAGACATGTCCCTGTAGGCGGTGGAATGTTAGATCAAATTAAAAGAGGTTTAGTAAGAATAGGAGATCAGTTTTCAACTAACCGAGGAGTAGGACCAGAAATAAGAGGCCTACAAGTTCAAGCAGATCAAGCATTAGCGGGTAAAGAAAAAACATTAAAAACATTTGCAACTAGAATCCAAGACATACAAGAAGATATTATTAAAAATTATAAAATAAAATTTGATGATGGCGATTCTTTGTTATCTTTACAAATAGAAGCCAACAAAGTTAGAGATATTCTTAAAGCCCCTTCAAGTCAAACAGATGAATTAATTAAAGGTTTAAACAAGGGAACAGACAAGGCTATAGAAAAAGAATTAGTTACAAATGTAAAAGAATTTAAAAAAATAATTGATGCAGCAGAAAATGAATATAAATTTCTTACTGCAGACGTAAATTTACCAAATGGGGCTGCATTAGATTTTGGACTTTATTCTACTAGAAGATTTGCAGCTTTTAATAATAAAAATTTTAAATTCAATCCATTATTAGAAACAAAAGCAGTTGATTGGTTTCGAACTGCAATAAAAAAGAAAGAACCTGGTTTTGAAACAAGTTTAAAAAATGCTAAAGAAGCAGCGGAAAGAATAATTACAAATAAAAATCTTAAAGGTGCAGAAAGATCTACGGCATTAAAAGCGGAAGTAACTAAACAAGTAGATCTTTTAGCTAACAATAAAATGTTAAATTTAAAACAATTAGCTATTAGTTCTAACATAAAACCTAATTCTTTATTTTATAGTGTTGGTAAATCATTGGGTATGACTAAAGATATTGTTAAAGAAAAAGGATTACCAGATGCAATGAAAAAACTTTTATCTGTTGAAAAAGGCAGAACTGTTGAAGAATTAACTAAAGCAGGTGTAAAAGTTACTAAAGATGTTGAAACATTTAACCCTTTAATAGCTGGACTAGATGTTGTTTTAAATCAATCTAGACAATTACATAACAAAAAAATATTTGATACAATGGTGAGAGAAGGTTTAGATACTGTCGACAGACCTGGAATTATTTTTGATGCAGCGGCGGTAGAAAGAAGAGGTTTAGACGTAAGTAGAAATTTATCACGAATAGATAATGTTGGAAGAAAAGCTGATTTAGATGATTTTTCATTGACTAGTGAATTATTTGACGGAAGATTTTTTGCAGCACCTGAAGTAGCTAATGCATTAGTTGGAATGAAAGAAGTTACTGCAAGTCTGTATGGATTACCTGGATACAAATCTATGATGAGTTTAAAAGCAGGAGCTCAAATATCTAAAACTATTTTATCTCCGATGACTCAAGTTAGAAACTTTACTACTGCTTCTTTCTTTCCATTAGCCAGCGGTTTAATTGGAGGCAAGATAGGATTTAAAGATGCATGGAGATTAACAGGAGACGATATATTTGCAGGAGCAAAAACTGATTTAGAAAAAATAGCTAGAATAGAAAACAAAATTAAAAACGGAGTTATTGATCAAAACATAAATGTACAAGAAATGAGAAGAGTTCTTGAAAATGCTAAAGATGGAAAAATAAGTTTTCAAAAAATGATGAACACTAAAATTATGCAAAAGTTAACAGATGTTTATCAAGGAGCAGATAACTTTTGGAAAATATATACGGATAACTTTTATCAAGGTGCGTTGAAAACTGCGTTTGGTAATCCAGAAACTTTAATTAAAGGAAGCAAAGGATATACTAAATTTATGGCAAACATTGACGATTGGTATCAAACAGTTGCCGGCCAAAGATTTATAAAAATGGATCCTTTAACAGGAGTAGAAAAAACTCCGTTGCAAGCATTAGAAGAAGCTTCAGCTTATTTAGTTACCAACACTATTCCAACTTATAGTAAAGTTCCTTTAATTATTGAAAACATTAGAAACTTACCTTTAGGTAATTTCGTAGCATTCCCTGCAGAAATTTTAAGAACCACATCTAATATTATATCTATTGGTGCAAGAGAGCTAACAAGTACAAATCCATTTATAAGACAAATGGGTGCAAGAAGATTAGTAGGAGTTTCAACTGTACTTGGAGGTATAGGTTTTACAGTTCAAAAAGGAGCTCAATATATGACTGGTGTAGACGAAGAAATGATGGACGCATTTCAAAATTCTTTTGCTCCACCTTATCAAAAAAATTCAACACTAGTTCCTGTGTCAGCTCCTGATGAAAATGGTAATTTTAAATACTATAATTTTTCATATTCTAATCCCTACGATTCATTAGTAGCTCCGGTCAATGCAATTTTAAGCACATATACGGAAGGCAGACTTAAAAAAGACAATGTAAGTTCTATAGTAATGGATTCTTTATTTGGTGGAGCAATAGATCCAAATAAAAGAAAAGGCGCCATCACAGAATTTTTAACTCCATTTATATCAGAATCTATTGGTACCGAGAGAGCTTTTGATGTTACCGTTAGAGGAGGCAAAACTTCTGAGGGTAAACAAATTTATTTTCCTCAAGATGATCCAAGTGTAATTATAGCCAACTCTTTAAAACATGTTTTTGGTGGATTGACTCCAGGCGCTGTAACTTCAGCAACAAGAATTTGGGATGGAGCAACTGGTAGATTTACAGATTACGGAACTCAAAGAGATGGTGTAGATGAAATAGTAGCTCTTATGTCTGGGGTTAGAGTAGAGGATGCAAAACCATTATCAAGTATGCCTTTTATATTAACATCATTTAATGGTGATAAAAAAAACATGAGAAGTAAGTTTGCAAGAAAAGCTTATTCTGCACGTACATCAGCAGAAGAAAAAATTGGAGCTTATGTACAATACACATTAGAGAATTTTGATTCTCAAAACAAATTATATTTAACTTTAAAAAATGCAGAGACGTTAGGGGTTAGTAAAACTAAATTAAGAAGAATATTAGAAGAACGTTTAACTCAAACTGAATCTAAACTTTTATTAAAAGGTATATTTAAGCCACCTTCTTATAGTGAAAATGCATTTAAATCTATTGAGAAAAGACTTAAAAAAGAAGATCCATTTGCAGGAATTAAAATAGGTAATGAAAATGACGCGGTTATGGATATCTACAGTGACCTTAGAAAAGATTTAAGAAAATATAAATTGGGTGGATCTACAGATAGTTTAAATGACATTATAGATTCTATTTTAAGTCCTGATGTTGAAGAAGTTAGAGATTTAAGAAGTGACTTAGCAGCTCCAACCGGAACTTTAATTGAAGAAACTCAAGCAGTTTTACCCGTTGATCAAAACAAGAATACTGCTATAAATAATAGAGTAGTTTCAGCTTCAGTTCCTAACAGAACGAATACTGGAATATTTCAACAATATTTTCCAAGAGGGATATTTAGTTAATCATGGCAACTTTAAACGAACTTATAGCTCAACTAAACGCATCATCTGATAGTATTTTATCTAATGCAAATAGATTAAACACTACTGCAGATAACATGAATCAAACCTTAGATGGCATGGGTGTGAAAG
>Ga0207896_1000102_pt1 | contig 18661 bp, 10 predicted proteins | sample LinPmetageLP36_FD_184049 | JGI IMG/M metagenome (GOLD analysis project Ga0207896, IMG submission 184049) | Marine viral communities from the Pacific Ocean - LP-36 (SPAdes) | ecosystem: Environmental > Aquatic > Marine > Oceanic | place: Pacific Ocean | collected 2010-06-15 | reverse complement strand
ACATTTGCTAATATTTTATTTTTTTGTTTACTAGTAACCCCTGTTGAGTATCTTAAAGCGTATTGTACTCTATTTACAGGATCTCCAAGACCTTTTAAAGCCACGTATCCTGATGTAGTTTCTCTAAACACTTCTCCTGAACCATATTTTTCTTCCACTATAGGTATAGCTTGTTCCATGGTTTTTATTTTTTTAAACTCTTCCGTGTCGTCAATAATTAATTGGGCTATAGTTTTACTAGAAACAAATTTAGCACTTTCACTTAAATCATTTAAGTCAGATATGTAACTATTTAAATCAATGTCATTAGCGGTTCCACTTACAAAAGCATCATTACTTCCACCAACACTATTGACTATTGTCTCGTATTCGTAACTTGCTATCTCATCACTTTCCCCACTTTCACCTAATGTAACACCTGTTCCTGGAACTGGTATTTCTCCTTCAACAAATTTTAGATATTTTTGATCCCACACTTTTTGATAACCATCTTTAAATAAATCTTTTTGCTCATCTGTCAGCGTTGCGGTGTATTCCATAGGAGGTAAATTTAACTCTTTTGCTATATATCTATTGTAAGTACCTATAGCTTCTTGCACGTCTTCTTGTTGATTAGAATCTAAAAAAGAAGCAGCCGTAGCATCATTAGTAATTCTAGTTTGATCTAAGAATTGCTGTCTTTTACCTGGGTCAATTTCAAAAATCTCATATTGTTTCCTGCCTCTAGTTATTGTTCTTGTTTTAGGTTTTTTGTTTTCTCCTTCGCCAACAAAAACTTTAAGCTTCTCTATGTCAAACGCGCCTTGTTCGTTAAAAAACCCAGTACCCATGTTGTCAGCGTCCATTAGTCCATTAACATCTACAGGTTTGCTATAAATATTTCCAGATCCTAATCTACTTAAGTTAACTTCAAAAACTCCATCGACTAAGTCTTCTGACTTAAAAGCGCCTTCAGGTCCTTTTACCATAAATATAGTATTACCGTTTTCATTTTCTTTAGCAGTAACACTGTATCCACCAGTCATCTCACCTTCTACATCTTCTAATTGATTTCCATAACCTGGTTGGTTATAAATAGCGCCTAAAGCAGCTCTTAAATCTGCGTTAAAGTTACCATCAAAACTGCCAGTTGCAACGGCTTCTTGCATCTCTAAATATGATGCATATCCTGTTTTTAAATCAGCAGCTACCCTAGATGGTTTAGTGTCCATGCTTCCTACGTATTTTGCAGCAGCTCTTTTTTCTTCTAACGAAGCTCCTGATCCTGGTTGCGTAATTCTTACGTTTCTAGCATATTCTTTTGCAGTTTCCTCTGTAAAAATCTTGCTTAAAGCAGACGCATTTTCTGGGGTTGTTTTATTACCTATGTTTTTTTCATTAACATAATAAGCATTTGCTTCAGCAGAATCAAGCTTTTCGTTTTGCAGCCTATTTTGTTCTGCTTTTTTTTCTCTTTTTTCAGCGGCAATTATTTCGCTTTGAGCAATTTTTTCTACAGTTCCAGATATAGTATTTTGTAAGTTTTGGAAAGCCTCAGCGTTTGATATTATTGTTCTTTTTGGGTTGTTATATGCCATTATATTTTTATTAATTATTATCTCTAATTATCATCAGCACCTTGTGATGCTTTTGCTTGCATATATGATCCTAACGTAGATGTTACACCACCAATAGCACCTGTTATAGCGCTTGTTTGGTCCATGCTAGCTTGAGCAGCTTGAGCGTTAGCGTTGTCCAATTGACCCGCTACTCTGTCTATAGCTGCGTTTTCTCTATCTTCAGTAGCATCAAACATGAATATATTACCAGCCGCTTCGCCTTGCTGCATTCTTTGACCTTCTGATATTTGCACACCTTGTATTCTTTGAGATTCAGACATTTTTAATTGTTCCATTTGAGATTCTCCTTGAGCTCTTAGTTTTTCGTTTTGAGCTTCTTGAGTTTCAATGCTAGCAGCCACACCTTTTTTAGATTGCAAAGCGGCTTGAGCTAAAGCAGTTGCACCACCAGCGCTAGAACCACTGGCTCTTAATGTATCTAATGTATTAGCTAAACTTATGTCAGCTTGTTCTATTTGTATTTCTGCTGCTTGAGTAGCAACACCTAGATTAGCATAAGGATTAGTTATCATTCCAGAAAGATTTTCTGCTAATCCACTTAAATTTTCATAACCACCGTAAGGATTTGTAATCTCTTGTCTGTTGTCTTCTAAGTTTTTTAATTTAGACCTAAGTCTTCTAGCTTCTCTTTCTGCTTCTTGTTTCATTTTTTTAGCATTAGCAGCTCCAATAAATCCACCTATAATATTCATACCTAGACCTAGACCTGTAGCCATATCTAAAGGATTTGGTTTTTTGCCCATTTTATTTATTTTTTTTATTAATATGCATTTCTTACAAATTTAGTACCAACGCTCCATAATTCTTTAGCTCCACCTGCTTGTGTTTTGTTATCAGTAGAAAAAGTTACAGTAGCAAAATATCCTTTTATACCAGATATTGAGTTACCATAAACAACTTCACCTAATCTAACGGTACTTGAATTTATTAAGTTAGCAAAATATTTATTTTCTTTTCTTTCAAAACCTCTTCTTTGTACTACAATTCTACCAGAAGAAGTATCTTCGTATCTACCGTCTATATAACTAGGTATTTGAGCTGTAGTATCTTGATAAGAGTTCCAGCTAGGCATTCCAGTGTAACCTTGATCTTGTTGTTGAAAATCAGAAACAAAAGAATTAACCTGCCATCCATTATCACCTTCATAATTTACTGTTTGAAAAACTTTAGATTTTGAAGACTCTGGATTAAACACAAAAGTAATAGTAGAATTATATCTAACACCGTAAAAATATCCTCTATTTAAACCGTTTGATTCAGAGTAGTGTTTATATAACTTTCCAGCATGTGTAGTGTACGTATTGCTTTGCAAACTAAATATTAAACCAGGTTTAAAATCATAAAAACTACTCCAACCATTAACTAGTTCATCAAAAGCTAAGGTATTGTAACCAGTGGGTCTTAAAGATTCTATCCATTCAGGATAGTTTTGCAAGGATAAAATATAATTTTTATTGTGAATATCGTAGCCACCAATAACATGATTTTTAATTGGTGTGTAAAATCTAACTGTATTACCTAAATTAATTGTTACAGCTCTATCAACAGTTATTATTCTACTTGCATAATTTATTAATACTACATAACCTGCAAAGACACCGTTTGTACTTATGGCCATTCCTAATTGAATGTCGTTAACCAAAGCTTGGTCAGCAAAACCTATGTTAAATCTATAACTCCAATCAGCCGAAGGTATTCCTTGACCAGCTAAGTTTGTAGAAAAGCCATATGTAGAAAATTCATTTATAGAACTAAAAGTGTCTCTAAAATAATCTATCATACCATAACTAGATATTTCTGTTATACCATCTCTAGACAGTCTTAAAACAACTCCTTTGTTAGCGTCTGTAAAGTATTTTTGATAACCATATATAGCAAAACTTAAAGGATCAGTTGAAATACCCCATTCTCCTAAATAAGCTTTGTTTTGGCCTATAACTTGATTTCCAGTTGTAGTTATTGCTTGGCCTTCCGCAGTATATATAGCGTCTTTATCTATTAAAGAATAGCTTACTTTCTTTTCTTGAAATATTAATAAATTAGTGTCTTCTGCGTATAGTTTTTGTATAGATCCATTTATAGGGTCTATGCTTCTAGTTATATCTTCAGCTACGCTAAATTGATTTGTTTGATTTATACCAGTTCTAGAATTAAATATACCTGAGTATATTAATGAGTTACTTCTGTGCTGTTGGTTAGGTTCGTCTTCTACTATATAAGCTTTAACGCCTAAGTCAACCTGAGTGTTGTTATAACCACCTCTTATCCTTGATTCTTCTATTTGCCAGTTATTTGTAAATCCGTTTGTTTGATCTACAGCAGTTCCAGGAAACGCACCAGCAACTTCATAAGGATAACCCTTAGGCCAAACAGAGTTGCCATTAAGATCGTTTAAATTCTTCATCCAAAAAGAATTATAATATTGTACTTCTAGTGTAGTAGCCATAGTTTATTATTACTTATTTTTTTTGTTACTTACTGCGCAGAGCAAGTTATCTACCATAATTGTTTTATCATTATGATCACCTACAAAAACATCTAAATACCAATGTTTATTTATATTTAAACAAGGATGTTTTATTTTTGTAGCAATCTTTGTTTCAACTGTATATCTTTGCTTTTCATAACCGTGCCAAATCTCTTTGCATGTTTTTTGCGGGGTTAAGATTAAGTGTTTTATGTTTTCTAAATCCTTTATATCTTTTAATATAATATCTGCTTCTGGTTTGTTATATTCTTTTTGATTTTTTAATAAAAACCTAGCAAGACCACCAGTTATTACAACCTTATCTTTTATTTTTTCTAATAAAGCTATAATGTTTTTTATATCAGTTATGAACACGCTCCTTGGTTTGGGTCTGTAGTAGGGTCTAAAGGTCCTGGCGTTGTGCAAGATCCTTGGGAACCTGCATTACTAGCTCCTTGGGTTGTTACTATAGTGCTTGCGGCTCTGGTACAAATATAACAATCTCTATCTTGGTTCATAAATATTGGACCACGAGCTACGTCATTACAATCTGTCCACGCAAAAGTACCACCAGTGCTAGAACTTGTTCTTATTAAGTAATTAGTACAAGACCCAGCACAGTCAATTTCATTAGCAAACCCCCAAGATATAGTTGAAGGAATATTTTCAACTCCCCAACCAGTTCCGTCACCATTGTCAAAGTTATCCTCAAGATTTGGAGCTAACCAACCAGCAAATCTTACACATTTAGGTCCTCCGGCTATGGTATATTGACCAGGAGTAATACCATCTGCTGAGGCTGGAACAGTTGTATCTAGTAAATACGTGCCATCTCCACAGCTTGGAATTAAATCTGTTATATCAAGAGCAGTCGAACCGTAGTTTAAAACCTCTGTTAAAGATCTACATGTTTGACCTCCAGAAACATTGTATATAACTATTGTTACGCTACATGAATCAACGGCTCCGCCAGCGTCTGTAACGGTTATAGGTATTAAATAAGTACCTGCCGCAGCGTTGGCTATAGCAGAAATAGTGCAAACTCCAATTGTATTTTGTGCTAAAGTAAAATTATCTGTTACCGCTGTAGTTGCTGCACCTGAAAAAGTAAACGTCAATTCATCTTGAGCAACTCCGCCTAAACAATTAGAACCATTTCCAGCGTAAAAAGTAAATACTACTTGAGAGCTAGACGAATCAGTAACGCCTACTGTAGCGACAGGTTGAGCTGCGCATCCATCTATTTGAGGACAAAGAACAGGTGTTACCACTGTAGGAATAGTAGGCCAATTGCTTGAGGCTCCTGGTTTTAAAAATATAGGCGATATATTAGCTAAAGGTACGTCTATAGATACATCACTAACAAAAGTTTCCGTTCCAGATATAACAGAGCATTGTACTGTCATAGTGAAATTTCTTGGATCTGGTTGCGTACCATAGTAGAAAAAAGCGCCAGGTTTTGTCCATATTTTAAAACTATTTGGATCACCTATTGTGCCATTTCCTAAAACCTGCAATTCAAACTCTGACGATCTGTTTGTTCCAGCGTCGTCAAAAACTTGTAAATTATTAAACGTTACTAATGGTATAACTGCCCCAGTGCTATCGTTGACAGTCATTGAATTAGATGTTACTTCAGAAGTACTAAACGGAGCAGTTGTTAAAGGGGCTCCATCTCCTTCGTCTAAATCAGCAGTGTAACCTGTAACCTCTACCGCGCCTGGATATCCACCTGTAATTATAGCAGCATTTAGTTCTGATATAATACCTGTTGTAGAAGTTTCCCAATATATGTCTAATAAAGATTCCACTGGAGAAGTTTCATATACGGCTAAATTTAAAGGATAAGCATTTTGAGTTGTAAAAGAAGCCACGGTATCTATACAGTTAGCTGTAATTGTGAAAGTAACCTCACCTGTACCACCAATACCAAACACAGCATCTAAAACTGTTTCACTAAAAGTTATTGTTTTTCCTAATGGATCAATAGAGTCTGTGCTACCAGTAGATCTTACTTGACAGCTTTTAACTTCACCAGCGTTGTTTATTGTTAAGAAAAAAGTAGCATTACCTGCGTAAGTACCTCCGTCTTGAATAATAGGTGTGGCTACGTTTTTATTATCAGTATAACCCGTTGTTGTATTTGCTGTTCTTTCTAAATCATCAGCAATTATTAAAGTGTAAGTAGCAGGTGTTACTATAGCGCCAGTGTTAACTTTACCAATACTTAACTGCGTAGTTGTGCCATTGTCTATAGGTTCAAATGTATTTTTTGTAGATATTCTAGCAATAGAAGGATTAGTTTCTGATTGATAAAATTCTACGTAATTTATATTAGGGTCAGTTATTGTATCTAAACCTGTTCCATTAAAATTAGAATCTCTTAGTGTAGATATAGAGGTTACAGTATCAGCAAAAACATCTGGATACCATTGCATATTATAAGCATTTGTATTACCGCTGCCAACTGTTTCTCTAGGACTAACCCTACCAAATAACCTTACGCTACTTCTGTATTGTTTTTGATCAGGACCAATCTCAGATAAATCTCTAGGTATTTTATTTATATTATCATTTATTAAAACAATATTTGCCGTTTGCCCTTGTTCAAAAGTTGTATCTCCACCTGGAGGACTTGTCACGTAGTTACTTGGGTATCCATTTAAAATACCTGGAATATATGAATTATAATAATCTTGCTCTGTTTGTCTTACAACTATTTTATAAGAATACCAACCTAAAGGGTTAGGTGGATTTATTATTAACTGTAAAACCGCGTCATTATTACCAGCGTCTACAATAACTCTAGCATTATTTCTAACAGTTTCACTTGGTTCTGGAGGTTGAGATGATAATGTAACGCCTGTTATTGCGCCTGTTGCGCTTACAGAGGTTATGTTAACAAACATTCCATCGTCTAAACCACTACATTCTACACTATTTGCAACACTGTAACCAGTTCCTGCATTGAATATAATAAAACCATCAATAGCATTATTAGCGTCTTTATATAAGCCTGGATAACCCTGTATAGTTGATATTTGAGAAGGTATAGGTGAATTAAATAATGTTCTTAAAGCATACCCTGGCCAGTTAATAATACTAGAACCTGTTTCGTCTTTATATGGTAAATAAATAGTAGATCCACCAAATAAAACACCAGAGCTTGTAGAACTAGTATCCTGACTAGAAAGTATAACACTAGACTGTCTTCCAAATCTATCCGCTAATACAATACCTACTTGGTAATTTCTATTTTGTTTTACTGTATGGTTAGGGTATTCTATTTCACTAGAGCCTAACGCTAAAGTCTTGTCTGCGTAGCCAACTCTATAGTCTAAGCTAATTGGTGGCGATTGTTCGTTGTAAAAATTACCGTAAGTTATTCTGTTCGATGTAATTTCTTGGGCTAAAGCTCTTGTAGGAACTTTATCATAAACTCTGGTTGTTTGAGCTTGTGTTAATGTTTTGTAAGGCTTGGTTGATATATATTTATAGCTATATATTTTAGTGTTAGCGTTTGCGGCCATTGCTGTTTCAACCTCTTCTATAGGTATACTTTCAATAACTTTAACCACTAAGCCATCTGACTCTTTGTATAATATGTCTAAACTTGAAACTTTATGCGCAACCGATGGTGCTGTAGATTCAAACTCTATGCCTAAGGTTATTTGAGCAACATTGTTTTCAAACCAATTAACTATAGTACTTTGGTAAGCGTTTTCTTGATCTCCACTTAAAAAATACCCTTGTTGTTTAGGTATATAAGCCACTTGAGTAAAAGGAGCCATTAAAGAATACGTGTTGTCTTCAAACTTAAATCTATAACTAAACCTTGCAAATTTATCTTCTAAAAAACTAGGATCACCAGCCCACGAAGAGTCGTAATCAGGATTTATATTAAATATAATAGAAACGTTATCAGTAACTGTAATAGGATTATTTAAAGTTATAGACGTTGGCGCTGTTGGAATAGCGGCAGACCCTACAACCGTAGAAACAACAGTACCAGCTGGAACACCAGTACCTGTTACCGTTTGACCTACTAAAACAAAATTATTATAAACTAAAGGACTAGCAAAAGGATTTACTGGCGTGTCAGTAACTTGATTTCCTACAAAATGATCTATAGCGAATGGATCTCCAGCAGCTATTGTTCCAGCTTGATTAGTTAAAGCGGTTCCGCCGTTTGGCAATGTTTTGTTGGCTGGATTAACCATTGTAGATTGCGTAGGGCTTACTCCAGGCGCTAAAGAAAAAGCGTTAGTTAAACTTATAGACTTCCAAGGGTTATATCTAGCTACAGAGACAGAATCTTCATTATTATAATAAGAAGAATTACTTAAAGCTCTTGTTATATCTATTTTTCTAGGTTGATTTCTATTATCTGTCCAGAATAAAAAAGTCTCTAATAGATTAACACCAATTACTGGTTTTGTTTTAGAAAAGTTTAAAAAATAACCTTCAATTAACTTAGTATATACTTGAGTTATTTTATTATATTCGTATATATAATGCAAAGAGTCGTTTGACGCAAAAGTATTACCTAAACTACTAGCGTCAGCAAAATTAGTAATAAAAAAATAAATACAAGAAGTTGCTTCTGAAACATAATTACCTATTATAGATAATTTACTGCCAGCTATAGAGGTTACTGAGATTAATTCATTACCTAAAATATTCTCTAAAGCACCTACGTCATCACCTTCTGATCTGCTTATTGCAACATTTTGAGCGTCTCTATATTCGCCAGTAGGAAGCAATCTATCATCTAAGTCTTTGTTCATTTTAGACTTGATAAAAGTGTTTCTAATTTCTGCCATTTAGTTTATTATTTTATCCATTTAGACTTACCTCTCATTACTTGAATTATTTCATCTAGCTTAATGTTTGATAATCTTATTTTAGCGTTTCTAAGAGCATTTGTTCTATCTCTCTTAAATCTTTGAACTATATATTCTTGAACGTTTGCTCTAGTAGAAAGAACAGAATACGCTACATGCATATACATAGCTTGTTCTGCCATTTTAGGCACTTTGGTATCTAAGTCGTAAGCTAATCCGTCTGATATATATTCTAATATTATTAACTTACCTTTTAAATCACTAGAAAAGTTAAAAGTTCCTTGTCTTTCATCTATATTAAACCATCCATTTATTTGCATGTTAACTGGATCTCCTCCAAATCTTTGTCCAAAATATCCACCGTAACCCCATGCAGATTCTCCCCACCAATCATTCATCCACAAGCTAGCATTACTGCTATCTAAAGGAAAAGCACCAGTTATATTTGCTGGATTAGAGGTTGCCCATCTTTCATTAGTAATTGATTGACCTTCTGTATTGTCACCAAAATTGTCTTGAACTATCTCGCCAAAGTTATCTTGTATTGGAGCGTTGTAAGGACTGCTCGTTAATTGTGTTGGGTATATAGTATGCTTAATACCGCTAGCGTCTATAAAAGAAACCTTAACGTAGTTAACATAGTCTTGAGGTATTGTTAATGCTAAACTAGGAGGTACTGTTAACTCTTGAGATTTAATACTTTTTAAAGTATCAAAGCTAAATTCTTGTAACCCACGTTTAGCGTGAAATATAATGTCAGTTCTTTTTACGTTAGATATAACTTTGTTTTCTCCTACGTAAGCAATTAAAAAATTGTTTACAATGTCACCTAGTTTTACATACTCGTATCCACCGTAGTTGTTTTGAACCGCTGTTTGCTTTAATTGAACTTTAACATATGTGCCGATTGGCTGTAGCACTGGAGCAACTAGTGTACCAAAAGTTATAACGTTGTTTGTTAAAACAAATGAAGTTAAGAAAGGAGTCCAAACAAACCCATCTGTACTAGTATAAATCAAAAAGTTATTTAAAGTGTAGTCTATATCGGTAGGATTCCAACTTGTAGCGCTACCTAGTGATAAATCTGTATTAAAAGTAAAAGTATATACAGCTGTAGCAACTGGAGTATATATAATCTGCGCGCCCGCGTAATATTGTAAATTAGTTTCAGTGATTAATCCACCATCTGGTCGTGCCATATTTTAACTTTTTTCGTTATTTTTTTCTTGTTGAACTTGTTGAGATGCTATTTGTATTATTTGAGGATCTTGTATAACAATACCCATGTATAATAATACTCTAGTTATAACATTGCTTTGTTCGTTATTATCTAATTCAAACCAAACAGAATTAACAGGATCATATATGTAAGCGCCTGTTCCTATATTTTCATTATAAGCCCAAACAATGTTTGAAGGTATTTTTGTATAAGATATTCTCACGCTATTTATAATAGTCTGGGGATATATGATGATTTTGTTGTTTCCTTGATTAATGTTTTCTTCATAAAGATATACTGGAAACGATGTGGAAGGTTTAGTATAATTAGAATTGTTTAATTCTATATACTCATTATAATTTATTCTTTGTGCTTCTACAGCACCGTTGTATAAAACGCTACCTAGCTTGTATATTAAACTTTGAGGATTTGAATTATTAGGGGCTAACGCATTAGTAGTTGTTGGACCTAAAAAATATCCAGGTGCATTACCTATAGCCGCAACATATGTGCAGTTAGCTGATGTTTTAAAAGGTGAGATTTTTTCTTCTAATATCTCAACCCTATTGGCATATTCGTTGTCATTTTGTGGAACACGTAGCTGTTGAGCTAAATCTTGAATGTATTCTTCAAACATTTCTCTTTGTACTTGAGTACCTATTCTATTGAATTCCTCAGGAGTTACATAACCCCTTTGTTCTTTGTTTAAAATCAATAAAACAGTTTTATATACGTTGTCTACGTTTATTGCCATTTTTTATTTTTTGTTATAATATTGGGCCCGAGTAAACGAGCCCTATATTAGTATTACAGATTAAGAGAGTTTTTTCTCTATTGTTTTATAAACCTCCATTCCTTCGTCTGTTTTAAACCACGCGGCTAAAGCAGAATACGGATGTTCTTCAAATGGAACAGTTACAAGTTTACGTTTTGTTGTTCCCCAAGTAAATGTTCTTTGATCGTTAGAGAGTTTAATTATTCCTTTTTCGGTAGCTTTAATACCAAAGTTTCTTAATTGAACGTTGTCATCTTGAGCTAAATCAATAAATAATTTAGGATTTTGTTTTGCAAATAACATTAAATCTCTTTTAAGTTCTTTAGATGTTAATTTAGAAACTGCACTTCCTTTTTCTACTCTTAATATAGCCTCTGCCATATCTACATCCATATTTTTAGCTGCGTTTAAAGCCATCAATTCTATTTCTAAATCAACTAATTCGTCTTTAGCTATAGCTATTGGATTGTGTTCTTTATATCTTTTGTTAAGATCTGGATGATATATAGATAATAATTTTTGTAGATTTTGCATTTCCATTGGCACGTTTAACACTCCGTCTTTAAACATGATATGTGCTAATGTTGCTTCTCCTTTTTGCTCATCTACAAAGGGTGAACTTTGATTTGTAGCAAATCTTAAAGCTCTTTGAGTTTTTGTTTCTGGATCAAAATACAACAGAGGATATTTTTCTGTATGTCTTGATTTCAGTGTATATGTTAAAGGCTCACTACCACCAGTTAAGTAATAGTTCCTTGTTTTTATTTCCCAATTTTGTTCAGCTTGAGATACTTTTTGTTCTTTTGTTGACATGATATAATATAATATAAGTTAGTAAAAATAAGAGTAACAATTACCCCCGTAGTTTTTACGAGGGTAACTATTACAATAAATATTAAGCTACAAATAACACAAAGTTATTTCTTGCTTGAGTACATAGACATCTTTCAGATAAGAAGTTAACTTCCATAGCATCAAGAGTAGAACTAAATGCACCACCAACAGAACCTGTTAGCCATGATTTCATTCTTCTGTCATCAGCTTCTGAAGCTCTATATCTTACATGTAAGAAAGGTCTTCTAATGTTTGTACCTAGTAATTGATCGTATACTGTACTTGTTCCAGCAGGAATTAATACACCATCGATATTGTCACCATTAACAAAATTTGAAGAACCACCTCTTGTAGAAGCATCATTTAAGTATTTCCATGAAGTTTTGTAGAAATCATAAGAACCTCTTCTAAATCCAGAGAAACCTAAATTCAACGCCATATCTTCAGAGTTTTCAAATACACCGTAAGATGTACCTCCAGCTCCGTAAGAATTTTGTTGTGCTAACATGTTATCAAACTGTAACTCAGTTTTTCTATCTAAGAAAAGCATGTTTTCTTCAATAGCTCCTTGAGTGTCTAAGTTTTCTAATACAGAATCAAAATCCTGTAAAGATCCAGCATATCCTGAAAGTACGTTACCACCGTTATTAATAGCAGCAAATAAACCTTCAGTACCAAAAGCTCCAGCACCTGTTGCTAAACCTGCAAACGAGTTAACGTTAGCAATGTTAGCTCCAAAACTACCACCACCTACTCCAGCTGCAGCACTTAGTTCACCTTCAATCATACTCATTTCTAAGTAATCTTCAAAACGTAATCTAGTTTCGCCTTCAGCTTTTAAATACCATAAGTATCCAGAACCACCATCTTCAGTAGCTACTTCAACCCATCCAATTTGAGCAGTATCAGATCCACTTATAGCGTATCTGTTTCTGATAATAATTGGCTTGTTAACAAAAGTAGTTAACTGAGGAGTGATAGACTCACCTGTGTTAGTGTTGTTTGGTCCTTGAGAACCTTTAGCATATTCAGAACCGTATACAAATACTTTTAATCCTGTAATAGTAGCTGCGTTAACAACTGCACCAGATATAAATGCTTGTCCGTATGGATATGCAGTGAACGTAGAATAAGCAGCAAGTGGGCCAACTGGAGCACCACCTGAGTTACCTACAATACATTTTACTGTAAATGATGGATTACTAGGATCCATTATTACCACAGTTGCATTTGGCATTATAACATTCTGAACAGCACCACCAGCTACAGCAGCAGCCCCAGCGTTGTCAAGAATTTGTAGTATAGAGTTTGTTCCACCACCATTTAATAACGTAACGTTATCATAAGCGATGTGTAATCTATTTTGTTCAGACCAAACGATTTGATCTGATGTCATTGGCATTTCAGCGCCAACCATTCTTAAGAAGCCTCCTAACGTTCTGTTTCCATAACGTTCTACCTCAGCTTCATAAATTTCAGGTAGAAATTGTTGCGCGAAGTTTGCACCACCCGCACCAGTAAAATTAAGGTAATTTCCTGTTAACACTTGTGGCGAGCCAGAAGGAACTAAACTACCAAATTGAGGACTTAATACTCCCATAATTTTAGTTTTTGATTTTTAATTGTTAAATTTTGTTTTTCACTTTAATTTTCAACTTAGAACTATCTACTCCATCAATAGCACGAACTTTAAGCCCATGAACAAAAATTCCATCGCTAGCTGTTTGACGAGGTCCGTCAGAGCTAGGGTTTTTAGAACTTTCCATCACTGTTTTAATACCATCAGTTTTACCTTGTTCGTAAAAATGGCTTACAATTTTGTCTACATTTTGAGCAGCGTACATAGCCTTGTGATAACCTTTCGTATCTTTAACGTTACCTTCTGTGTCTAGGAACTTCCCGACAAAGTTGTTAATATTTGATTGATTTTCTGCTACACTTGCAGGATCTTTAACTCCATATCTAAACTTTTTTTCACCGACTTCGAAATCAAAACCTTTGAATTCATCGTTTAAAAGCTGTTTAGTGTTGTTTAAGAATCTACTGTGCTTTTGTTTAGCTAACTCTTGATCTTTGTTGTATCGGTTAAAAAAATCTAAAGCTTTTTTCTCATCTTGGTTTACGGTCGGTCTTAACTTAATCTCGTCGTAATATTTAACCTTTAGATCTTCTAAATGCTTTTTGGCTTTTGCAACCTCTTCTTTTTTTGCAAGTTTTTTTCTTCGGATATCTCGCTCCTCATCTAATTCCTCGTCAAAATCAAAATTTTCTTCCATTACAAATGTAAGGTCTTCTGATGTCAAATGAGGTTTAGTATTTTTATAATATTCTTTTAATAAAGTATTTTCATCAACGCTAGAGTAATCTGCATTAAGTCTAGTGTAATCATCTATAGTGCCACCAGTTTCTTTCATGAAAGTTATTAACTTTTCAATATTTTTTGGTAAGTTTACTTCAGGCTCTACTTTTATTTCTGGTGTGGATATTTGTTTTTCTCCCAGTTCTGTAATTTCTTCAATAGGCGCGCTGGACTCTTCAATGGACTTTTCTCCTCCAATGTCCACGATTTCGCCATCTCCGGCTTGTTCGCCCACATCCACCTTCTTTGTTTCTCCGATTTGAATGGCATCTGTTTCTGGTTTTTTAGTTAAATCTACTTTTATAATATCTGGTTCTGTTTTTTCAACAGGTTTAGATAAATCTACCTTTATAGGTTCGTTAGATTCTTTACTTTTAAATTTTTCAAATTTTGGTTTAGACATTTTCATGCTGCCACCTTCTTGTGATTCTGCTTTTAATTCTGACATGATAAAATATTATATGATTATTAATTATTACATAGGGGCGTTAAGACCAAAATCAACAACACTAGCATCTGCTTGTGATTCAAAGTCAGTTGGTAATAAATCATTTTTTCTTTGATCTATCATTTGACTTTGTTGCGTAGCTTGAATTTTTGTTCTTTTGTCCTTACGATCCTCTATTTCTTTTTCTTTTTGTGTTGCAGCACCTAATTGAGCTTGCGCTAGTTGTAAGTCGTAGCCAAATTGAATTTCCATCTCTAATTGTTTAATTTGAGATGCTTGCTGCATTCTTTGTATTTCTAACTGAGACTTAGCGGTCTCAAGATTAACATCTGATTCTGTTAAAGCTTGATTTTTTTGTACTTCAGCCATAGCCGCTCTTTCAGACGCTTCAGCATTAGCATTAGCTTGAGTCTCTATCATTTGTTTTTGATTAGCCTGCTCTTGTTTTTGTTTTCTTTTGCGTTTTTGTTTTAAAACGTCGTTAGCTAGTTTAATATTTTTTATTTGACGTATATCTATAGCGTCTTCTAAATCAATACCACTAGTCTTTAAAGCTATTTGTATGTTTTGCTCTAATTCAGCTTGTTCTTCTTCCTCAGGTTCTAACTGTAAATAAATACCAAAATCATGCATGTTAAGATTTTGAATCTCATCTAGCGTGGATGCATTATAGGTAGATATACTATTTTTTAAAGAGTTTAAAGTTAAAGGAAAATTTATTGAGTCAGCTATTTTTAATGAAATATTTTCACAAGTTTTTAAAGTTAAATATAAACTTGACTGTAATATGTGTCTTGTTGCAACATTAGAAGCGTTGGCTGCCATTTTTTGTAAACCAACTAAAGCGTCTTTATCTGGAGTGCTAGCGTCTCTAGCTTCGTTAAGCCCTGTTACGTCTCTTATCATTTGTAAGTAATACTGATAAGTTTGTATTAAACTTTGAATTTTAGCTTGCCCACTAGAACTTGTTAATTCTTGAACTGGTATCTTACCTCTGTTTATTTCTCCTTCTTGTGTTAATGATCTACCAACTATTGAACCAGTCTGGAAATACATATTAAGTGCTTCTGCTGGATTATAATTTGTGCCATTACCTAAATCAACTTCTGCTAAACCATCCATATCTAAGAACACACCGTCTGGCACTATTCTAGACATTACTTGTTGTAATTTTAAATGAGTCAACTGAATCATATCAGCGAAACCAGTTATTTTGTTAACTAAAGAATCTATACGACCTTGATAAACTCTAGGAGCTACCATTGCATAACTCATTTCTACTTTTGTAGTATCCGCAAAAGGTCTAGTCATGTTTTCCGCAAGATCCCAAGCTATAAGCTCGTTGTTACCTATTACTTTTACACCTTTGTATAGTACTTCTATAGTTCTTGCTACTCTTTCAAATCCATCGTTTGGTGGTGGGTCAAAGCTGTCAGGTTTCTCTAAAGCTTTTTCTAATCCTTGATCAGTTTGTTTTATTTTAAAAACCTGGGTGTGGTATGTTTTATATTCAAAATACAAAACCTGTATAGTGTCTGGATCATAAGTACTCCATCCATATAATTGATCTCTATTACCAACTTGTTTAGATATTCTACTTAGTTGATCTTCATTTAACTGTGGAAACTCTTTTGCAATTTCACCAATAACTAAAGACTTAACCTCACCTACATAATATATATCTTCAAAATTAGGATCCTCTGTGTAAGAATAAATAACTCTAGCTGGATCAACATAATCAACAGTTACTCCATTGGCCTTGTTCCAGTTAGTTTTAACAACACCTATTCCTAAAGTTACTAAATCATAATTAAACCTTCTTTTTATTAAATCAAATTTGTTTTTAGATAAAGTATTATTTATTACTTCTTCTTCTGCTATTTCAATAGACTGCTTATAACTAAGTTGCATGTGCAAATCTAGTTCATCTTCAGTTTCAGGTAAATCTTTTATAGAGCTATTAAAAAGATCTATACCTATGTTTTTTAATACGTTTTCTTTGTAAGGTTTAGCCAACATGTCTTCGTATATTTTTTCTGCGTAATCAGTTCTTTTTTTTAAAGATACGGGATCTTGAGCAAATGCTTTTAATTCATAACCTTTCTGTGACAGACCATTAACCACTATGTCTACAAACTTAGATATTACTGGAACTGGTTTCCAGTCTAAGTTAAGATAAGAAACGTCACCATTTATAGCTAGTTCATCTTTATATTTTTGAACTGGTTGTTCTCCTCTAGCGTATAATCTTAACGTGTGAAACCTATTGTAAGAAGTAGCAAATCTAGTACCATTACCACCTTGTCTCCACCATTCGCTTTCTATAGCTTGGGCTACTTGTTTTCCGTATTCGTATGAACTCTTTTCAGCATTTGGTACAACTTGACTAGGGAAAGCACTGTTTGGATTAATGTTTATATTCATTTACTTGATTATTTTTGATAAAGTTCCTTCATTGTTGTATTTTTTAATACCAAGGTTTACTATCTTTCTTGTTATTTTATTTACAGGAGCGTATCTATTTTTATTACAAGCCATTATAGCAAGTCCTGAGCTTATAGATGCATCGTGTTTTGTTCTATTGTTTATATCAAACGTTGCCCAATCTTCTAGCGTTCTTTGAAAATACATGTCACCATAATCTTCACCGTCAAATCCAACTCTGCTTTCAATATAAGTTTCAATTGCAGCAGCGTGTGCTTGCTTTATATCTTCGCTTGAATTAGGTATTCCACCTATTTCTCTTTCTGTTACAGATAACTTGTTGTAAGTTTTATCTGGTCTATTCATGCTAAAACCTCTGTAACCTCTTCTTCTAAAATGATAAAGAAGTCTTGGTTTATTGTTTTCACATAATAAAGGCATGCCATAAAACACACAAGCCATGAGTACGTCCTCAAAAAATATTTCTGCTGTTTGTGGGCGAGCAATATATTCTAAGAAAAAATGATCAGGAGGAATATTCTCCATACTAAATTTTGTTAATCCATGAAGAGATCCATTAGACCCTTTACCGTCAACCGTTCCAGATATGTCATAACTATCACAACCAAAAGCACCCATGTGTTCGTTTCCAGCGTATTTAATACCGTTTTTATCAATTATTCTATTTTGCAAATGTTTATCAGGTATCCAAGATATATAAAATCTTCCGTTAGTGTTTGGCATAAATATAACTCTTGTGTCTTTTACACCGTGTTCCCATTGAAAATTACCTTTAGTAACTACTCCGTTTCTAGATAAATCTTCGTTATAATCTATTTGTTGATATATTTTTGTTAAATTAAATAAAGACATTTTAGATTCGTCTCTGAAAGCGTGTTTTGTAGTACGTGGAAACTGTCTATAAAATTCATTTAAACCATCTGAGTCTTCCTTAAGGCCTTCTACCTCATTTTCCCAGTATTCAATAACCCCAATTTTGATTGGCGTTCCATGAGGTCCATGCACTTTTTCTGATGGTGTGTCGAAGACAGGATAGCCATAAGAATCAATGTATCCCTCGTAATTCCATTCCATAGGTATGAACAAAGAATAGAGTCCTGAACGAGTTTGTCCATTGGCATTTCTTTTTGTAACATCTGAGTCATCATATAGTTTTTTAAAATTTCTACCTCCTTTATCTAAAGCATTTGATGTTGATCCCATCATACACTTTCCAATAATTCTTGATCCTAACCTGAGGGTGGTTTTCGTAACCCTCCAGTTGTTGAGGATGTTGTTCGGCCTTTCCCATTTCCCGCTCTCATCGTGGACGAGGAGTTTGAGCTTCTCCCCATCGTAGGCGTTATCCCCCGTGTTTTTCCAGTCGATGGTCGTGTCAAGCCCGGTGAGATCCTCGGCTTTGTCGGTCGAGGTAATACTTCTTCTGGTAAACTTGCTGGCTGGGACTCTGTAGGCAAGCTCGGTCTTTGGACGGTCCATACCGTCCTGGATCGGTTTGAAAAAGAAGGGATAATTAACGGATATCGGTACGACCTTATCAGTGAACATCTTCTTAGCATCGGCGCCAGATTTGGACAAAATCCCAAAACGTGCGTCGGTTGATATGGTCGCCATATTAACGCATTCACCTGATGCCATGAACGAAAAGCCT
>Ga0207896_1000101_pt1 | contig 18836 bp, 8 predicted proteins | sample LinPmetageLP36_FD_184049 | JGI IMG/M metagenome (GOLD analysis project Ga0207896, IMG submission 184049) | Marine viral communities from the Pacific Ocean - LP-36 (SPAdes) | ecosystem: Environmental > Aquatic > Marine > Oceanic | place: Pacific Ocean | collected 2010-06-15 | reverse complement strand
TACCTAAAGAAAAAAAGAATTTACAAGAGTTTTTAAGCAAGCATCCTCACAACAATTTAATATTTGAAGAGTATGACCAAGTTGTAGAAGCAGAAGATCAATATGATTATTTAGAAATGGAAATAGCAGCTATGAATACTGCTTATGAAATGGATGTAGATAAAGCTGAAGCTATACTAAGAGTTGAAGTTGGATCTAGTGTTACTACTATGAGTTCTAAGGAGCTTAAAAGAGATCTTTTATTATTTGCTAAAAGAAATCCTAAACTTCTTATAGAACTAGCTAATGATGAAAATGTAGAGCTTAGAAATTTTGCTATAAAAGCAACTGAAGCTGGTATTATAGAAATAGCTAATGATGGCAGAACAGTTAAATGGAAAAGCAATGGCAAAAAGCTAATGACTGCTCCATTTGAAGAAAACGCTTATTCAGCAATGGCTGCTTGGTTTAAAACTGATGAAGGACTTGAAATATATAAGTCTATACAGAAAAAACTAAAATAACAAGTGATTATAAATAAAGGTGGTTTACGCCACCTTTTTTTTTAAATAAACAAATATGGCAATAAATGTAAACACAGTATATACAACAGTATTAAGTATTCTTAACAAGGAACAACGTGGTTATTTAACACCTTTTGAGTTTAATAAAATAGCTACACAAGTTCAGTTGCAGATATTTGAAAAATATTTTGAAGACTACAACCAGTTTTTACGAATGCCAAAAACTGATGAAGAATTTGCCAGTAGGGTGGCTCATATAGAAGAAGAAATACAAGTTTTTGAAGAATATAAATCTGCGTCTAGTCATGCAAATGGAGTGTATGATTTTCCTCAAGATTCTAATAATAAAAACGAAGTTTACAGACTAGGCTCTGTATACTTTAATGCTGTGCCAGGTACTCCTCAAATAGAATTAGTTGGTAGAAAAGAATACAAACAACAACTAATGTCTCCACTTACTAAACCTAGCAAAAGCTTTCCAATAGGCATATTGAAAAATGACAAAGTTGAAGTATATCCAAAAGTAACTACATTTAACCCGACAAGAGCAACTAGCATTAGTGACGTTAAATTTAGCTATATTAGAAAACCTAAAGACGTTAAATGGGGTTACACAATAGGTAGCTTAGGTCAATATATATATGACCCAAATTCTTTTCCAATTTTATCTACTTCACTTTTGGTAGGCCAAGACTTACTTTCAAATACTACAGTAACTAGTAATACTGTTGATATGACTGTTATATCTGGAACTACAGGAATACCTAGCAACATTACTGGCAATGTAGCCAATACTAATGGATCTGGAAGTGGGGCTATAGTTAACTGGACTACAGACTTTGTTCCAGCAACAAATCCAGGAAATTTTACATCAATTGTAGTTAGTACAGCAGGTTCAGGCTATGCAATAGGAGATCTTATTAAATTAAATCCAGAACCTTCCTCCAATTTTGGTGGTAATGGCACAGGAACTACATCAATAACTCTTCAAAGTTCTAATTTTTCACCTGTAAATTTAATACAAGGTTCAACTGATTTTGAAATAAGCGAGTCTATGCAAACTGAGGTTATTTTAGAAATTTTAAAATATTCTGGTATAATAATAAGGGATCCTCAAATAATACAAGCAGCTCAGCAAGAGCTAGTTCAAGACGAAGCTAACGAAAAAAGATAAAATATGGCAACATCAACTAATTATGAAAGCCCAGGGCTTGTTACTCAAAATAATTCCGAATATTACACGGGTGAAAAAACTTATGTATTAGGTGCTAGCGGAGCAGCTTATAATTGGCCTACTGAATTAAATCCTTTAATATGGACAGATACTCCTACAGCAGCTACTCCACAATCTATAAATAACTATGAAGTATATATAGACAACATTTTAATGATTCCAACTGTTGGTGGTTATGTTAGTGATTCTGTTGCTACTACTTTAACTAACACCAATGATCCAGCCACAGCTACTCAAGCTGTAACGATTAATTATGGAACAGGTATATCTGCTGGATCTTTGCTTACAATAAGATTACAGCAAACAACTGTATGGGATAATTATCAAAGCTATCAATATAATAGTTTGAAAGACATAGTGGCTAATTTTATGCTGTCTTATGTAGGAACTGATAGAGTTATAAAAAGAGCAAGAAGATCAGAGATTATATTTCACGCGAAAAGAGGTTTACAAGAGTTTAGCTATGATACTTTAAAATCTGTTAATATACAAGAATTAACTATTCCAGCTAATTTATCCTTACCTCTTCCTCAAGACTACGTTAATTACGTTCAATTATCACATATAGATAGTATGGGTATAAAACACATTATATATCCAACTACTCTTACTACAAACCCAACAGCTCCATTAATTCAAGATAATCAAGGCATACCAACACAAGATGATTTTGGTAACAACATTGAGTCTCAACAATCTATAACTAATGAGAACTGGAGAAACGCAAATCAAAGAAATCTAACAGGTACTAATTTTGAATCTACCGACGCTAATGTATATAATTGGAATTGGTGGAAAACAGCATATGGCCAAAGATATGGTATGCAACCAGAAATATCTCAACAAAATGGTTGGTTTACTATAGACAACAGAAGAGGTGCTTTTGCTTTTAGTAGTGATTTACAAGGGAAGTTGATAACTTTAGAATACATATCAGATGGATTAGCTTTTGGTGACGATACTAAGGTGCCTAAGATGGCTGAGGATGCATTATATTCTCATATACTATATTCTATAACGTCTACAAGAGTTAACATTCCAGAGTATGTTGTTCAAAGATACAAAAAAGACAGATCTGTAAAGTTAAGAAACGCTAAAATAAGATTATCTAATATAAAATTATCAGAATTTACTCAAGTAATGAGAGGTAAATCTAAATGGATTAAAAGTTAATTATGGCAGAAAGTAAGAATAATTTCACTAACTCTAGAATGAATAGAGATTTAGATGATAGACTTGTTCCCAAAGGCGAATATAGAGAGGCTCAAAATATATCAATAAGTACTAGTGAAGGAGATGATGTAGGTACTTTACAGAATATACTTGGAAATATTGAAGAATCTGATTTAAATATAAACACTGCTTTTTTAGAGATTATAGGTCAATATTTAGATGAAGTAAATAATGACATATATGTGTTTTTAACAAATTATACTGATTCATCTAGTGATACAATTTCTAATAACTCAAAACTTTTTGCTGGTGCCGAGTGTTATATAATATCTTATAATACACAAACTAATGTTAATTCTATTTTAAGCCAAGGGAATTTTTTAAATTTTTCAAAAACTCATCCAATATTAGGCATAAATATATTAGAAGATTTATTATTCTGGACTGACAATAGAAATCAACCAAGAAAAATAAATATTAAAACAGCTATTAATAATACAGATTATTATGACACTGAAGATAAAATATCTGTAGCTAAATTTTTTCCATTTAATGCTCCTGAATTATATAGAGAAATAAAAATTAAAGCTATTGCTGCTGGAACAAATACAAGAAGTATGGCTCTTCCCTTAGGGCAGTTAGCCCCTGGTAATGGAATATGGGGAATAACAGAAAACATGATGGTCACTAGCGTTGGAGTTGATTCTTTTGTTCAAAAAGTAAACCAAACTACAACTGACCCAGGGACTGGAATTCAAACCAATTATGTATTGCTTTCTGGCGCTAGACCAGCTGGCACTTGGGCTGCCAATGAAATAATAACTTTCACAGAGTATGGCATGAAAGATTGCGTAAGTAAGTTTCTACCTTACGAGTTTGAAGCTGTATTAACAGCAGATCCTAATGACACAAATAGATATGTTATTAACAGCAATCAAATACCTATAGATCTAACGACAACAACTTTAGTAAACAATATGCATGCTTCTGCTCAAAAAGTTGTTGAAACTGGAACTGGAGCTACCGAAGCAAATGCAGTAGAAGAAATGATACCAGAAAATGTTTATATTACAGTCGCTGCTGATGGGCTTAGTATTGAATTTTTTCAAGAAACTGCAGGCGTTATAGCACCGTTTGTAGTACCTTTAGGTGGTTTATCAGTTAAATTTTTTAAAGACAATCCAGATTATGATGCTAACTATTCTGGTGATGAATCTTATTTAAAAGACAAATTTATTAGATTTAGTTATAGGTATAAGTTTGATGATGGAGAATACTCTTTAATAGCGCCTTTTACTCAAATAGGATTTATACCAGAAAACGATGGGTATTTATTAGATGAAAGTGAAAGTAAAACAGCTAGGTCTTCAGTTATGCAAAACATGGAAAATAAGGTTAATTGCATAAACTTAAGCATACCTACTCCTTTTCCTTCTTCAGATGGAACTATACAAACAGCTACTAAATGGAAAAATGCAGTAAATATGTTAAATATAGATAGTATTGAAATATTATGTGCTTTTTCAGACGAAACAAGAATCAGATTAGTAGAAAGATTAGATGTTGAAAATATATTATTACTTTCTTCTACCTATGGAATATACCCACCAAACTCAGAAAATAATAATTCTGGTAATTCTAATGTTTTAACTTACAAATATAACTCTCAAAAACCATCATTAACATTACCAACTAGCGACACTACTAGAGTTTTTGATAAAGTTCCTATTAAAGCTTTTAGTCAAGAATCAGCTGGTAATAGAATAATTTATGGCAATTTTATTGATAAGCATACATCTCCAAACTCTTTGCAATTTAGAGTTTCTGCAAGTAAAAAATCAGATATAACTTTCTCTTCTGGAGATCAAACGAAAAGATCATTACCAAATCACACGTTAAAAGAAAACAGAACTTACCAAGTTGGTATTGTTTTATCTGACAGGTACGGCAGGCAATCTGATGTTATACTTTCTGAATCAGAAGCCTCAGTATCTATTCAAGGCACAAGATACGGTGAATCTACTTTATTCAATCCTTATGGTAGTTTAAATAAGTTTAGCGCAGTAGATATTTTAGACTGGACGGGTGATCAATTATTTTTATATTTAGAAAAAGCTATACCTGAATCTATTTCAAGACCTGGTTATCCCGGCTTCTATAGTGAATCAAACCCCTTAGGTTGGTATACTTACAAAGTAGTAGTAAAGCAACAAGAGCAAGAATATTACAATATATTTTCGGCAGGTGCATGGAGACAAGATAATCCTATAATAGGTAATCAGTTTAGTTATATATCTTTAGTTAATGATAATATAAATAAAATACCTAAAAATTTGTCTGAAGTTGGTCCTTTAGAAAAATCTTTCTCAAGCGATGTATTGTTATATCCCAAAGTTAATCCAATAAGAAAAAATATTACAGTAGATGGCGGAAGTGTTAATTTTAATTTCACTGGTTCTTTTGTTGAGTTTAGCACGATTAAATCAGACAAAGTAGACAGAATAATATACAACTCTGAATTAATTTCAGATCCTGATACTGACGAATTAACGTATAAAGGATCAGAAGTTCCGCCAGATAAAGTGTTTATGGGCAAGAGCTCTACATTGGCTAGAATATCAAATAATAATACTTTTGGATTTAGAAACGCTATTCTCCCACCAGATATAGATGGACAATATATAGGATTTTCGACTGCAGCAGACAATATTCCTTATAACACTTTAGGTGTTTATGAAACAAATCCAGTAATTTCTAATTTAGACATATACTGGGAAACATCTACTTCGGGTTATATTTCTGAAATTAACGCAAGTATAAGTTCTGGCAATTTAGGACCTCAAACTATAAGTATTGATACTTTAGAGTTTTTTGAAGATACAGAATTGTATCAAGTAGGTAATGGATCTGTTACACTACCACAGTTTGGTACGGTTTTATTTACTATAGAAGCTCTAGATGCTGCTGGAGCTTTTGTTAATGACCCGGCTGCTACTTGTGTATTAAACTCGGTAACTTCTACTGATACTGGTAGTGCAAATTTAAATAATGGTTTTTTAATAGTTCCTCAAGCAGGCTCTACAGTTGGTAGTTTTAGCGGCAGATTTAATCTTTATGCCACGTCTTTTCAATATTATAGGCTAGGTAGACAATTTGATTTTTTCATAACAATTACAGCAAATAATATTACAAATAATAATTTAAGTTTCACTGGTCAATTAAGCAATTCAACTCCTAGAAGTATAAGTTTAGAAGTTCCAGGCGCTCTTACACCAAACCCTGTTGTGGGTCTTGCTATTCGAAATGCTTTGCTTCCATTAAAAACACTACCTACACAAACTCTTCAAGGAGACTCTTTAAGACCAAACACATATCCAGCGCCTTACACTGGTGTTAATGCACTAAGATTTCCCCAAGCTGCATCTCCAAATAATAACTACTATAATTATCCATCAGTTTATTGGCTAAATCACTCTACACAATACGCGCAACAAGTGGGCAGTATTGCTAACCCTAACTTTGATGGCACCACTCTCTATAGTTTAGGTAATCAAACTTTAACATCTGCACCCGGTGGTTTAATTAACAGTATATTGTTTTGGCAGTTTCTTATAGGATATGGTGCTTCATCTGCTTTCAATACAGTAAATCCAACTACCGCTCCTTATAATCAAAATGGTTTTGGATTTCCTTATCCTAATGCAGAAACTACTCCTTATTGGCCAAAAGGTAAATTTTTAGGGTTTATACAGGGTTGCGATCCTAGCCCTAATAATCCTAGAAACCAATCATCTTCGCCAGGTTCATTCAATGGTGGTTGGAATTTTAATATTCATGTTCCAGTAGGAGATTTTGCATGGTTTACTAGTAATCAAAATGCTTTACCTGGGGTTAATGGAACACTTGATCAAAACAACATTACTCAAAATCTTTTTTGGGAAATAGACGATATGTTTATTACTGGTGGTCTTAACAACAGCCCAAATTCAAGAGGAGCTACAAAAGCAGAGTTAGCTCAAGTAGTTAGTATAGTTCCAAGTACTGGAGAGTTAAAAATAGATGATCAAGGTTTTATAGATAGGTTTGGGGAAAATGGAACTATATCAAAAATACTTACGCCAACCCTGCAAGCAGCTTACCAAAGTTGCTCTATCAATACAAAACTTAGCATGAGATTAAAACTCACTGACGCTAGTAATCCACCAACTAATGGAGTGAACCCATTAACTATTATGTTCCCTAGAAATTCTAGTACACAAATCACTTTCGATATTGATATTTTCGCTTAAAACAAAAAAAATATGGCAGCAATAGTTCCTATAAGTTATTTTAATTCTTTTTTAATAAAGAAAGTAGGTTATCCTATAACCACAAACGCTAGTGGTGCTGGGAAGGATTATATAAACACTTGGCCAGGTATTTTTTATAATCCTCCAGGTTACACAAATTATCCAATAAATGCTGCTCAAACTGATAGTAGTGTACAAGGAAGGAACTACTATATAGAAGAAGCTAGAATAAGAGGTGGCTATAATAATGCTAGTGTTAATTTTGGTATTAAAGCTTATTTAGACGAAGAAATAATAAACCAACAGCACAGGTTTAATTCATTAATATATTCAGGTGTTTACAACTCTAGAACTGGATTCAACGCTACTAATGTGTTTTCAGTTGGAGAAAATATAACTAAATCTGTAGATCCAAGTTATGGATCTATACAAAAACTTTACCAGTCAGATACTAATTTAACCATATTACAAGAAAACAAATGTAGTTCTGCTTTAGTTGATAAAGATGCATTATACTCAGCAGAAGGATCTGCAACAGTAACATCTACAAATTTAGTTATAGGTCAAGTTGTTCCTTTTTCAGGTCAATTTGGAATAAGTAAAAATCCACAATCTTTTGCTAATTTTGGTTTTAGAAGATATTTTACAGACATTTATAGAGGATCAGTATTAAGATTATCTAAAGACGGTTTAACTGAGGTATCTAATTATGGCATGAAAGATTATTTTAGAGATATTTCTGGTACTATATCTGACGAATACTCTTTTTTTCAGGTTGATACAACAGTCAATACTGCTGGTACAAGCCTTGAAATAAATATTCTTACTATTGCAAATATAGAAATTGGAATGAGAGTTATTTTGAACAATTTATCTACTAATATTTTTGTTACTGAATTAGTGCCTGCAACATCTTCTGTAAAAGTAAACAGAGGAATAATAACAGCTACTGGAGACGCTATTTCTTTTACTAAACCCGTAAAAGATAAGGTTGTTGGCGGTTGGGATAATCACAATCGTGTATATACAGTATCTTATCAAAAAGCACTACTAACACCAACCGAACTTGCTGATTTTAAAGTAGAAACTGGTAATACAAACACTTTAACTTATGATGAAAAAGTAAAAGGTTGGGGAAGTTTTTTTAGCTATAGACCAAATAATTTATTTAGTTTAAAAGGTGATTTTTATTCTACAAATAGCGGGAAAATATGGAAACATTATTCAAACACAAGTGATAATACTAATAGAGGGGTTTTTTATAACACATCTTATACTTCTAGTATAGAATTTGTTATAAATAACAATCCTAGTATTAAAAAAGTTTTTCAAACAGTTAACTACGAAGGTGACAATGGTTATGAAATAAATTATTTTAAATCAGACTTTCAAAGAGTTGATCCTGACTTAGGAGGAGCTATTCCACCAACATACGGTGGGCAAAGTGAATACCAAGACACAACGCCTTTAGTTTATAGTTACGATCAAGGTCTATATACAGATTCTTTAACAGGACAACCTAAAAGAGCAGGTTTTGATCGAAAAGAAAATTTATATGTATCAAACTTAATAAACAATAGTGCCGTAAGGCCAAATGAAATTATATTTGGAGAATCAATAAGTGGAATTAAAGGTTATTTTGCAACAGTAAAAATATCAACAGATAATTACACAGATGTAGGCGGATTAAAAGAATTATGGAGTGTAGGAAGTAAATTTGTAAAATCTTCTTAAATTATATTATATGAATAAAGAATTAAATGAAATAAAAAACCAAACAATAAAAGCTCCTTTAGCCAAAGAAGAATCTAAAAAACAATTTGTAGAGTTAACTAAAAAATGGGGCATTAAACATACTTTTGATTTTGATGAAGCTTGGGAAATAGGTGAGCAATTAAGAAGAAAAAAAAATTTTAGAAATAAAATTAAAGAATTAGAGTCTAAAATGTTAGACAGTTCTACAACTATAAAAGGTGAACAACTAGCTGAAAGCAACCCTGTTAAACACTCTTTTGCGGAGGGTTGTTATATTAGAGAAATATACAATCCAGCCAATGAAATTATTATAACAGCTATACATGCTCAATCACATCCTTTCTTTTTGCTTAAAGGAGAAATGTCTATTTTAACACATGATGGAATAGAGCATATAAAAGCTCCACATTATGGAATTACAAAACCTGGTATTAAACGTGTAATATATACACATACGCCTTGTAATTTTGTAACAGTACACGCTACTGAGTTAACTGATCCAGAAGAAATAGCAAACACTGTGACTACAAAGACATTTGAAGATCCAAGAGTAACAAAAGAAGATATGAAATTAATAAACAAACTAAAACTAAAAATATGAGTTTTGCAACAGTAGCAGCGGTAGCTGCACCATTTGTAATGGGTGGCATAAGTAAAATTATGAATAATAAAAAAGCTCGACAAATGAATAATGATATTCAAGCTGCGCAAGGTGTTATTAATAATATATTAGATAGTAGAGCGGATGTTTACGATGCTTCTGGAAAGATTAGAGACATGAAAGACGACGTAGACCAATTAAAAAGTTTAGTTAAAAATCCATATGCAAATTTAGGAGTAGCAACTCAAGCTGCCGAAATGCAAGCTGAAGAAACAGATATAGCTTTAGCAAGTACTTTAGATGCTATGCGGTCTGGAGGTATGGGCGCTGGTGGAGCTACGGCTTTAGCGCAAGCTGCTGCTAAAAGTAAGCAAGGTATATCAGCTAACATAGAACAACAAGAAGCGAAAAATGAAGCATTAAGAGCTCAAGGCGAGCAACAAGCTAACCAACAGTTAATGGCTTTAGAAAATCAAAAAATAAATCTTGAAGGCCAAGCTATATCAGCTGAAGAAAGAGCTGCTGCAGGTGAAGACGCTAGAGTTCAAGCACAATTAGATAGAGCTTACGGTGAATCTGATTTTTTAAGATCAAGACAGATGGGAATAGAAGACGCAGGTGATGCGGCTATGATGGCTGGTATATCTGGAAGTGTTAGCGTTCTAGGTAGTGTTGCTGCGAATGGAGGTTTTAACTCAAAGTAACTGGGAGTAGTCCCAATAATACTACAAAACCTTCTATTAATATAGATCCTTTAACGGGAATGCCACCTATAACTATAGACCCTAACTCTCAAAGTGATTCTTTGCTAGACCTAGTAAGTGGTGGTCAATCGCCTCTATATGGACTAGATAATTCAACAAGCTTATTTAATAGTGGTACAACAACATGGCCACCGTGAAAAAAACAATAACATGAGTCAAAAACAAGTAAATTTAAAACCACAGCAACAGTTCACCCAGCAAGCTGTAAGTATAGTTCAGCAAACTACTCAAAATAGTTTAAATACTATAAATACAATGCAAAAATTAGCTGCTGAAAAGAAAAGACAATCACAAAAAGCTATAGCAATAGGTATGCAGACTGCTGAAACTTTGCAATTAGAGTACTCTAAAAGAGTTAATTCTGCACCTGCAGATGTTAAAGCTGCTTTAAATAGTTTTGTTAGAACAGAGGCTTCTAAAATTGGAGATGCAAAAGCAAAAGCTTCTATGCCTGGAGCTAGTCAAGAAGAAATAAGTACTTATCAAGAGCTTTTACAAATGAGCATTTCTAATTTAGAAGCTGTTGCCACTTATAGTACTAATGCTTCTAAGAATCAAGAAATATTTCAAACACATAGATCAGCAATGCAAAATAATTCTATGACTGGTAGACTTTCAGACGCGGCTTTAAACAATCCAGAAATGATTAATTTTGATCAAGACCTAGGTAGTGGAAATGTTAAAGGTTTTAAAGTTTATACAAATCCTAAAACTAATCATGTAGAATTTAATTATGATGGTTCTTCAGGTGCTAAAGATATATGGGCTGCTAATGAAACGTTTAAATCAAAAGCAAATAATTTAGCTAGCTATGTTATAAATGCTGATCAAGATATTACAGGTGAAAAATATAGAACTGAACTAAAATCTCAGTATAGTGAATATAAAGACTTAGTACCAAAAAATATTGTTAAAACAAAAACTAATTTTAAAGATAATACTCAATCAACAGTTAAAATAAGTCAAACAGCAGATTATGAAAAAGTATTAATGACTAAGCATAAAGACGCTATGATACAAGGCACTTATAAGTCTGACTTTGGGAAAACATTTAGTCAGCTAAGTAGCTTAGGTATGGTAGATAAAGAATATAGAGATATACCTTGGGGAATGTTTACTCAAGGCGATATTAATGATCCAGAATCTGTTAAACAAGCTATAAAAAATTTAACAGACAATGTTTTAACAAAAGGTGATGCAATTGCTGCTGCTGATCAAGACAAAAAAGGTGAGCCAGGATATGGAGTTATAAGCCCTAAAGAATATATAGATATACAGAATAAATTTAGAGAAGCTGGTGCAAATGGTGTAGCTAAGTTATCAGCTGATTTATTTGGGCAACCAACTGAAATTATTACTGATGAAAAAGAGGTTATAAACAAATATAAAAACGTTGGTACAGATGGTAAAATTACTATATCATCGACTCAAGCTGGTAATTTTCAAGGTGAATACTTAAACATATATGATCCAGCTAATACAGCTATTGAAACATTTGATAACTTAAAAATAACAGATCCAAGTAAAAAAGATTTAATTAAATTCTACAACAATAATGCGTTTGCACAAAAGCAGTTAAAAGAAGAATATGGGCTTAAAGACTCTCAAAGAGTAATGACAGCTCAAGAAATAAAAGATTCTTTTGTTAATGCAAATTTAGAAGTTCCAGAACAAATAAGCGATAGTCCTAACGGTATATTTATAGGCAACGTAGGCAAAGGTGAAATGTTTGATGGTAATTTTACTATGATAGCTAATGAAGATTTTATTAAATTTGATCAAAACGGAAAGCTAACACCTGAAGGTAAAAAAGCAATGTTCACTACAATAGGTGTTGATCCTCAATTATATTTTAATGCTAATGATTCTGCTTATGTACAAAGAGCAAATCAAAAAGGAGGTTTTAGCCTCAAAACTTCATACAAACCCTCAATTTAATTAAATTAAATATGGAAGAAATATATTTATCAGCAGATGGTTTATATGAATACTCTGTTGCTGAAATAAACGCAGCTGCAACTAGAGATAAAGTAACTTTTGAAGAATTTATTTCTTCTAAAGGTATGAAATTAAAAGGTGGTGAAGTAGAGGAGACTATTGAAGTAGAAGAAAAAGAACCTTTAACTCCAAATGACTTTAAAAAACAAGCTGAAGTAAATAAAATTAATAAAATAGCCGAAAGTGCTAAGAACTTTAAGTTAGACAAGACAATAATAGTAGATGAACCTGAGCCTATATCTTTTGATGATATTAATGCTGATTTAATGAAAAGCATTGTTGAAGATAACAAGTTAGTAGATTTACCTACAATGTCAGTTATTAATTCACCTAATTTTCAAAGTTGGATAAATAGTGAAACTCAAAAAGAAAGATCTATTAAAGAAGAAAAAACTTTAGATGTTTTAAACCAACCAGATATAAGTAATGCTTTAATTACTAACAATTTTACAGTAGAAAATGTTAATCAATTAAGAAATCTAGGTGTAGAAAATTTACCTGAGTTTCCAGAAGGAGCAACTGGCTTACTTTCAGATCAGGCGGCTAATAATCCATTTACTAGCGCTGGTAATTATAGTCCTATAACTAGCTACAATGACCTTGTTGACGAAGCTTTAAATAAAGATCAAAGCATAATAACTTTATTTGGAAAAGCACAAACAGAAGAAGTTGAACAAAATAGATTTAATTTTTTTAGTAATATAGTAAAGCAAGATAATAACAATTTAAAACCAGAAGAATTAGAAAACAAAGTGAAAGGTTTAGAAGTTGAAAACATGATTAAAACTTCTGATGCTCAAGCTAAAAATTTTTTAGGAGAAGAACTTTACAATAAATGGTCATTAGCCTCTACTCAAGAAGAAAAAAATAAAATATTAAAAGAAAAGTTTGGTAATGTAAAAAACTTAATAGATGAAGATGGTAATCTTATAAGAACTAAAAAATCAGAATATATTTCAAATCCATTTTTAGATCAATTATTACCACCTGGTTTAAAACCTGAAGAAACTAAAAAAGTCTTAGATGAAGCTAAACAAGAGTTAGAGGCTTATACTAATACTGGTATTGATCAACTATTTGAACTTTATAACTCTGCTGCCAATGACGTAGCTTCTTTTGCAAAATTACTGTATGCTAAAGGGTCAGAAGGTATAATGGATCAAGCTTTACCTACTCAAAAAGCTAATGAGTTTTTAATGAACATAGGTGTTCCGGCTGAAGATGGTGACAAGTCTTTGAAAGATGATTTTAAAAACTTAGAGCAAATAGCTAAAACAGGAGTTATTCCTAAAAACTTAAGTTTTCTACCTAGAGGTGGAAATAAATTAGTTAATAACTATAATAAAGCATTAAAAAAGTTGCAGAGTATACAGACAGCTATAGGTTTAAATACAGATTTAACTACAACAAAAAGACAAGGCACTTTTGACATACTAGGTAAAGAAACTAAAAATGTTTTTGGATTTGAAACTTTAGGTATAAATGAAATGCAAAATGTTTTGTTATATGCTTTTCAAGATGATTTAGGTATAGAAGCTAAGAAAAAAGAAATTGAAAAAATGGGCTTGCCAGGTGAGATCTATGTAAAGCAACCTGGCGAAGATTATTATTCTGGAGAAAAACTTGCAGCTCAAATGCCTGGATTTATGAAGTTAGGTGCTGAAGTTTATTTTAGTATGGGTGTAATAGGTGGAGTACTTAATCTACCTAAAATAACAGCTGGAGCAGCAGATTTAATAGTTGCAAATACTACTAGACTAGGTATGAGTGAAGGAGCTGCTACTAGGTTTGCAGAATTTGCAGCTGGTACTTTTCAAGAGTCAGCTGGTTTAATAGGTAGTAACACTATAGGTAGTAATCTTACGGGATCTGAAAAAATGCCTGTAATACCTTTTGCTGTAGGTTCTCAACTAGGTCATTTAGGTACTAATTGGTTAGGTGAAGTAATGAAAAAAGGATTAGCTATTAAAGCTAAAAATAACAAATATCTTGGTAATGTTGTTAACTTCTTTAATAGAATGCCTGGTGGATCTACACTTGGTGGAGCGGTTAAGTTTGGTGTTAGACCAGCTCTTGGTGCTGGCGCTATAAAGTCAGGAGAATTTACCTCAGGTGTTACTGATATAGTAAAAGAGAATTTAGGATTTGGTAAGGCTGATATGGATATGAGTGAGCTTTGGCACCATGTAACAGATTCTGATAGCTTTTTAGAAACATATGGTGCTTTATTGTTTATGTCAGCTGCTCATCCAAGTCAGATGAAGGTTAATGCTGTTAAGAATTTTGAGTATGATATGCTTAAACTCAAAACAAACATGCCTGAATGGAATAGACTAGCATCGGAAATAGGACTAGAAGCTAGAGGTTCTAAAAAAGGCGGAAGAACTAGTTGGTCTTTCTTTGAAATAAGAGAAGCTGTTGACAACAAGCTTAATGAAATATCTACTAATGCGGAATTAACGCCAGAACAAGCTAGAGATCAGATAGCTCAAACAAAGGCTTTAGGTAAAAGATTAGGTATAAAAAGAGTTTTAGACTCTGAATTAGCAAGTGCTGATGGTAAATTAAATTGGAACAACACTTACAAGAACTTACAGTTAACTTTAAATTCTATAAAAGCTGGTAATAGTGTAGATGCAAAAGATATTAAAAACTTAACAGACGCTGGATTTGCTAATGGTGGAGCTACTCCTATATTAGAACTTCAAGGCTTAGGCTTTGATGAGGTAACTGCAACCAATTTAGTTAAGCATGCTGAAACTTCATATAACGAAGCTCAAGAATTTTTTGCAACAGATAGTAAAAACTTTGAATCTTACATAGAAAGTGGTATTGTAGAAATGCAAAACAATGACATAAAAGAAAATTTAAAGAAACAGTACGATAGTAAAAACTTAAGTGAAACAGCTTTTAAATTTAAAACTGAGCAAGCAGAAAAACAAATAAAAATACAGCAAGAAAAACAAAGAATTTTAATTGATCTATCAAGAGGAGATGCAAAGCAAAGAATTAAAGAAACATCTGACTATGTGGATCAAGTTGTGGGAGAAGGTGGTGATATAAGAAGATTATCAAATGAAAAATGGGTAGAATTAAAATCAGAGCTAGGCGAAGAACAAAAGTCTACTTCAATAGGTTATGGCTTTCAAACCACTATAGACGGTAAACCTACTTTTGTAATAAACAAAGACGCTATGCTAGAAGGTGGTGTGTTTAGATTTGAGTCAGGAGGAAAAACATATAAAATAAGTAGAGGATTTAAAGGTTCTACTGAGAAACACGAAGTTTTTCATGGGGTTTTTGAAAATAAATTTGATGCAAGATCTGTAGAGTCTAGAGCTAGAAAATTAGCAGGTCCCGAGGGTGATTTAGATGCAGCTAGAGAGACTATTAAGAGACAAGATATAGAATATATAGATTCATTTATACAAAGACTTAAGGACGTAGGTATATACAATAGGGTTGAAGCTGAAATGAAGTTAAGACCTGACTATGCAGAGCTTAAAAAAAGAGGCGGAAGAGATATTCAAATAGAAAAAGAATTTATAAACGAATATTTAGAACTACAAAATGAAGGTAAATTAAACAGCTTAATAGAAGGTGTTGAGTTTAAGAACGTGAACGCAGATGTAGTTACTAAATTAAACAATGGTGCTGATGTTGTAGATTATTTTGCTAAAGGTGTAGAACAAACACCTGAAGGTAAAGCTAAAGTTAAAGAAGCTTTAGATAATTACAAAGAGCTTGTTAAAGAAGGAGATACTCCTATTAATTTTTCAGAAAAAAATTTAAAAGATTTAACTAAAGAATATAAAGAAAATAGAATATCAAGAGAAGATCTTGGAGAGTTAATACAACAGTACACGGCTAGTGGTATAGCGGCTTTAAAAAGAATAGCTAGTATAGGTAAAAGAAAAGTACCTGTTGATACTAAAAATCCTAAAATTACTGAAGGTATAGCTGATCTTTTAGTTTTAGAGTTTGACAGTTTTACTAGAAACTATGACCCTGCTAAAGCAGAGGTTAGTACTTACATGAATAAAATAGCAGAGCGTATATTACCTAAGTATGTAGAAAAATTTAAACCTAACGAAAACGTTAGAATAGATGATTTAACAAAAGAAGTTGCTGATACTAAAACTCCTGAAACTGATTTAGTTGATAAAGAATCTGAAATTAAAGAAACAGAAAGACTAGTAAGTGTATTTGAAGGTAAAGAAGCTAAAGCCAAACAAAAAGAAATTATAGAAGTATTTGAAGACTTAAGATCTAATCCTGAGAAATTAGAAGAAGCTAGAATTAAAGGTTTTGGTGGTACGCCTAAAGAACAGTTAAGTAAAGTAGCTGAATTATTATTTAATATACCTGATGGAACTAAAGTTAGTAACCCTTCTAAAAATGTTTTACCTACAATAAACATAGTTGATTCGAAAGGAAAAAAGATTACTAAGAAGCAATTAGATGCAGGTGAAAAAGGAATTATAGATGCAAAAGATTTTCTATCGTTAAGAGATTACTTTAAGGATAAAAACAATTTAAGAAGATTTCTAAACGCATCCTTGCCTGAATACAATGTTAATACTCCACAATCAATTATAAATGTAAAAGGAGAAAACATACAAGTATCTCCAGATGTTGTTGGTAGAGGAATAAGATTACCAGATAAAATATATGATTATTTCTATGAGCAGTTTGTAGATCCTACTGGAGTAATGACTAGTCCTAGCGGTAGAGGTAAGGGTAAAACAAGTCAAGTTCCAAAAGTTTATAAGATAAAACCAGAGTTTAGAAAACCAACTAATGAAGTTATAGATAAAGTATCTAAAGATATATTAGCAGATGTAAAGCTTAACGATTTACCAAGCGAGTATAATAGAACCATAGCTCAGCTTGTTAAAGGTATGTCACTAGTAGAAACTATGGCAGTATCTAATCAAGCTAAAAGAACTAAGCTTCCTGCAGAAACAGCTGCTGAAAAACAATTAATAGCAGATATTAAATCTTCTTCTAGTAAGTTATCTATGTCTGAAAAAAAGATATCGGAAGTAGTAAATAAAGAAGGGTATAAATCTATACCTGAAATTTTAGGTAAAAAATCAACAATTGATAATATAATTAAAAAATCAAAAGGAGATTTTTTAGATATTGGTGGAAACTTTTTTGTAGATATAGAAAAAAAATCTAAAAACAAAATTAGAATGTTTGGCTCAGGTATTTTTAGTTCTAGAGCTGACTTTTTGAAAGCAGTTAAAGATAAATTTCCATTAGTAGGTGATTACCAAACTGGTGTTAAAAACTATACTAAAACTTTTTTAAAAAGAAAGTTAAGCACAGTTAAAAATCCATCACAAAAAACTATAGATAAACTTACGAAAGAAGCTGAAATTGAAGCTATAGAAACAATGAAGCCGACATTAGAAGCTATTGAAGCTGGCATGACTATGCAAACTTCAGATCTTCAAAAGCAAATGTTAGACGTGGTTAAATCTAATCCTAAAAAATATAACAAATATAGTAGGGAGCAGTTAGCTAAAATGGAAAAAGCAATTGCTGGACAAAAAACTAACACCTTAAAAAAGAACATAGAGAATATGTTAGACATTAAAGAAGGTAAGAGTTTAGTTTTAGATATATTTAGAGATTTATTAGAGTTAAACCCTGATAACATGCCATTAATTTCTTATATGCTTTGGCATCCTAAATCTAATTCACACGTGCTAAGAAATTTTGCTACTATGAAAAGTATAGAGTTAGGACAAGATTTTAATTACGAAGAACACGGTTTACCTTTTGGAGAGTTTTCTCTAGCTATAATAAATGGTTTACGTGCACCTAAAAAAGTTTGGAACGAGCTAAAAGATTTCATGCATGAGAAATACTATCAAGCATCTATATCTAAAGAAAGTAAAAATATTTTAGACCATCCTAAAAGAAACTTAGATAAAGAAGGTAATATTATAGAAGATTGGAGCTCAGCTACTCAACTACATCCTTTATCTAAAAAACAAATGGATCAAGCTGCTAAAGGAGAAATTAGCTACAAAGATGTAATTGATCCTTTTGACATGAGGAAATATAACGAGTATAAGTCAGATAGAGGTTATATAAACCCTAATAAACAAATGACTTTAGATAAAAATGGAAAACTTATTTCAGATGCTAAAAAATATGATTTAGAAGTTTCTGATTTTTTATCTGAAAACCCTGCTGTTATAGAAGCTCAAAACAAATTAATATATGAGCTAAACTTAACTAAAGCTGGTGTATTAAAAGGTAAAAAAGCTGTAACGCTTAAAGATGCTAAAAAGACATTAGATTATATAATTAAAGCTAGAGGAACTAAACAAGCTGATCGTGCTTTTAAAGAAACTAAAACAGAAATAGACGAGCCAGGTGTTATGAACACTAGTGAAAAAATGACTACTGAAGAGTTAATTAAAAAAGCTAGAACTATTGACAAAGCTTTGCAAATGGCTGATCGTCCTAATATGCCTAAGAAAAAGATTAGAATATTTGATT
>Ga0207896_1000099_pt1 | contig 18930 bp, 29 predicted proteins | sample LinPmetageLP36_FD_184049 | JGI IMG/M metagenome (GOLD analysis project Ga0207896, IMG submission 184049) | Marine viral communities from the Pacific Ocean - LP-36 (SPAdes) | ecosystem: Environmental > Aquatic > Marine > Oceanic | place: Pacific Ocean | collected 2010-06-15 | reverse complement strand
TACAGGATTGGTCGTTGTTGCAGAATTGGAAGCTACGCCAAAGAAATTATCATTAGTTAAGTTTGTAGTTGTTGTTGTAACATCTACAGTTGAATAAACTATAGCAGAACCTCCACCTGTAGTAGGTAATGCTGCGGAAGAAATAAATCTATTACTTGTGCTGTCAAAAGTAGTTGCAATATAAAAACTACTAGATTCATCTACTACAACAACTGCTGAACTAAAACTAACATTTGTACCACTTACTGTAGCAAAAATTCTAGTAGCTTTATTACTATTATTACCATCATAATATACAAAAACACTTTTGTTATTAGCACTATCAAAACTAGCATTTTGTTGCCTCATACTATTATTTCCAGCTCCTGCTATTGTTGCAAGTGTTCCAAAAGAAATAGATGTACCACTAACAGTACCAACAGCTCCTTTATTACCTCCTCCACCTCCAAAGGCACAAACAGTTTTGTTAGCTGAAGAATCAAATACTGCTGCCATAGAAGTTGCCTGAGCAGAATTTATTGTAACTATACTACCAAAAGAAATACTTGTACTACTTACAGTACCAACGACAGCTTTTGGGTAAAAAGAATCGCCTACATCTGCATAAAATATAACCACTTTATTACTATTAGAATCAAATACTGGTTCTATATATGCTGCAGCTCCACTTTCAAAAACAGCTTCACTACCAAAACTAATACTCGTACCACTTACAGTACCTACAATAGCTGTTCCATACTGAGAATTATCTTGATCTCTATAAGCTATTACTACTTTATTATTACTGCTATCGAAACAAGAATTAATAACTCGTGTATCAGCATTAGCAAATATTACAGTAGAACCAAAAGAAATAGATGTACCACTAACAGTACCAACAATAGATGTTCCTTTTCTAGAATTACCTGTATCTTGATAAGAAATAACTATTTTATTACTATCACTATCAAAAACTGTTGTAGTGTTATTTGTTGAAGCTGACTCAAAAATAACAGGAGTTCCAAAACTAATTGCAAAATTATCAACAGTTCCTACAACAGCAGTACCATAACCTGAATTGCTAATGTCTCGATATGCTACAACAACTCTATCATTACTGCTATCATAAGCAGAAGATACTCCTTCAATACTTCCACTTTCAAATTGAGTAAGTGAACCAGTATCAGTTGTAGTGCTAGTTCCAGTTACTTGCGTAACTGTACCATTTGTATTCTGTATGACTGGTTTACCTGCTGTGACTGTACCTGAAGCGGTAAGGGTAGGAGAAAGACCCTCATCGTTAAATCCAGCACGGCCTGCTGGGTATGTGACAAAGACATCATGTGTGCCAGAAGTTAGAGAAATGGCATTACCAGAGTTAGTGCTGTCTAGTATTGTTGTTCGTGCAAGTGTATTGCTTGTGTAGGTTCCAATCCCTACTTCAAAAGCGGTTCCGTTAGCGTCTTCTATGCAATAGAATGTAGTATTTCCGTCCCCAAGAACAGAAAAATTCTGATACCCGGCTACAGATGCAGAAAGGGATACAGTGCCAGTACCAGTAGTAGTTGAGGTCTGTTTTATCCGATCTTTAACAACACGAGCCATGTAGGTTTACCCCACTAAGCTATGCGAATTAATGCAGTAGATGCCGCTGGTGCTGGGAAATTAATTGTAAAATCACCGGCAGAGCTTGTTTTATCACTTCCGAAATCTAATATACACACTGCATTATTACTAGATTGACTAAAATTATATATCATAGCCCCTCTTGCTGTTAATGAGCTTGCAGACCAGGTTACATTACCAAAATCAGTAATAGCTGTAGTACCATCTAAAGAAGGTGTTACATTTGTTAAACCTTGTCCACCAGCACCATATGCACTACCAGCTGTGTTAGTAGTTTCATTGGCTGTTACATAAGCTGTTGAAGTAGCGTTTAAAGTTGCTGCACTAGTGTATAAAGCACAGTAATATGTATTACCAGTACCAGTAGTTGTTGATGTACCACCACCACTTCCATTAGTAAAGTTGTGAAGACCTTGTAATAATTCCTTTTTAAAGGAACTACACATTGCTTGAGTTATTGCCATTCTTACATTCTCCTTATTAAGTCAGATAACGAACTATGGCCTTCTTTATCAAGAAGGTTTATGACATTAGTTCGATCACTTTGAACCATTTCTTTCATATAATATACTAATACATGAAAAAGTTGTGTTTGGTAAGCAGTAATTTGTTGTTTTATTATATCAGGTGCATCACCGCTTACGTGAATAATTCTTTCCATTGCCATCTCAGCTACTTCTTCTGGAGTTTTACCTCTATTTGTAGTTGTTATGACCTTGACATCACCTGTTGTCATTTCTATTTTTTGTGAAAACATTATGTTACCTTTTGTCTTACAATTGTAGAACGATACTCATCAGTACGATTACGACCTTCACCAAGATTTTTCAATCTAGATAAGGATTCCATATATCTATCGTTATAAAGTTTAATAAGATCTGGCTCACCTTTTAAAAAAGTATAAGCCTCTACCAATGATCCATAGAGAAGAGCGTTTTGTGCGTTTGTTCCTAGCCAAGATTTACCAGAAGTTGCAGTTGTTATAGACTCTGGTTTATAATAATAATGAAGTTCTACTTCATAAGCCTGGTCAGGAGAGGGTCCAACAATAAAAGTATTATCGTCCCATAAAGAATAATATTTTGGAAGACCTTTAACATTAGGGTCTGGGTTATAAGTTTGAACAAAGTTAACATCTTTGTTTAATAAAAAGTAATGTGTGTTATCAGATATAACGCTTAAACTATAAGTTGATAAAAAATCTTCTGGAGTAGATAAATATTTATTAGAAGTTGTTAAGTTACCAGTAGAATTTCTTCTGTCTAACGGAAGATCAACCATAGAAAAAATTCTTTGTTCTGCATTTTCAATAAAATTATCTATATTAGCGTTAAATGTTGTTCCAGAATCTTCTACAAAATCTTGTATAGCTGTTTTTAATGTTGTGTATGTATAAGCCATTTTTTACTCACGTAGTTGTTACTGTTACTGTTCCGATACTTCCGTTTAATGTATTGAACCTAAAAGATGATCCTACCACATTTTCCTTTGCATTGACAAACCCTGGATTTTCTGTTCTTACCACTCCATCTCCAGCCTCTACATCCATATTAGGTCTAGGCTCGTATAATGCTTGAGGATCTACAGTATTAGTAGGTATTTCAAGCTGTGGCTGTTTAGGAGAATAACATTCAGGACAAGCTTTCCAGTTATTCCATTGTTTTCTTAATTCACTTAATTTGTACTGTTGCCCACAAATATCACATAGAGCAATAGCAAATTTTCCCAATGCATAAGACATTATCTCAACCTATAACTTCTCATATCAGGAGCTACTCTAAAAGACGCCCTTGATTCGTCTTGATCAATAGCTCTTCTCATATCATCCTCATATGCAGCTTTTAACATTTGCATTCTATCAGGTGCTTTTTTAACAGAAAGCATATAAGCTAAACCACTTGCAAGACATGGGTAAAATCTAAAAGGCATTTCAACTGTATCTGTAGGAGTGTCAGCATCATCAATACGCACAAGTCTATTAAAAACTATTTGATCTGTGCTGTTATCTGGAGTTGGCCATAAGTACAGTTTAGGATTAATTTGTTTGTCTAAAAAATATTGATTAGGTCTAGCTTGTGTTTCTTTACTAGGAATGTTTAAAAATTCTGCACGACTTATCATACCCATAGAAATATCGCTAGTTTTACCATTGTTAGTTCGCCTAAGAACAGCGTCTAAAACATCAATAGTATCAGCTCCCGGAGAAATAAAATTAACGCCTTTTGTTAAGGTTGTAATAGTTTCTGCTACAGTCCATTGATTAAGGCCACGATTAGCCCAATCTGCAAACAATAAATTCATAGATCTTTTAGCAGTTGCTAAATCATAACCACTGCGTAACTCTAGACCACATCTTTCATAGGCTTCTTCAATGTATTCTGTTACATTTAATTCAAAGTTTTTTGATCCGCTTACTGTCATTATGTATACCTTGTTGTCTTTCTTCGGTTAGGCATTATTTTTCCACAACCTTTATTCTTTTTACACTTAGGTTTGCCAGAATAAGTACTAGTAAGTTTGGAAAATTGAGAACGACCACTAGCCACTTTCAATAATCCTATCAATTTTACTTTCTATCTTATCAAATCTTCTTAGAACTTGCTCTAGACTGTCTTGATAATCTTCTTTAGAAACATATTCTTTAGCTACTTCTACTCTAAAGTCATTTACATCTTGTTGTACTTTATTCATACGAACAAATAAATTAGCAATAGCGTAAGTACCGGGGGCTATGAGGATGGTTAACCCAACATTCCAGAGTAAATCCATCTCCATATTATCCCCTTATACTATGTATAGAATATTTGAGCGTTTGCAATATTTGCATTAGTAACCACTCGGAGTCCGTCTTTAAGACGAATACCTTGATCACCAGGAACATATACTGAATCATTCTGATTAGCTGCTAGGGAATAGTTTGTTTGTGTAGTCCACGTTCCATTAACTTGTGTCTGAATATCAATATTTCCTTCTCCGCCAGCGCCCGCTTCAAAATAAGCGCCTTTAAAGTATGCAAAAGTACTTGGTCCGCCAATATTGCGAATATTTGGATTCGCTGATTTTGCGGGTACTAAAACAGTACTAGCACCTGCTCCTAAGTTTGCAACATTAGTTGGTCCAGCCATTTAAGCCTCCTAAACAGTAAATACTTTACTTTGTGCTTGAACATACTGCACTACAAGAGTTCCTACGCCTGCACCAGCATTAGCACTTAAAATTCTAATTCTTTTTTTGCTTGTACCAGTGTTTAACCAATTATTTGTTCTAGTAGCATCTGCACCTGGTTCAATATTATCAGTGTTCATTCCTATTGTACCGCCAGCGACACCTGTTGCAGCAGTTAAAGCTGTTGCTGTTACAACTGTACCATCATCAAAGCCAATGCCTGCTGTTGAAGCGGCACCATTCCATGCTGTTGTTACAAATAATTTAATTGATAAAATTCTGCTGTAAGCAGGAATAATAATAGTTGTTGCAGGAGCTGTAGCTGTTTGAGTTACAGCAGCTGATTGTGAAATTACTGTAAAGCCTACGTCAGCAATATCATTTTGTACGTTAGTACCAGTTGTTGATTGTACAGGACCTGATTTAATAGGACCTGAAAAAGTTGTTTTACTCATTTTATTCTCCTTTGTCAGTTGAGTATCTGTCAATCGAAATGATTGTCAAAGTATTTCTATAATATGTAATGTTGCCCTGGAACGCAAGACAAAAAAAAGGGCAGCCTAAACTACCCTTTTTCTCAGAATATTGAGTGTTAATTAAACACCTGTAGAACCAAAGATTCCACGTGGATCTGACCACCCGTAGCTGTAACGCTCACGAGCTTTATATCTCATATTTCCGGTATTGAAGTCACCTTCCATAGCTGTTCTTAACGGGCTTCTTTCGAAGTGTTTAAGACCATTAGGTGCATCAGTCATAATGAAGAATGCATCTGGATCTGTTAAGAAATGGTTCACTACATATCCACCAGGAAGAGCGCTTGTGTTCCTCATAGCATTGATATCGTTGTCGGCAGTGCCTGAACGAAGTGTAGATTCTAGTATTCTATCAGCAACAAATCTTAGTTGTGATGGAATAACAAGTTTTTTACCATTTAGAGCAACAATTAAATTTCTTTCGTCAACGAAATTACTAATATCAATTAGTGCGTTTTCAAGAGAAGTTTCATTTAAGTCAGCATTTACAGTTGGTTCATTCGCAAATGTACCGCCGTATGCTAGTGGATGAAGAGTTGAACAAAGTTCAACGCCGTCGCCACCAGTAAATGCATTGTTAAAAGCGTTATTTAAAACGTTAGCTGCTTTAACTTGTTTTGTGTGATTCATAGACCTAGCTAGTGCTTTCGTATATCTGTTTGCAAGACGATCATAAAGATTATCTTCAACAGCTTCCTCAGTCAAAGCAAACGCAAGTGCGATTGTTTCGTGAGTATACCTTGAAGTATAAGCTTCTGAAGCAGAGTCATATTGGACGCCTGCGCCTTCAGATTTTTCGGCTGCACTACCGAATCCAACAAGCATTACTTCTTCTTCAAATGCTCTGTCAGAAGATTCTGTTTCAAAAATCTCCCTAGATTCGTCACCATATTTGGCATATTCAAGTCCAAATAAAGCGTTGAGGCCTGGTTCTAATTCTTTTGCGAGTTGTGCGCGTGATATAGCCATTTAAACCTCCTATACGCCAGTTGTGCCAGTGGAATACACTGAGTTGTTAATAATAACGCGAACATTAGTATTTGCAGTTGACGTATCGTCATTTTCTGGGTCTGTACTAATTTGAACTGCTTTTAAAGGCAGTCCTGATGTTGTTGCGCCTGTTCCTACATCTAGTTCTACATGAGATATACCAGCTGTGTTATTTCCAACAGGGTTATTATCTACAATATCGTAATTTGCAAATAATCCTGATGTTGGGAATGCTGCATCAGCTTGTACTTCATATACAACGTTTGGATCTGTAATAACAAAAGGCTGTATGTCTGTTGTTGCTACAGGTTGTTGATAGGTGTTCGCCCAAGTAGGTGTTTGTGTAGTGGGGTTAGTATATCTAACTCCATTAAAAACGCCAAGGATATGATTTGTTTGACCCGCAGGTACTCTTCCTACTGTGCCGTTTGCTAGAGGTTCTATAAGATCCCCTTGAAAAATGCTAGTATTGTAACCGCTTGCTATAGTAAATCTATCTTGACCGCCGGTGAAATCACCGCCGCCTACCATTTTAATTGGACGTAGACCAAAGGGGGCATCTTGATTTGCCATGTTTTTTTCCTTTTAGTTAATGAAACAATAATTATTTGTTGTTATTGTTTCGGGGTTGACCAAATGATACTTGTGTTCTTCTTTCCGGTGCGTCTTTTGGCATTAAAGGATTACTATCCTTCATCCAGTCATTATCAACTGCTTCCATTTGTTGTCCTGACCTTGCATTATAATATGCATGTCTTTGCTCTTTAAATTCCTCTGGGAATCGAGCTAACAACAAACCTCCGAGGCCAATAATACCTGCGTGTTTGCCATCAGAAACCGGTAAATCCGAATCTGGATACTCATCAGCTCTTACTAGTTCAAATCCTTCTTGAATCCTGCGATGGACATTAGATTTATCTTCCTGTCCTAAAGTTTCCGCGCGAATCCAACGGTGAACAAACCCGTCTGGAGCATCCGGTGCGTGCAATTTATTAGCGGGGCGCCATTGCACAGGGCGAGTTGAAGCTTTTCTTGTGTCTTTTTCCCGTGAAGATCTGTCTGCTGCTTCAGTAGCCACAGTTTCATCGATAATTTCATTTTTAGCCATATTTAGCTCCTATTCCCTTGAAGTTTAACCACTTCTTTAGCGTATTCCTCTTTTGGAACACCAAGTTTTTTGGCAATCTCCAGTTGGGATTTACTTAATTTAACAGTTTTTGATTTTTTTGCAACCGATCTTCCACTTGTTACAGAAGCAACGGGTGAAGTTTTATTAGTATTAGTCTCTAAAGAAACTTCAGTTTCATGGCCAGCTGCCCCTAGCCAAGGTTTTAGACGAGTATTTAACTCATTATAATAGTCGTTAGATGCACCATCAAATCCTTCATTTATAAGATCGGAATGAAGTCCAATAGCTACACTTGTAAGTTTTCTATCTTCGCCAAACCAATCATTATTATCAGCCCATGCAACAGCTTTTGGATCAGGTTCTACTGCTGGAGCTTGAGGTCTTCGAGGAGCTTGATATTCTTGTACATTTCTTGGTGCTTGAACTTGTTGTTTGACACGCCCCTTATACAACCTCACTCTTTCTTTTTCAATTTCGACTTGAGCCATAGCTGCTGTAGCAGCTGCAATTCTTTTCGGATCATTAGCTTCTGTTGCTTCTTCTAAAGCAGAACGAGCTTGTTCAGATTGAGAAGAAACTCTGGCTTCAAACTCAGTAGCATAACCTGCATCAGTATTGTTTACTCTTGATTGAAGACTTTCTGCTTTTCTTTTCATAGCGTCTGCATATTCTAAGGCAGCAACTTCTCTTTCTTCTGCTTCACGACGTCTACGTGTTAATTCATTTATCCTGGTTTGAGTTTTATTTTTTCTTTTATCTAACTCATCTTCTGATAAAGACTTTTCTTCCACATTAGGAGAATCTTTATCTTCAGAATCTAAAGTAATTAACTCTGGATTAGACTCTTCTGAAGATTCAACAGTAATATTTTCATTTTCTGGTATTTCTTTTTCAATTTCTTCCATTATTTTCTCCTAAAAATTTTTTACATCAGTTGGGTCAGAAATTGTTGCTAAAATTTCATCATCATTTAAAATTCTAACTTCAAAATCATCCATTTTAACTCTAGTTCCAGCATATCTCGCTATAAGAACCCAATCACCTTCCTTGCAATAAGGACCTTCTGGAAATTTAGTTTTGTCCTTATAACAACCAGGGCCTGTTTTTAAAACATAACCTGTTGATGTTGCTAAAGCTTCTTTCTCTCTGATTTGATCAGGAATATGAATACCTCCTTGTGTTTTTTGTTTCCCTTGGTAAGGAACAACTAACATTCTCCACCCGGTAGGGTTAGGAAGTTTTTCTTTTAAGGATAAGTTAATTTTGTCTGGATCTAAAAATCTTTCATCAGATTTTACCCATGCAGACTCATACCCTATATTACTATTTGTTGTGTTTTTATTCTTGCTTGCATATTTATCAGGAACTAATAAATTTTTAACCATCATCGCCATCCATTATATTCATTATCGATTTAACTTCAGACTCTACATAACTTAGCGATTGCAACTGCCCTACAATATTTTGATAAATTTCCCAATTTTCTACAGAACCTGTTAATAGCTGAGAACCAAGATCTTCTTGCCTTTCTCTTACAATTTTTAACACATGCTGAATCACTTCAAAATCTTGCATTAATATATAAATGGTTATTCGTCTACAAATGTCAACCAAAAACTTACAGATGTAAACCTATTTAGATTTATTGTATAAGTTATCAAAAGTAATGTTTGAGTCTGTATAGCTTTCATGTTCTTCACTGCTATGTATTTGTTGACTTGGAATAAAATCTGGCGCACCTTCTCCGGTTTGCCATAAAGCAGGATTTGTTACTCTAACTCTATTATTAGGTAGTGCAACAACATTTCCCTTCCATTTACCTTCTGTTAAATATAATACATGACTTTGTTTATGTTGGTCTGGACTATCAGCTATCTCATGTTCTGTATAATCAACAGTAAAGATATACTTAGCTAAATAAAACTCTCCGTCTATTTTTGCATACCAAGGTGATGATGATGTCCTGTCCATAACTATTGCTGAGTGATGATGAGACATACAATCCCAAGGTTGACATAAATGATTTTCCATTCTCTCAGGCCAATCGTCTAATGGTATGTCAGCAACTAAAGCTTGTATAGGCATTCTAGCCCACATTGCTCCACCGTGAACATTTTGTGTTTCATTATCATCATAATCTATTTCACATCCAGTAAAAACTACTTGAAATGATAAAGATCTATCTGGGATAGAATTAACTGCAAAAGCTAATCCGTGAATAAATTCTCCATGATATTTTTGATGACCGGCCGTAAATTCTTTTCTTACCCATACCTTAAAGTATGGGACATTAGATATTAAATAAGACATTAACTCTCCCTTAATCTTATTTTATTTTTTGCCGCCTTTTTTTGATCCTTTAGATTTTTTTCTTACAGCTCCACCTTTTCTGTATCCTTTGGATTTTTTTATAGCGCCACCACCTCTGTAGCCTTTAGATTTTTTCATCATAATTATTTCCTTTTTTTAGTAGGTCTTTTTTTAGCTGTCTTCGCAGCTTTTGTAAACTGTTTATTTGTAGGCGCTCCTTTAGCTCCTTTTGCTCTCATCTTTTCGCCAGAGCCTGCTGCAATTCTTTTTCTTTTAGCATGAATATTTGCATATAAACCTTTTTTAGCCATTTCTTCTCCTTAATTTACCAATGTTTAATAACGCCCGCTATTATAAAAAAACAAGTTATCCAAGCTAAAAATCTATCTGTTTTTATTACAAATTTGTTTAACTTTAAATACATTTTAACACTTCCACCTTCTTCTTGCCTGTCTAATCCTAGAGTTAGGATTATTTTTAGTTTTAGCACTACTTTTTTTTAACTGACCCGCTGATCTTGCGCAATAAGATTTTCTTCTTTTTGCAGCAGCACTCCCTTTTTTAACTTTACCAGTAACAGCGGTTTTTAATTTAGAGCCAGGATTTTTTCTTTTATAAGCAGCAACACCTTTCTTTGTCATACCTGCACCAGACTTAGTAGAGCGATAATTACCGCCTTTGCCTGTAGTTCTAGCTATAGCTTTTGCCATTATTTCATCTTTTTAAATGTACGAGCTAAGTTAGCTTGTTTAACAGTTTTACTGTCATACCTTTCCGGATTAGCTAAAACTCTACTTGCAAATGTTTGTGTTCCATATCCTGCTTTTTTTGCTTTAGCAGTAAAAGCTCCTTTTTTTAAATCTGCTTTTTGTATCCAATTTTTATCAGCCATTTAACTTCTATTTTTTTCTCTTTGCACTTCTATTCTCTCTTCAGCTACCGCGGTTCTGTCATTAATATTTTTTTCTTGCAATCTTAATCTTTCTTGATCTATAGCAATATCATTATCATCAGAGCGAACATCATGTATTAATCTTTGTTGGAACTCTTGCCCTTTTCTTTCCATATCAGCTTCTTTAAGAGCTAACTCTTGTTGTCTTAATTGAACTAAAGGATCAATCTGCATATCATCTTCTACTGTTTGTGCAAATAACTCTGTCATTTCAGCAACATCTAGAGCTACTTCCTCTGCCATCTTATCTTGAATTTGTTGTTGCACTTCGGGAGGTACTTGACCTTGATACTGTTGTTGCATCTGCTGGAACTCAGGACTGTTTTGCAACTCAGCTGTTGCTATAGCTTGCGCCTTAAATGAGAAATGTTGGTAAATGTGTCCTTGTATGTTAGCGGCTAGTTGTGGATTTGTAGCAATAGTAGGTGTAGCTAAGGCAGCCATATGTGCCTTAATGTGAGCATCGTGATCTTGTGGAGCAAAAGCCTGCAATTGACCGCCCTGTAGGGCCGCAGCGTTTTCGAGTGCAGGGTCAATTGGTTGGGGTTGTTGAGGAGGAGGTAGGATCTGCTCCACATTCTTCACGCCTATCGCTTCATACATACGGCGATACGCTTCATATAAACCTGTTTGTCCATGTATCTGAGGATTTGATTGCACAATCTGTAGTTGAGTTTGTGCAGTTGCAATCCTTTGAGCCAGAGAAAAAATGTTAGGATCACTAACAGGTATAATATCTACTCTTTGATCAAAATCTGTTTGCTTTACTTCGGTTTGCCCTTTGTTAGTCATGTAAGGATAGCTTGGAGGTAAATAATCACGAAATAATTCACCTAGTAATTTAAATTCTATTTTTTGTGCATAATGTAATCTTTTATGTATAGCAGACATAACACGAGTGCCATGCTCTAGATTAGCTAATGTTGTTCCTACAGGAGCATTCTTATCCATTTGTTGATAAGGATGATCTGCAATTGCTGCAAAATTTCTACCACTTTCTTCTAATAATCTTAAAAGATTAAATAAAGTTCCAGAAGGTTCTTTAAATGGTAATGGAATAAGAGAGTTTTGTAATGATCCGCCAGGAGCATCTACATCTCTAAACTCGCCAGGTTGTAGCGGAACGTCGTCATCTCTGATTCGTATTCCTCTAGCTTTAAAACCAGCAGGTAAATTAGCAAGTGTACCAGCATCAATAAGCTGACGTAAGATAGACGTAGCAGAAGAAGAAACACCACCAATAATGTGTGGCAATCCAAAGCCGTAAAAACCTAAACCGGGGAGAAATTTGTAATGAACAAAATATTGCTTAGGTTTGTGAGAAGAATCTCCTTCTGCGTAATTACGAGTAATAGATAAAATGGTGCCGTTCATTGCATCTAAAGTAATAATATAAGGAAGTTTAATTCCTGTTGGCTCTTTCGCTTCGTTTGTGTGTTCAAAACCTTCTAGGTCTAGTAAAGCGTGAACTTCATAAAGCTCATAAACGTCGTCATCTGTAGTTACTTTTTCTATACCTTCCTGTCTAGCAATCTCTTCTTCTACACTGCTTGTATTAACATATCCTCCGCCACCAGAAAGATCTACATCTCTGTAAACACCAGCTAGTTGCATTTTACGAATATCGTTTCCGCCCATAGTAAGTTGTTGAGTAATACGTTGCGCTGATAAAAGGTCGGTAGTGTTGTAAGGAACAATTAATTTTTCAGCATGCACAAATCTTGCACAAGGTCTTCCCATATTAGAATCATAGTAAACTTTTTTAAAGGCTGAGCCACTTAAAGGAAGGTAGTAAAGAAGTTGATCTAATTCAGGATCATATTCTTCCATTTCGCAAGTAATTTCATAATTCATAAATTCTTGAACACGATCAGCTTGGGCTTGAACTTCTGGGGTAGGATCTCCTAAAACCATAGTTTTTACAGGACCACCGGCTGGTAATAATTCTTTGTAAGCCATTGCTTGGAATTTAGTTGCGCTTTCCGCAAGCATAGGATGAATAACACTTGAAGCACCTTGGAAAGGCTCAGACCTTTCTGGATCTAGAGAGCCAAGAAGTTTAACTCCTTTTTCGTATGTTTCTTCCCATCCTTTTCTTGATGATTTATCTTCCTCTATCCCGCCAAGAAGATCGTTGGAGATATTCATCAATTCTGTATCTTCCATATATTCAGCTAAATTACCGTCAAATGGAACGAGATTAATTTCTTCTGTTTCTTCAATAGCTCCAAACTCAATATTACCTTCTTGATCCATTAAGCCACCAGCTTCAATCATTTCTACGATTTCAGCAGGAACCTCTCCGTTGGATAAAGGTTGTTCAAGTTCTAATGGATTTTCTTCAGGACCCCCTGGTCCAAAAGGATTTTCAACACTTGCCATTAATTAATCTCCGACTTTGGTATTTCAAGTACATCAGCAGCCATAATAACTACAATAGCCGATAAAGCTGACATCCTAAAATTCTCATGATAATCACAGCTTATCGGACTTTTACAAGCACACTTATGATCGGCATTACCAAAACAAATAGCTCTTGATACTGCTTCTTCTAATGTTACTACTTTATAATCTAAAAAGTCTGTGATGTCCATTTTCTAGAATGTTCCAGAAAATTTACCACCTCTAGTAGCTGCGCCCATGCCTCTCATAGTGCCTGCGCCGTTGCCTTTAGGTACTTTAACTGTTTTAGATTCAGCAAAAACTTCTCCGCCCTCAGAAAAACCTTTAACCATTCTATCTCTATCAGACATTGTTCTTCCAGCATTTTGATCTAACTCGTAACTTGCTCTGTCATATTCAAAATCTCTGTTAGCAGCACGAGAATTATTTTCATAATCTCTTGCTAATTTTCTTCTGTCAGAATCGGATACTGTTCTTGCACCTTCTTCTAACAAATCATCTACAGAACCGCCTCTAGCATATCCTGTAATCATAGACTTTCCAGTACGATCGGCTTCGGCCTGCGCTGCTGCATAACCTTCGTCATCATATGAAAAATTCTTTTTTCCAACTCTTGGCATTTACTTCTCCTTTAATAATATTCAAATTGACGTGGACTAGACTCCTCATCTTCTTCATAATCTTCAGGATGACGAACAAGACCACCTTCTCTAAAACGCAGTATAGCCTGAGTTGTTGAATCTACCAAGTCATCATTATCTCCATTAGGAAATGATGCACATTCCTCGACAACTTCTTCAGCCCATTCTGCATCAGGACACCACACTAAACCAGCTTCAAACATAGGAGCAGAGGCATTTGCTCTTGCTATTTTGTCTTGACCGGAACGACGACCTCCTGGACTAAAATTAATAACAGGTATTCCCATATTTCTCAACTCTTGTGATAAAGGTAATCCAGAAGCTTTAGCTTCGACAAGAACCATATCAGGATCATAATCATTGTAATGCTCTTGGGCCTTACGTTTAAGAGTTGGAAACTCCCATCGTCCTTTTTCACTGTTAAGTAAAATAATATTAGGACCTGTATCCTCATCAGGATAAAAAATACCCCACGTTGTTATGGCACTATAGTCAGCTCTTTCTGATTTAAGGAATGCTGTATCATAAGATTGTAATACATATTCACATCTTGGAGGATCATCTTCTTCCCATTTCTTCCACCACTCTCTTTTTAATATTGAGGCTGCATCACTGGTTGGTTTTTGTAACCACTGTGCAGACCATTTAGAAACAGGTAGCGATGCTTTAACACCCTCTAACTCATCACGGGACCAGAAACCAGGCCAAAGAACACTATCATCTTCGAATATAGCGGGAAATTCTATAACTTCCCATTGATCTGCACCTTTTCGTGATTGCATCTTTAAAACTTCAGCTGTTAAATCTTTTGTAGACCAGCGTGTCATAACAATAACAATAGACCCACCTGGCTGTAATCTTTGTCTTGGACCAGACGTATACCACTCATAACATGCTTCAAAAGATGTTGATGATAAAGCATCTTGCTCAGAGTGTGGATCATCAATAATTAACAAATCCGCACCACGTCCTGTTATCGCCGCGCCGACGCCGGCGGCGAAATACTCCCCACCATCGACCGTGTTCCATCGACCAGCGGCTTGACTTTCTGGTGATATCTTAACTTCAGGAAAAGATTCTTGAAAAGGCGGACTGTTAACAACAGCTTTACACTTACGACCAAAACCTGTTGCAAGCTCTGTTGTATGTGTTGCTTGAATTATTTTTAACTTAGGATTGCGTCCCATCATCCACGCTGGAAAATAAACACTCGCAAATTCAGATTTTGTGTGACGAGGTGGCATATTAACGATAAGTCTTTTAGACTTACCATGAGCAACAGCTTCTAATTGTTTTGCAAATATTTTATGATGTTCGCCTTCTATGAAGTCTGGCCACATATGTTTAACAAAAGGCATAAACTCATCTTGTCTTTGCTTTTGTGTTTCTATACCACCAAGGCGTTGTTTAAGTTTCAAAGCATAACGAGCCTCCTCTCCAGAAAGCCCGTCTGCTAATTTATCCCAATCGAATTGAGACATCACTCCTAACCTTTACTATTTCTAATATGTTTCATAGCTCTACCACCAAACCAAAAAGATATTACTGTTGAAAACAATATTGCAGTCTCTTGGTCCCAGCTATTTAATATAGCTTCACTTACATCAGATCCATCTTGAACGGCAACATAAACCCCAAGTCCTTTTATCGTGGCAAAAAGAGCAAAGAAAAAATATGTAATAACAGGACGAACCGATGCTTGAATAGCAGATATAAACGTAGATTTACTGTTAGCTGCAACTTCTGATGCATGCTCGTAGATAGAACGTGTTTCTTGTATGTCTGCTTCGGCATCTAACTCTTGAACTTTAAGCTTGCTCAAGGTATCGGCATATTTAGCCCTAGCCTCTAACATCTTTAATTCATGTTTGTTAGATTGTCCTTTCTCAAAGAACCCTAATACAGACGGCAAAAAGCTTGTTCCAAATCCGAGGACGGAACCTAAAAGTGATAACATGATTAATTCTTAGTTTATAATGATTATAAACAAAAGCAGACCAATGACGGCACCTAATGTAGCGTCAACGTAGTCCCAACCATGATCTTTTACATAGCTAATAATTGTTTTTAATTGTTCCATAACTGTCTCCTAGTTTGTTGTTTTATTTTTTGTCTGAATATGTATATCAACTTCTTGTGATTCTGGAATATTTGCATTAATTGAAATATTACTAGTAGAACATGAAATACAAAATACACTGACAACAAATATAGCAATAATATTTTTCATTGTTTTCCTCTCTTAAAATGGCAGCCTAATATTAGAAACAATACCGCTCATATAGTCTTGCGCTGCCTGTCTATCCATACCACTTGTAAATGGACTTCTCAACGTAGCGGCTGCATCCATCATTCCTGTTTGTGTATCACCGTAAGAAAAATTAACAGGTGGTGTTGGTGGTCTTGGTGAAACTTGTGGCTCAATATCTATTACTGGAGGTATTACTGGAGGTGGTCTGCCAAGTTCCCTTTTATTATCAATTATCTCAAAAGGGTCAGTCGCAACTCTTGGGAGTCTTATTCCTGGTGGCGCCGGTCTTGGCGATGGCATTGGCGGTGGGAATCTCGTTTGCGGTGTTTGCCCTTCACCTACCTGACCCATAGATTCTCGTAAGTTATTGTTAATAACATCAGACATGCTCATTGAGCCTGAGCCTACTCCTGGTCCTCTTCTATTAGGGTTGCTGATCAAAGTTTCGACTGGGGCGGTCACAGGATCTATCGGTGGTGCTTGATAATCATACTCTGGTTCGGCATCTAAATTTGGATTACGATATTGCTGCTCATAACTTGATTCACCTACACCTGTGTCATATGTGCCATCTCTGTTATAATAATAATCTGGCACTGGATCATCAAATTGTAATTCGGCCATTTCTTGAAAAATACCTGTTTGTGGTTCTTCTTGAACACCGTATTCTGTTACAGCTTCGTCAAAACCAATTCGTGGTGCTGTGTAAGGATCACCCACCATAGCAGGCGCATTCATGCTTGCCATAATGTTGCTTGGTACTAAGTTTGGTTGTAGGTTGGCTACTATCTCAACAGTGTCTTGTACATTAAGACCCATTTGTTGACCTTTAACAATTAAATCTCGAAGAGGCATAAAGCCACTCGTTACCATTGCAATGAAATCTCTAATGTCTGCTTGTGTTGCCATTTTACTATCCAAATATTGTTGCTGGAATACTAGCACGCCTTTGCGCCGTTTGACCAGCTTTTTGTCCACGGCGTCTAGAGTTCAATAATGTGTCCTCAAATTGACGGCGCTTGATTGATGGGATGCGCACTTGAGAAATAGGTGCTGTTACACCTCCTCGCATAGCTTGTTGCTGTTGCGCTTGCATTGATTTTTGTAAGTTATTAGCATTTAAGTTTGCTGCATTTGCTGTAGTTTGCAAGGCGGCAAGTTGTTGCTGTTGTTGGTTAGGCATGTTGCCCATGTTTGTTCTTGGGTCGCTCATCATTGTGGCAATACCTTGTGGTGGTCGTTGTTGTTGTTGTTGTGGCATCACCGCACCGCCCATGTTGTAGCCACGCGGGCGCACCGCGCCGCCGTGTGCTAGGCCTTCGCCTGGCTCTAAAGAACCTAAAATTTCTTGCATTTTTTTTCTTTGTTCCATTTCATACAGTTGACGAGCAAATGTGTCATCGCCGTATGTAGTGTCGGATCCTTCTCCATATACGTCATCAGGATTTACCATCCTGTCTTCTTCGGAACTGTTATCTAAAAATCTTTGTTGACGTTCTTTAAATATTTCTGACATTGCGGCATCATCTTCGTTTAACATGTTCATAAGTTCTTGATCCATTCGTCTTATTTTTTCTTCTTGTGTTTCAAGTTCACCATAAGGTCCTGGATCTCCAATGTTATAAACTGAACCACCATCTTGATATCTTTGGAAGTAAACATCGGGAACACGTCTTTTTACTGTGCCACCATTAGCAAAATCTGTATCTTTTCTAATTAAAGCTTCTATGCCTTCTTCTTCCACAGGTTCTTCATCTTCTTTATTCATATTGTAAAGCAAAGCTCCAACACCTACTGGTATAGAGCCGGCACCTGCTAAAAAAGCTTTCATGTGAGGATTACTCATAACCATACGCAGTGCGCTTTGGTTCATACCAGCCATTGGCATGCCAGAACCTGAAGTGGCTGCTCTTAAACCTGCGGCGTTTGATCTTTTGGCTGCTAATTTTGCCGCTTCTTTAGTGGTAAGTTTTATACCTTGTTGTGCTGCTATTCTCATTACCGCCGCTGTTGCTGGCGCTAATCCTATAAGAGGTGCTGGCATAAGATGTAAACTCCTTTTTATATTTTTTTTGATATATTTTTTTTACCAAAAAACCAATTCCTATAGGATTAACACGTTTTTTATTTAGTGCGCAAGCTGTTTGTCAAAAAAGGACCTTTAGCGATTCTAACTCCATTTTGTAAATTGGGGTGATTATTTGGCAGAAACACTACTAAGCGGGGACTATAACGCGTCCTTCTCCGCTTAGTAGCTCCCCCCCGTGGGGTGGGCTTGCCCTCTGAGGCGCCCTGAGAAGCTCACAGGGTACCTGTAGACCCTCTCTCCATTGTAAACCAAATGGCACCTCGTAAAAATAAAACTGCGTCTGTGTGAGCCTTAGATAATGTCAAGTAAATAATTAATTATTATTTACATTATATAAATATAATAGCTAGATTTTATTATGTTTATAGTGTTATAATTAGTTATTGAAGGGGGACATATCGTCCCCTAATTATAGGACGAAAATTATGAATAGCATTAATATCCATAACATTATTAAAATAGAAATAACAGAAAATCAAAATATGTATCCAAATAGAGAAGAGGGCGGAGATTTAAAAACCACCTTCAGTAGACATATTAAAATACATTGGCATGATTATCATAATAACATTAATATAACTGATATTTCTTTATTTAGTACCAATAAAGACGACCAGATTAAATCTAGTGAAGCCCTACAAATAAAATTATAAAGGAATTGGGAGGGCTAATAACCCTCCCTTTTAAAATTATGACTACAGTAAAACTACCAGAACAAATCAAAACAAGAGAAGTTAGAAAATTTACTCCAGAACAATTGGAAAGAATTCTAGCAACCCCGAAAGAATTAGGGATAAGTCTTCGCCACCATATTTTATGGACGCAAGAGCTTCAACAAGTTCAACGATATGATGAAGCG
>Ga0207896_1000095_pt1 | contig 19421 bp, 25 predicted proteins | sample LinPmetageLP36_FD_184049 | JGI IMG/M metagenome (GOLD analysis project Ga0207896, IMG submission 184049) | Marine viral communities from the Pacific Ocean - LP-36 (SPAdes) | ecosystem: Environmental > Aquatic > Marine > Oceanic | place: Pacific Ocean | collected 2010-06-15 | reverse complement strand
CCTTGACAGACGACGCAGGTCGCCAAACCCACGTAGTCGTCCTCAGGGTCGCTAAAGAACAGTATTCGCCCGGTTATGCTGGAGTTGTTGAGGAGTTGCGCGGCCAACTGGTCTAGCCGGGTTTGGTCAAAAGAATCGTCGAAGCTCATTTCAGTATCCCTAGAAGCCATCGTCTACAGGAGTAGCGAAAGCCCTGTTGATAAACCAAGTCGATTGAGTGTTGCTTGAGATAGGGAGTCGCCACGTTCCAATATCCAGTCAACAAACTGTTCTCCGTCCATCACTCCAATGCCCTGGCCTTCAGCCTCTTCGACCAACTCCTGCTGGACATCCCCGGTCGTGATTATCCATCGCTGAGCATCGTCTTCGTTGTCGAGCGGTTGAAGCTGGTGCAGCGCGTGGTGCCCGGTATTGCCGCTATGATGTTTCACTTGAATCAACAGCTTGCTTGAGGTAAAGCGGTCATTGCGAAATGCTTCGACATCAACGTCAGCGTTTCCCTCACATGCTGTTTTGGCCTGAACCTTGGCTACATAGCCCTCGGTGCGTAAAAGCTCGGCGACCAATTTTTCAAGACCGATGCCGCCACTTGCAAGGTTGGTTTTACCGACACGTATATTGTTCAGCAGTTGTTCGCGCAGACTGGCCAATGCCTCTGCTTCCAATTGTTGTATATGGGAGTCGAATCTTGCACCGCCGGTGTCCTGAATCTGATTGACGATGCGGATGATGTCGTCTTTGAATTCCCCCAAGGAAACAACCGACATGCGAATCTTGAGCCGTGTAGACAACGCTTCTGGTAGTTCAGAGCGGGGTATCCGAACAACAGAGCCGTCTTCGTGGCGAAAGTATTCCACACCAATACGGTTTTCTCCGTAACCAACGCCCTTGGCGTAAGACCGCTTGCCAGTGGCTACGCCAAAGGCCACTGCGCGGTTAAGAGGCACAACCACAATATCGCCTTCCTGAATCGAGAATAAACGCTTTATCTGGCTGCGCTGACGCCCCGGATTAATGCCCTTATCGGCAAATAGAGCCATCAGGCCGGCGATGTCTTCCGCCTCTGAAAAGTTAACCTGTGGCCATCCGTAGCCAGCTAAGTTCTCAGCAATGAGTTTGCTGGGACTGCGAACGAGGTATAGCTTCGAATTCTCCATGTATAGCTTCCTTGGTTTGGTTAAAAAATTGGCAGATTTACTCTGCCTCAACGGTTAGCTGCCGTCTCAGCCTTCGCGTACCGCTGACTTGATGCATAAATCCAGTGCCCGACAAAAACAAAAGCAGGGAAGAAAATGTAGTGATTCGGCTGCCCTCGGGAAGATCGGAATAAAAGACCCTTGAGCACAGTCCAACCTCAAAAAAAACCATCCCTAGCCATCCAGAGAAAACGCCTACTCCAAGATCATCTCACGCCACCATTTCATAACTTTCTATGGGTTGTAAGCCGCTGACAGCTCAATTAACAAAGTTTTGCAGCAGTGGTCGTTGATCTCCGTAAACCAGTAGGTCATACAAAGGGTGAGAGACAGTCTCTCGTGCCTGTAGCCGCTTTTGTTTAACAAATTTTGAGAGGCTTAGTCGCAAAGCGAACATTCGGATAATGCGGTCAATGCCCATAGAATGGCCTTCGTTTGAGGCTATGGGAGGTCTGGATTTGTAGCCGGCGTAATTGTCATGGACCAGCTTGCCTTGCCAGTCACCTTAGAAGGTGCGGGCATGTTCACCCGCCTGGCTGGGTGCGAATTCGTAAACGGTAGCATTCAGGTCCGAGAACGGCGTGGTGCAGTAAGACCAGACGTAGGCCTTGTGGGTTTTTTCTTGCCCGGAGCCAGCATGCTGACTGGGGTTCCCCATCGGCATGCAGAACGCTGTGCTCCAACAGGGTGTTTCGCAGTACCTCAACTGCAACCCTGCCTACCCAGCGAGGGGCAGTTGTGGGCAGAGCCCACAGAGATGCTTTAAGCATACAGTTGTAGGCGTGCGAAATTCACTGTACAAAAACTTTCGACAAAAGGTTTTGATCAATCTTTTCAATAGCGCCTTCTATCGTCGGAGCTGGTAACAATTTATCCCAACTCCAACGATAAGTGCCAAGTATTTTATTTTCTTTTCTATCGCGAATAGAAGCCGCTATTAATTGGATTCTATCTTGTATTGGCTGGTACGCGAGAATCAATTCATAGCGGAAATTAGACTGGCTTACATTCTTACGAATAATACTCCCATTATCAGTATTATGTATAACAGCTCGCCCAGATTCCTCTGTGCTTAGAGCTACCTGATATCCTTTCGACTCAAGGATCATCGTTAACTCGATACTGATAAGCAATGGATCCGCCTGTAAGTTGACGAATAAATCTTTCGGTCCATCTGCTTGTTGGGACACGATGGCTTTGTTCACTCCACAAGCCCCTAACACTAAAGAAAAAAACACAACGAAAATTACCCGGAATTCCATTTCGACTCCCTTGCCTCTTATCGAAGATTGATGGCCATCGGCCAGATGTGTCTGGCAACCGTAAGTTGCGAAATGCTACAAACCATTAGGACGTTCCCCTGCGGATAAGTCCTCCATCATTTTGAACGCACCAATCGAGCACTATTCTCGCACAGTTCAGCATTGCCTCTGGGGGGTAATGCCGAACTGTATCTCCATATCGAATGTCATTTGGATAAATGGAACCACCTGACAACTCTGATTCAAGCAATGCTCCAACTGTTCCATTTCCCGTGCCTGGCAGCGCCATCTTTGATCTTAGGATAGATGCCTTCCGGCCAGAGGCGGCAACTGTACATGAACCAACCTCAGCGAGTAACGCAGAAAGATTATGCGAGAGACTCTTTAGCTCCTTGGAGCTATAGCCCGTGCGTTCAAGAAGTGCCTTGAAAGTGATTTCACATGACAAACAACTCAAGTACAAAACCGTTCGGCCAGCTTCGCCCTTTTCGAATCCTGTATGGAATATCGACTCAGCTGCCTCGATGAGTCTTTTCGCGAACTCAAAACTGTAAAGCACAACTTACCTCCTTACGCAGACAGCATGGTGCCCTTGAATTGGAGGCAACGCCGCACTGAAAAGGCTTGGCCTCGCCTGGCTTTGTTTAGATCTGCTACTCAATAAAACCGGCACCGGCCATCTCGTTAATAATTTTGCTTGCCAAACTCTCAGCGAAAACAGAGTTGGTGATGTTAGCCAAGCCAGAAGCCGAAGTACTGGCCTCCATGATGAAAGCTTTGTGATTCGTATCCATATCAAACATGGTTATGGAGTAACCTTGCTGGCGACTGAAAGAATACATCGCCATAGAATTTGCACTGCCTGAAACTGAATTGCCATAAACTGTTGCAGACCCAAACGTTTGAGACCCCATATACTGGCTGTTGGTCGCACCTGAGCCTATGCCAATAACTAGCCATCCATCGATTGCATTTTGATCAATTATTTCAAAAATACAAGGCTCCGAGTACTCTCTGGTAGGAGGGAATAATTCATCCTTTGTTATGCATTCGACAGACCTCTCCCGCAGACCACTGCACAGTTCGGTGATCATTAAGTCTTTGAATTCAAAATTCGCATTCGGTGCATCAACTAAGATTTTCGAGTAGGTACGATTTCTATGATCAGGGTCAACGTGCGTTTGCATTTTCGTTGTTGCGCAACCGGTAATTAAGAAAATTAGCGGTACCAAAAACAGAATCTTCATGGATATCTCCGAAAGAATGTTAACGCCAATATTCTGCGGCGACCTTTATGCGGCGAAGCGGGCAAAAGACGTCCTTTTTCTGCCCGTCAGGGCCAGGACGTTCTGCAATAACTGATTATCTTTCAATCGGAACCAGATTTTAGCTGGCGAGTGAGCTTTTCCGCTGACTTCGACTCTTTAGAGAAGGTTACCTTCGTTCCGTTTTTCGTGTGGGTCACATCATCGATTCTCAACGCTACATCTTCTGGCAAGGCGTGTAGATCTGGCGCGTAGTACGACTTCCCTTTTTGAATTAGTAAGCCGTCCTTGATAAGTCGTTCGAAATCAATCGACTTGGAATGCGCCTCCGCTGATCGCTTCAGCTTTTGAACAGTCTCCTTATCAATCATTTGCTACTCTCCCGCGAAATAACTCCTGCCATCACTGGTTGCAAAGCCGCTGTGAAGCGGAGCCTTCAGTATTTGGCGTATGCACTTGTTTGAGGTTTTTAGATCCTCATAAGTAATCGACTTCTCATGTGGGTCGAACACCTTCGTGGCATATCCTGAGCCAATCTCTATCCACTCGTATCTGGAAATCAGTCGAGCTACCTCTCAGTTCTTCAATTTTTAATGGATTAATTGGCACTGTCTTCGCTAACCTCTTTTTGTTGCTTAGTCGCTCAGCAAGACTTTGTGAATAGTACTCGCGGAGAATCCATTGATCCTTTCCATCGATCTTGAGTTCCTCGAATGCAAACAAGCCTTTAGAGGCGGGGCATGTGGTGCAAGCCTCGATAAATGTGGGTGCGACGGTAATTGCCTCTTTGCCTACGAACCTGTATCGCGGGATCGATCGTGGATTCTGTTGAAAGAAATTCTGAATTTCTTTAATGGTCTCACGCTCGATACTGGCATGGCGTCTCGCATCCGAGAGTCTTGAAAAGTTCGAAACCGCAAGGAGAAACTGCGCCCAAACTGTATCTCCCCACTTGTCTTTAACGACCCGTGTAGATTCAGAAAAATCTACGCCCGAAAGCAGGAAAATATACACATCCACATGGAGCGCCCAAAAGTTACCAAACCTAGAGATCCCTTCTTTCATTTCTTACCCATATGACAATGCCAACTCGGACGGTGTCTTCAGAACTTCCGGCGCTTTGCGAACCGGCATATGTTAGCGTCTCAAAGTGCTTACTCGGTCCTATCGTTGTGATCCAGGTTCGTGTCCAAAACGGAAACCCTCGCGGACCCAAGCGAAGGCCAGTACTCCGACCCATAAAGATAAAATAGGCAAAATAGCGGTGATTGCGACAGGACCAACTTGGATAGTTAAATGTCGCAACTCTTCTCCTGGCTCGGCATCTAAAAATTTATCGGCAGAAAGGTGTTCGGGTGACCACTTCCAAAAGTCATATGTTGGAAGGGGTTCTTCAAATTGATCAAATGGGTTAATCGTCTGCCGTTCGTAGACAATTACCGTTATCGAGCCGAGCAACCATAAAATCGAGAGCACAATTAGTAGCCGCTTCCAACCCAAGTTGATCATACGCCAACTTCCTGATGTAGTGATTTTTTTCAGCCTACGGTAGAAAGGGCCGAAGTTTCGGTAATTGCAAAAATCCACACGCTACACGATTACGATTTCTCAAATAATTCCGCCCCGTCTAATAAACAGTAAAACAAAAGCTTAGCGCACCAATACAGCCTTCGCCACGTAAGCCGCCAGGGGTTGCAACTGCACACCGAAGGCACCCACCCATTCGGCCAGGGTGGAGCGAGGGATTTCCAGGCCAGCGCGACCATAGATTCGCTCCTGACGGTACAGTGGGAGATGGTTACGCTTAATTCGTTCATGTTAAGTGTCCACCAGAAAATAAGTGGACACTATTCTGACGGCGGCAGCGCCAGGTTCAAGATGGGATTACCGGACGGTTACGGGTGAAATTGCTGTGATTAGCTTGGCAGCGCTTGAGGAAAGCCCTGACTCGAATGTTCGCTTTTGTTTAGCTGAGTTCAGAGGATGCGCTGGTCGCAAAGCGGACATTCAGTTTGCTCATCGCTTTTGTTCAGCGGTGTGCCCGTCTAGCGCAGCGAAAAGGGCATCCGGTGGAGGGCCCGCAGGCCCGGAACGAACTGGAAACTATTGGTGGGCGATATGACTATAAGCGCCTACAAAAACAACACTTTCTCCAGCAACCCCGGAACGTATTGAGCCGTTCTCATCAAAGCCAAGTAAACCAGACTAAACGGGACAATGATCTCGAAACCTATGATTCCCAGCCACTTGGTAACCCTTTGATTGCAAGTCGCTTTCTCTAAAGAAGTCAGTTTTTTGAGCGATATTTCAATCTGCTCTTGGGCACCACTAATTATTTTATTTTGAATAGAAAAGTTTTGTTTCCATTGTTCTGGTAAAGAATCGAGTCCTTTTAACCTAGCTCTTTCATGATGCTTATTAACGTATTCAACAATCTTTTCCCAGTGTGGATTCTCCTCTGAAATCGCCCGTTCACAGTTCTCTATTTGCATGGTGAGCTGAGAGTGGGTGTCTTCCATTTTACTTTCCCACTCGTTGACCTTTTCAGAAAATCCATCATATGAGGAAATTATACTCTGCTCAGCTTGGAGAATTTCAGAAAGGCAATCGCGAGCTTTTGCGCCAATAAAAGCTGTTTTTACTGAGTACCAGCTCAGCAAATCTTGCCTTAAGTAAAATAAATACGAGACGGAAAGATAGATAAGGAGCACAGCAACTGCCCCAAGGGCATGCTCTCTCGTAATCCCACCAAGGTCGACTAAGCTCAGCGGTTGCTCATCAAAGACCGCAGCCAAAAGAGTATATGCAGATACAACCAACAACAGGATCTTTTGGCGGTGTGTCCGTGGAGAAAGGGAGTCCGTTAGAAAAACTTCCCACCCTCTATCATCCGTTTCTACCTTCGGGTGCACCCATCCTCCTTTAATTCAATTTAGGCCTTAGAGAGGCCATTACAGGTCATTAGTTATATTACATGGAGCCGAAGGCGCAGTGTGATTGGCTCGCCCTGCCTGCTCTTGTTAAATTTCGCCCCACTCTTTGGACAAGAAATCGTCGCCAGAGGACTGCAAAAAGCCGCTAGCAAAATTCCTGATCGAATTGAACATTTCATCATTGCCGAGTGCTTTGACAGCGAATGCAAAAGTCAGAACTCCACGGTAAAAATAGTTCCATAGGTCAGCACGATGTTCAGCTTGTCTGGGCGTGCCACGCATTCCCTTCATGTGAAAGCCCGGCGGATTACCACCAAACATTTCCATAATGTGGGGGGATGCAGCATGAACATAACCTGAGTATGCCTTGCTGAGCGTTCGGGTTGCCTCCCGGCCCGTGCTGGGGTCTTGCACTCCTTCAACGGAAGCAATCCAGGAACGAATCTTCTTACGCGGTATCATCGGCCTTCGTTGTGAAGAGGTCATCGCTGAACCTGAATCAAACTCTTCCTCAAAAAACGCTTCGAGATAGGAGTCGTGAAGGCCGGTCCAGTCTTCGAAGATAATCCCGAAAGCCAAAAACGTGATGTCCTCTAACAGTTCATCCAAAATCCGCTGCATTGCGCCTTGCTCTTGTACAAAGCCATTGGACCATAGCAGACGGCTAGCATTTAGGCTGCTGACTAGTCTCGCCAATTTTTGCACGATTGCTTGTTGCGCTGTTTTCTCAACATGGCGAAAGACAAACCCATCTTTATACGAAACCTTCTTCGGTTGGGGAACTTGGGTAGCCAGGGCCTCAACCGTTTTTTCCATGTGGTTCAGTGTTTGATCGAAAAGCTGATCTACATGCATGAGAAATTTAACGCCAGTGGGAGTGGGCGCCAAAGGAGCGCAGCGCAGTTGGCGTCCCGTTGACCATATTGTTAACCAATTTTTGGACTTTTGCGCATTTTCGCCAGCATTTGGCGATTAATTTCGAGCTTTTTCGCTCTCTGCTTTGGAGTAAGATTTCGTTTCCGCATGTTGTCGAAATAGAAGTTCTTCTCCCACTCATTGATCCACCCGCTGCGATACGCATGGTCGATCGCCTCAGCGTTTAGCGATTTCTCCTGATCCTTCCGGACCCGTTTCACGGCCTGGAAAATTTTGTCTGACGGGAGGCCAATAAACTTTTTAACGCAGCAATTTCCGACTGTCACAGAGCTGCGATTCAGCTTATTCGACAACACGCAGCACTCAATAATGGGATAGTGGCCGCAAAGGCAGGTCTCGGGCTCATCAGCCTCATAGACCTCACTCAGCTCCCATTCCAACTTTGCCTCATCCCAGTTGGATGACACGGAACGGTCGATGATTTCCTTTGTCAGCCTGTACTCAGACATGGTCTGCCTTCCTGATTAACGCTAAGCGCACCGGTGGCCTTTACAGAGCGGAGCGGCGTAAAGGGCGTCCGTGTGACGCGTCTGGTGTACGCCCAGCATGGGCATGAACTTATGGGGTGAAAGTCCCCTGTGGGAAGGTCACCGTTCAGCCGGTTTTAGCCGATTGAACGCTAACCACTAGCGAATGGCAAGGGCCAATCCGTGAGGAGCGGTCTGGAGGAAGCCGCTAGCAAAGCTGCGAGCTGATGAACAAGAACATCATACGAGGCGTAGGCTGGAGGCGAGTTGGCACCAGACAACGAAGCCATGTGATCTAACGGCCACCGTAAATGATGCAGTTGTGCAGTGACAGTACATGCTCTTATCTGGGGAGATCTGCTCAACGAGCGATCGGTCAATTACCAGTCAGGCCACTGGTCGATCAAGCCTGGGCGCATCCGTTGCCATCGGCGGTTGCGAGCGAACGAGATGGACACCGATAGCGCCGGTGGGGGTAACCCTGCCGGTGATTGAGCAGAAGTCAGCAGAGGGCATAGTAGCCGAATGCCCATCGTAATGGGTGGGACATGGTGAAGGCCTGAACTCGAAAATCAATGAGGAGCCTGTGCAGCTCAATGATTCCATATCCGACCGGACCTAGGAACATTGGCGCAAAATCAGAAGCCATCGTTGGGGCAAGCAGGAGGTAATCGGCCGACTTGCTCTAAACGTTTTCGAGAAACGCCCTGTGCGGTCCCGCATGCAGGGTGTTGTGGGGGCTGGGGGTTAGATACCCCTGGCTACCCGATTATGTTTATTTGATGCGTCGGACATCAGCGGTGGTGCCCTCGACTTGCATTTTGTAGCCACCACCAGCGTTATAGATGAAAACATCCGGACGATAGGAATACGTATAATCATACTGGTAGGTGGATTGCTGCCACACTTGACCATTTGTCAGTGCGTACACAGTCTCGCCATCCCAACCATTGAACTCCCCATCTATTTGGGACTCCACCACATCTGAGATAGGCCGAATAGGCACAGCTTCCTGCTGGCCTACCACTTGAAGATATAGTCTCCCGTTTGCTCGTAAAATATTAACCTTCGGACAGTAGGCGTAGTGGTACCAATATTTGTATTGGTCTTGAATCCAATACGATCCATCCATGAGCTTGAACAGAACTTCATCATCAAAACCTTCGAAGTCTCCATCGATCTGTGTGGCTTTGACTATTTCATAGTTGCTCATACTCGCTCCCTCGATAAACATTACGCTGCCAGCATGCGCGCCTTTCCAGTGGAGGCGAAGCCGCAACGAAAAAGCGTCGCCGTGACTGGCCTGGTTAGCTGGTTTTGGTGTAATGTTCATCAAATTTTTTCAGAATATTCGGGTTAAAAAACACCTTGCTTCCGCTATTTGGGTTCGACGGGTTGTAGAGTCGTTTATGGCAATATTTCTCGTCGTTCTCAAGAGATTTTCGGATACTGTGATATTTTCCGTTGGCTTTGAAATCCGAGTACCGCTTTTGAAGTCGCGTGGTTAGTACGTCGTAGTCCCACGGATATTTGTCCATTATCTCTTCTTCTGCGAGGCGAACTACCGGAGCTTTCATATCATTCGTAAGCTGAATTGGAATACCTGAACCGCTTTTTACTTTCTTGAAATTTACGTCAATTCGGAGTGATAGGTTGTAGTCAGAGAGTGCATCGTTATCGTACTCTTTTTCGATTCCATTTATGTACTGAAGCAGGTTTTTCTCGGAGGCGTTGAGCGTTTCACCATTGACCGAATCAAAGCTCCGAAAAAATGCCATAGGCATTAAATAGAAGTTGTATTTATCCAAGACTGGACCGAACCATTCCTGAACCAAATGCAGGTAATTCTGAAGTGACGCTGTGCCGATTTCCTGAACCTTGATCGACAAAGATAGGTCGTCATTGATGAAATGTATTGAGTTATCCCGAATTTCTGCTAGGGCGGTGATGTTGGTTTTTACAGCTTTATTTACCTTCACGCCATAGTCTTCAATTATTATTCTGTGGGCTTCAAAGAGACTCACAGACATGGGATTGCCAGCTCTATTATTCTTTATGTATTTCTTTTTCGACTTTCCACCCAATTTTAGCTGGCGATGTTCCCATACATACAGGCTCGTGATTTGGTTGCGTGCGAGTTGGAGTACTTTTGCCTTGAACAAAAGCTCCCAAGCATTGATGCATAGAACCGAAAATATTTCCTCTCGATAATTGAAGTCAGGTTTATTGTAAATTTCAATTGCAGAAAGCATCGCTGCAACCGACTTGTCGAGCATAGATCTCGCTCGCGACTTCATAAGCTCTCCATCAACCTAACGGTTTTATCATGGACGTCTTTTCTATGGAGCCGAAGGCGCAACGAAAAGGACGTCGTTACGCCGATAATTATTAGCTTTTTAATCTATGCAAGTTTGCTTCAGCGCTAAGCAGTTGCAAGTGCGCATGATTTCTGTGGTACGCAACCCATCTGTCAAGTAATTCAGGATCAGCCAGTATTCCTCTCTGATCAACATCATTAGGCGCCGGGTTCGTTAGTCTGACTGACTCTATATCTATCTGGCTCTGGTTTAAAAACTCACTCAAGAGCTCATCGAATGAGGGCGTCAAATAGGACGCATGGCTATTATCATAAGTTAACTTCATTCCGAGAATCGGGCAAATATCCACATCCGCTAACTTGGCACTCTTGTACCTAGTAATAATGTCTTTCACGGCCCTGCGAAAAGCCATCGACACGATTGTTTTCTGTGAAGCTGGTTGTATGCATTGAACCCAACTGCAATCAGTGCTTGTGCCGTCCACTCTGTGAATGTGCAAGCAGCGATTCTGGTGGAAATCCCTTTCTACCTGTATGTAGTCGATACCTGATCCTTTCTTTTCCGCGTACTCGGAGTGTAGGGTGAATAATGAGGTAAAGAAAAGCTCATCTTCGAGCTGTAGGCGTTCGCCAGCCTCGTATTTGTTAATTCTACGGCGAGCCTCTTCAGTTGCACTTTTTTTGGTTTTGAATTGGTAAGCTCCAAACGCAATCGGTTTTGCCAATGGTAAGCGCTCCACGAACTACACCGGAATGGTTTCGCCCTGGTTCCAAGGCAATAGCCGGTCGAGTTCATCATCGGTCGTCGATGTTGGCAGTTTTGTGAGCACTTCCACCATATAAGTATAGGGTTCGATGCCATTGGCTTTGGCCGTTTCGATCAGGCTATAGAGCTTGGCGCTGGCGTGTGCACCCTTTGGCGTCTGGCTAAAGAGCCAGTTTTTGCGACCAATGACAAACGGCCGTATGGCATTTTCCGCCGGGTTGTTATCCAACGGGATCCGGCCGTCCGTCAGGAAGACGGTCAACTTGGGCCACTGCCGATTCAGATAGATCAGCGCTTTGCCAATGGCCGTTTTCGGCGGCACCTGATTCAGGGATTTCGTCAGCCAGGCTTCCAGTTTCTCGATGATTGGCCGGCTTTGAGTTGCTCGCAAGGTCAGTCTTTCTTCAGCGGTGACATGCTGGGCTTTTTTCTCCACGGCATACAGGCTGCGGATCAGGCTCAAGGCCTGGTCGGCGCGGCCGACCTTGCCTTTGGGCTGCACTTTCTGGGCTTCCACGAATTTGCGGCGGGCGTGCGCCCAGCAACCTACATGGGTTAGCTGATTGGTGCGAACCACTTGGGCGTACCCTTCATAGCCATCGGTTACCAGAATGCCTCGATAGTTTTCCAGCAGTCGCGTTGGCACTTGGCCGGAACGGCTGGCGTCGTAATCGTAGAGCACTACTTGCTGCCCGGGCGGCCCACCTCGTTGTACCCACATGTACGAAGGACTGCTGGCCTTGCGATCCGGCTCCGTATTCACCTGTAGTGTGGTTTCATCCATGTGGATGACGGCACTGGATTGCAGGTGGTGTCGGCATCGCTCAATGAGTGGCTCGATCAATTCACTGGTCTGGATCATCCAGCGGGCCAGAGTGTTTCTGGGTAGATCGATGCCCAGCCGCTTGAACGCTCGTTCTTGTCGGTAAAGCGGCAGTGCGTCCACGTATTTGGCAATGACAGAGTAAGCCAAGAGATTGGGGCTTGCGTTGCTCTTGGGCAAGGGTTGCGGCGGCATTAGTGCGGTGACGACACCGTCTTCGCAGGTCTTGCAGGCATACTTGCGCCGGATGTGACGGATCACTTGAATTTTAGCCGGGATGATGTCCAGCTGTTCGCTGACATCTTCACCGATACAGACCAATTCGGTACCGTCGTTATGGCAGTGCTTTTGATCGTCAGCTACGTCGTGGATGATATCCACTCGTGGTAGCTCTGCCGGCAACGCCAGACGGCCACCGCGGGTGCGAGGCTTGGCCGATGCTGGCTTGGCTGGTGTTTCCGCTTTGTCTTCCGGAGCGTCGTCACTATCTGACGCCGGCTCGCTCTCTACAAGTGCTTCGGCTTCGTCGAAGAACAGGTCTTCCTGGGGTATTTTGTACTTCTCCGTGGAAGGCCCAAAACGATTTTCGATCAGCAGGCGCAGTTGTTCGAACAGTTCCCGCTTGGCCGCTTCCAGAGAGTTGTTCTTCCGCTCCAAGCGAGCGATGTCCGTTGCCTGGGCGCGTAGCTTTTGCTCCAGTTCGGCAATGATTTTCTGTGGATTGGACGTGGCGTTTTGCATGGAGTTATTATATCAAAACGCCTACAAATCAGCACCTTAAAATCACCCGACGGCGTCAAAAAATAAGGATTTATGAGGCTGCATTCGGGCAATGTCGTAACCGTCCAAAAGCCAGTTCAGCTGTTGGCCCGACAGGTTCATAACATCTTCACCCACCGTGTCTGGCCACTTGAATCGCTCCCGTTCCAGACGCTTGTACCAGAGCACAAAGCCGTTCCGCTCCCAAGCCAGAATCTTTACCTTGTCGCGTTGGCGATTGCAGAACACAAAGACCGCTTCGTCGAACGGATTCAGCTCCATCGCTTCCTGAACCAATAGCGACAGTCCGTCGATGGATTTGCGCATGTCGACAGGCTCCCGGCAGAGATACACCGACATCGACAATTCCGGGCGCATCATGTGACCACCACGCTGACAAAACGATCGGGACGATAAACATCGGGAACCGCAATTTTCTGGATCATCAGCCGCTGCCGCCAAGCCATCAGATCGGCAAAGCTCAATCCTTGTTCATGAGCATAACGGCTCAGTGACTGGCCCAATGAAAACGCGTGGTGCAGGTGCCCCAGCCAGAACGCCTGGGCGGATGTGAGTTGGTGGTTCATCATTAGCCTCCTTAGTGAGAGGCTTTGATTCTGGCGAACTCTGGTCAGGCGGTTAAGATGGGGTTCGTGGAGCGCTTACTGCCAATGTCGTCTCCTTAAAAATCTAACATTACATTAGTTTGAATTCCGACTATACCTCAGCTGCATTGACTCTGTACCAAACAAGACCCAAAAGGAAGTCGCGTTTGACAGCAGCAACGCTGGGGTATCGGCGAAAGTGACAGATCGGATTAACTATCCAGCTCTTTGCTTGGTGTACTCCGGGGTTTGGAACTGATTGTAGAGTCCAGTATCCGACGTATGATCCAATTCTCGAAGCAGGCTATAGCACTCCTCCTCGATCGCGAAGAATACAGAATCTTCAATTTCCGAGCTTATCGATATCCCAATAGAGCGCATGATGGGTTCGAGTTTTTTGCGGTAATGAATTGCTACAAGCGACCGCCCCCCCTCGTTTTCAAGACTTTCGGTTGTTGCTCGAATGAATTCAGCCCACTCTTTAATCGCCTTATGTGGTTTGTTGCCTGAAAGGCTAATGTCGGGGAAGAAAGCTGCGTGAAGAATAGGGTAAGAAATTGGAACATGTTTCAGTCGATCCAGCCCTTCCAGGTGAAACGAGGCTAAATTTTTGAAATGGTCCAAATGATTCAAGCTATTTGCTATACGAGACGTTTTTGCTTGGTCCACATACGTTCTTTGTGCGATTGATAGTTTGGCCAGTGCTGAAACCGCAACTGCTATTGATAGGACAGTTATTGGGAATTTAATGGCTAGCGAAAATTCTTCTAGAAAAAATTCGACGCACTCAGACGTTCCGCAGAACGAATAACTATCGAGGTCGTAGGAGAATATAAGTAAGGTCTCTATAGCGATAGTGAAAAATGCGAAAATCCAATAGAAAGCTTTCATTCTTCTGCCATATTCTCGCGGACTTGGGCCATTAGGGATTTCAGAGAAGTGTTCAGTGCCGGATATGTGGACTTAAGGGAACCAATCTCGTGCATTAGCTTTTGGTATCGCTTTTTAAAAGCTTCTGGATTCTGGATTTTCTGGGAATCAACGAGCATCCTTCTTGTCTTGGCCTTGACCCGTCTAGCCTCCCGTTCATGAGTAAGAGGCTTAATCTTGTTCAATCTTTTTCGGTAGGTTCGGTATTTTCCGCTGCTTGTCCGTTTAAGCTTGGCGAGCCTGCCCGAAGTTGAGTTCCACGAAGTTCTATACCCTTCTTGCTTTCTCTCATTCGGTATTTTTGCGAGTTCTTCCAATTGATAGATTTTGCGACGCAGGTTTTTTGAATAATTTTGAGGCGTTCTAGGAATCGCTCCATTTACCCGAATTCCAAATACATCAATCAAGCCGGTGTCGCGGAGAGTGCCCGATTTAGACTCATTAATCCTAAAGCCGTTGCGTTCTATTATTCTAATTGTTGCCTTTGCATATTTCTCGATTGGAAATTTTGAATCAGGGTGAGAGATCGTAATGTCGTCAATGAAGCGGGTGTATCTCGCTCCTGAGTCCAAAATGTGCCGGACTAGATTTGGCTCATCATTAAAGAAAACTAGATTTGATAAAGCCACACTGGTCGGCGCGCCCTGGGGAAGATTGAACTCGTCTTTTGCGCAAATTCTGGCTAGAAGATTGGAGACGTCAGGCGAATAATGGAAAAACCCTGTAAAGACTTCATAAATTTGATGGAACAAGATATTGTCAAAAAAGCCATCTATGTCTAGTTGTGCGACAACGCCTGAAGGGCAATGAACGGTGGCGCACTTGATGTAGTCCCTCGAATCAAGCGTGTCTCTTATGCCGCCGTAGAGGTATCGCGGGTAGAATACAGCTCGAAAAATCCTTGAATTGATTTTTTTTTGAATAGCCTTCAGGTCTGGATGAGGGTCATAAACTATTCTAGTCCCGCCGTTTCTTTTGGGCTTGCTGAGCTCAAAATATCTTCCATCAAATGGCAGAGCGAGGTCTTGGAGGTGCGCCACCGACGTGCTGAGTGCGGACGCCAGTTTGTCTAAAGAGGTTATAGCACCTCGTGGTGAGCTAGCTTTGTAATGATCAATAGCGAAGACTCCATTCGTACGCCCGTAAATGTATTGACCCTGCTCCCCGGGACACCGGCCACCGCTTCTCCGAGTGAGCTAGCAAACCAAAATAAAGCGTAAGCAAGAAACGGAGGAGCAAGGCCAATCCTCGGGACGCAGTTTAGGCTCAGCTCTAGGCTCCGCCAGATCCCGGTTGGACTGCTATGCAGTCGAGCAAAAATGCTCATCTTTCCGCTTTATTGTAAGGTTTATTCGCAAACTCGCTGGGCGGATGTTTTCACCCATGCTTGGATCATCCTTACATTTTTAACGCTACTACTCAACCAGAAACTTTTCCTGCCACGACGCTATGTTCTCAATCTCCAGTACAGCGTAATTTAGCTCTTCGATCGTTCTAGATAAATGATTGTGGGCAGGCCAAAGGGGTGCGCGAAAGCACATTTTGGCCATGGGAAAAGGTCCGCTTTGTGGTCAATTCGATCGTTTCTGAATGTCCGCTTTTGTTTAAAGGCGGATGTAATTGTAGTGGTCAACCAATCCCCGACAGTATTTTAAGTTATTGTTCCGCAATTCTGGGTGGCCCTAATACGGGGCCACTATCAGGTCAATCGCTTGTTCAGCCAAACCAACAAAGCCTTACTGTTCGCAACAAACGGGTAAAGCTCATGCTTTATTGAACGCCTTCGAAAAGGGCTTCTGATGTTGATGGAAGCGCACATGGCCCGCAGAGTTGAGTCTGCGCCTAGCTTCTGAAAAGGCGGGAGTGATATAGCCCCATTCGGAGGTGCGCGAGAAGTAGATAACATAGTCGATGTTGGCCTCTCGCCACTTATTCTCAACGAACACGCTATCATCGCCACTTTCCAGTGACTTCACTTGTATGCGGTAGTAGTGGTTGTCGTCTGCCACAACAAGATCGGTTTTCCGGTCATGGTCTGTAACTGGCATAAACACTTCCCAGCCATCAGCCGTAAACCAGCTAGCGGCTAGGTTTTCGTAAGAAATTTGCTTGTAATGTCGGTAAGCGGGAGCAGTACGCTGTGCGTTTTTTGTGGGCATGATGGCACCTATAAATTGATGCCGTATGTCGGGCTATGGCTCCCCGAATACGAACCGGACCACCCTAAAGGTTGATCCCCAATTTACAATCACCATGCAGCTATCACTGACATCTAGCGACAAAGGCTGCCAGCCTCGAAGAACCCCGAACGGAATATCTTTCGTGAATGCCACTATCAGACCTTAAAGGCCGTGATCAATTTGAATTTAGAATTTATCAGCGATAGGGGGTAGCGTCAATCCATGTATCGAACAGAATGTCGGTGGTCAAGACCATCATTGCATTGCTACAACTGACCTTGGGTGTCCATCCAACAAATTGACTGACGCCAGGTCGAGGTAATCCCCCCCAATCGAACAGGTAGTCAGCTTCGGCAGACACCCAGGAACGCTCGTATCCATTCTTTTTCAGCCGGTCGCGGCTCAATTTTGTAGATCTTCACTACTCGGTAAAAGCGAGCCACATAACCGCACTGCCCAGAAGGCGGTAACCATTCGTTAGGCCCTTTCGCTCCTTTGCTGCGATTCAAACTGGATTATATGACGCTGAATTATACGAAAATCATTGCCGCGTGAGTGAGCGAGTCATTAGTACCAACGATCTCAGACGTGAAGTGGGCAACAAGTATGATGCAACGCATTTCGATTAAAGATCGTTCTGCTCACTCGTATAGTAAAAGCAACACTTTTTAGGCTTTAGTGCAAACTTCCTTACCTCTGTTGCACTGTCAGTAAGAGTTCTCTGCCCGTGACTTGTCGGAATGTGCAGTGTACGGATTCGATAGATGATGGGGCACTCTGCCCCATCAACGTGAACTTATCCTCAGTTATTTGATAGCTTGATCCAGTAGTTTAATTCCTCTGGGAGGACCGGCAATCGGTAACCAACGGTTTTCTCGCAAATCGGAGGGTCTGTTTCTTATGCTTAGTGCTATTAAACATTTGTGTGCCCAGCACTTCAAAAACGTTATCTCCGCCTTCACGGCTCTTGGCTTCAACCTGACAGTAGCTAAACAAATTGGTACGCCGAATCTCCAGAATGATTTCAGGAGTTCCCCTGAGCGAGAGCGATGAGATCCTGGCTAATCTTCTCTGCCCCCTGGTCTGGTCTGATCAGCAGCCGGGCCTGTCCCTGACGGTCAAATATATAAACCGCGCTGCTGTGGGAAACGTCGTAGTTGCCCTTTTCGTTCGGTTCGCCATAACCAAAAGTCGTCCGGTAGCGTTTGGCCAGCTCGCGAAGCTGTGGTTCCGTTCCTGTCAGGCCGACAATATTCTCACCGAAAAAACTGACGTATTTATCCAGACGCTCAGGCGTATCCCGTTCAGGGTCAACGCTCACAAATAACATCAACACGTCGTCCTGAAGTTCAGGTGGCAGGCCACTTTTTGCCCGGCTCAATGTCTGCATAGCGGTCGGGCAAATGTCCGGGCAAGAGGTAAAGCCAAAAAACATCATTCTCACTTTGCCGCTGTAATCCTCTGCCGTTACCTGGTCACCGTCGCTGTTGATCAGGTTGAATTCAAGCTCTGGCATCAGGCCGCTGAGATCTTTGCCGTTGTAGCTAATCTGGTTGTCAGAGCAACCAGCCAGAAACGCAGCCAGCATGATCGTGAAAATTGCCAAAGGCCTGGAGGCCTGTTTTTTGCTAAAACCAAAACTCATTGGGTGGTTTCCTTGGATTGTCTGGAAGGTTTAGGGTATTTCCCGTCCTGGTGCATGGCGCGCCGGAGGATAAGCAGAATGCCGAGGACGCTCATCATGGCCGGCGGTATGTAGGTCAGCATGCCGCCTAGTAGCTGGTCGACGTCAGGGTCAATGGGCCAGGCGCGGCCACAGACTTCATAAACGTCGTAGACCATGTCTCTGGAAAACACGATCCATGCGCCCAGAAACATCTGGAGTACGCCTGCCGCAGCCAGAACCAGCATGCGCCTGCCATAACCCAGTGATGAGGTGATCGCGGGTGGGCGGGGATCAAAAACCAGCCACCAGAAGAGCAGGCCATCCAGCAGCATGCTCCAGTTCATGATCCAGTACAGGTCCCGGCTGAGCATGGCGTCGAAATGGATCGACGGCCAGAGCCAGAAATAGATTAGGCCCACAAACAGGATCAGAGCGATCAAGGGGTATTGAAGCACTTGATACATCCATCCCACTGGCCTGAGAGCGTTCTTCAGGCCGGGGCTCATTTTGGCGTACCAAAACCGCATGATCGGCAAGGGGTTCGAAAGGGCGATCAGGATCGGGCCGATATGATGAAGAATCAGGTGCTGGCCGCGATGGACGAAGAACATGTACTGAGCGTAGTAGTCGAAGCGGGTTTGCATGACGCCATAACAGATCATCACGCCTAGAACGAAGGCGAAAATTCTGAGGCCACCGGGGCGATCTTCATCGGGCATTCGCAGAAGACCGACGCCGTAGAATCCGAGCACGAGCATATAGCTCAGCACGGTCAGTGGCGAGAAATCGTAGGGTAAAAGGTAATCTAGCAGTGACATGGCATTACAGGATAAGTGGTGTTGTTTAGTTTAGCGCTTCAACTTCTGATTTCACCAGGTCGTACAGTTCCTGTGGTCCCAGCTTGCTCAGTTCCTGGCCATTCACATAGAACGTTGGTGTCCCCTTTATTTTGATGCTCTGAACATCGTTCATATCCTGCTTGATGGTCTCATCAATGTCTGGAGAGTTGAGCTGGTTGCGAGCGGCTTCCAGGTCCAGCCCAGCGGATTCCGCTGCTGTCCAGGCTGCTTTTACTTCCGGGTCATCATGCCATTGGGGTTGTGATTCCATGACGGCATCAAGTACGGGTTCGTAAACATTCTGTATACGTGCAGCCTCAAGTATTCTCACGGCTTCTTCCGAACCGCCATGAAACAGCACGTAGCGCAATACTAGCCCGGATTTCTCATAGTGCTCCAACAACCTTCGCAGACCAAGCCTGGTAGTGCCAGATCCGAGTGGTCATGGTCGAAGTTGGCGATTATTTAGCCAGTTTC
>Ga0207896_1000093_pt1 | contig 19556 bp, 18 predicted proteins | sample LinPmetageLP36_FD_184049 | JGI IMG/M metagenome (GOLD analysis project Ga0207896, IMG submission 184049) | Marine viral communities from the Pacific Ocean - LP-36 (SPAdes) | ecosystem: Environmental > Aquatic > Marine > Oceanic | place: Pacific Ocean | collected 2010-06-15 | reverse complement strand
CGGTTTGCTGCTCCTGTAGAAGATCCGGGGTTCTTTGAGAATGTAACCTCTGGATTCGGTGCTGGTGCTGTAAGTTTTGGTGAAATGGCAGGGCTTGGCGCTGTTGCTTTACTTGATGAAGAAGCAGAACTAGCTGCCCGCGATAAGATCAAAGCCGCAGCAGACTACCTACGTCCTGAAGGTGGTGATACTGACTCTATTACGTACAACATAAGTTCTGGCTTAGGTTCTATTGCTGGCGCTCTTGGTGTCACAGGCGCTGCTGCACTCGGTGGTGCAGGTCTTGGTGGGTCTGCTGCTATTGCAGGTACGGGCGCAGGTATTCTTTCGGGTATAGCAGCTTCTGCTGGTGAGGCAAGTGAACGCGCACGCGAGTTTGGTACTACCGAAGACGAACGTAACCTAGCTATATTAAAAGCAGCACCGTTCGGTGCATTGCAAGCCATACCCGGTGCTCGACTACTGCCCGCAGCCGCTGTACAACCATTAAAGAACTTATCTAATAAGCTCGGCCCCGATGTAGTAGAAAGTATATTAAGTAGGGCTGCGGCAAAACGTATTGCTGGTACTGCCGCGATAGAAGCAGGTGAAGAAGCCATACAAGAGATGGGGCAGAACTTAGCCGCACAAGGGTATGACCCAGAAGCAGAGCTAAGAGAAGGTACAGGCACAGCATTTGGGTACGGTGGTGCGGCGGGTGCAATCATGCAAGCTGTGATGATACTCATGCCCGGAGGTAGACGTAGAGCAAGCCCTACAGAAGAAACCACAGAAGAGCCTACAACCCAAGCACCACTGCTTGATGATAGTACAGAAGGTGAAAGCGAGTTAATTACCGACGAAACCGCTGTAGATCCAGAGGTTATAGCTGCCACAGAAGCAGTGTCCGCGCCAGATGAAATAGTTTCCACTACAACTATAGAGCGTGAAGACCAGCCGCCAGAAGTAATTACCAGAACTAAAGCTCAACGTGATGCAGAAATAGCGGCTATGGATATGGTAGCCATAGAGCAAAAAGGTAAGGATCGGGCAGAAGAAATGCTCGACGAGCTTGGGATAACGCAAGCTACATCTACCACAGAAGTAAACGAAGCAAGTGTACGGGCTAAGATGTTTGACGGTCTTGATACTGATCGGTTTGAGGACGTTGCAACTTTACCTGAAGAGCAAATATTAGAGTATGCGCGTAGAAGACAAGAGCTTACTCCAGAAGAAAGAAAAATATTACGTGCAATACCCCTCTCTAAAGAACTTACAGATGCACAAGTAGCAGCTCAATTACAAGAAGCGGGAGCAGCAGAAGCAGCCGCAGAAGCAGCACTCGACACTGATGCAGAGTTAGACGAAGGAGAAGTTATTGATGGGCAAAGTGATACAGCTACCGCAACCGAAGGAGAATCTGTCACAACAGGAAGTGGAACAAGCGTTGCAGATAATATTCGAGGCGTGGGAGACGGAGCAGTCAGTGAAAATACCGTGGAGACTGGCACATCTGTCACAGACTCAGTGGACGGATCTGGATCAGGCGTTGGAGGAACTACTGCTGGAACAGGAAAGCAGCTTGATCCACTAGCGGTAAAAAACTTAGTAGCTAAGTCAGAAGAATTAAAGGCTAAAGAACCTTTTGTTATTATTGATGGAAAGGTTAGTAAGCAAGAACGTGTGCGCGTAGAGCCAAAACCAAAAGACCCTGCCGACGACGATACTATCGCTTTGATTACAGACGCAGATAGGCTGGCTAACTCGAAATTAATGGCGGCTAGTCAAGCACTTATTGCCGTACAGAATAAACCAGAACCAACACAAAACGAGTTTTTTACTGCGGCTAGACTTGCCGAGCCAGATCGTGACTATAGAGAAATAAAAGCCGAAGCCGATAGAAACTATAAAGAAGCTAAAGCTGAGTACGATACTGAGTTAGCAAATGCACAAGAAGCACAAGCAAAGGCCATTGAAGAGTTCCAAGCAGAGGTTCTTGATAGTACACCTATAAAAGAAGCAGAAGATGCCCTTGTAACAAGTAGAAAGGCTACAGTAGCGGGCGAAGATATAGTTGACCTAGAAGTAGATCAAGAGTTTAGAACGAGTGACAAGCCGCGTACAGGGAAAGCACCACGGGTCAGTGCCAGTGAGCAAGATGCCATAAACACGTTTAACAAAGTATACGATGAAGAGTTTACAGATTCTCCAGTAGGAAAAGACTTTCTTAAATTTACTAAAGAAACACCAAAGTTAAACCTACCACAAGAAGATTTAGTAACTGTAGCTAACTACTTAAACACTGTAGGTAAGTTACCAAAAAATAGACCTAAAAAGGTAAGCCCAGAGTTATGGCAAGAACAACAGGCTTTAGCTAAATACTTTGACGCGGGTGACATTTTAGATATGGATGCCACCAGCGGCCTGACTCTAGCTGCCTATGACTCTGCTACACAAGCCACAGAAATGAAAACGCCGACAGCGGAGGTCGCGCAACAACCTGACCGTGAGGCTGCTATTCTTGCTGGTACGGGTAAAGAACGAGCCGATAGAGTACTTACGTGGGCGCAAGACAACTTAACCCCTGCCGGGTACGCCCGCGTGCAAGATGTTATTGACGGTGTTAAAGAAAGAGATTTTGAAAGGTCTAAAACAGATAAGCGTGACAAAGGTAAACAGCTTGCGGCTGTACTACGTAAAAATACTAAAGATCAAACGGACTCAGATAAAACAACGATAAAAGAAACAAAGAAGTTAGTACGTTCGGGCGATGCCAAGAAAGAAAGAGGCGAACAACGTACGCCTGAAGAAATAGCAGCTAAAAAAGCTACTCTCGAAAGCAGAAATACAAACAACAAGGGACTTAACACCGCTTCTACCAATCAAGGACTGTTTAACACCGCTGAAAGAACAGGAAAATTTATATCTCCTCGTAAAGCAGAGATGGCTTCCAAAGCTGAAATAGCGGCGCTGCCTAAAGACGAACAGGCTAGGATTAAAGATCAAAAAGATAGGGATAGAGAAAAACTAGCGCAAGCTGAAAAAGAAAGTTTAGCGTTACCCAAGAACGCCATTGAGAGCCTAGAAGCAACACCGCAGCAAGTTATAGATGCCGTACTGCAAGTGCCTTCGGAGACGGTTATTAGTTTACCGTATGCACTAGAGGCCATAGTCAGGCACCACCCTAATCCGGTTGTAAAGCAGTTCGCTAAGAAGTTACTGGCTAACGTAGGTACAACCAAGCTAAAGGTAGTTGAAAATCTAATCAATGACGATGGTACATTGGCGGCAGGTATATTTGATCCTAAGACCAATACCGTAACTCTTGATAAAGACTACGGTGTTAACACACATACTATTCTGCACGAAATGGGGCACGCTGGGCTGTCTGCATCACTTGCCAACCCCAAAGCTGGTTCTACCAAACGACTACAAAAGATATATGACGAGTCCAAAGACCAACTAAGTTCTTACTACGGTTCACAGTCTTTGGATGAGTTCTTGTCAGAGTATATGGCTAACTCTAAGTTCCGTAATGAACTAGCGGGTATGTCTACGACCACTTCGGCATCTGTACTGCAAGACGTACAGGATTGGGTACGTAACATGTTCCGCCGCCTGCTAGGTAAACCTGCTAAGAAGCGCGACACTAATACGGTGTTAGACGAATTGATTGATGCAGTACTGGCCCCGGCACCGGAGCAACGAGATGCCGGTAAACTTCTTATGTCTATTAAAGAAGGGGAAGTACCGGAAGTAATAAAAGAAAATATGGGTAGAGACGCGGTACGTGAACTTAAAAAGGCACGCCCCGAAGCATTAGATAAAGGTGCTAAGTTCTTATTTGGAACCGACATTGAGGATACGGGCAGTAAAGCAAAGGATGTGGCTACCCGCGAAGGTCTTGGGTTTGTAGCAGGGTTCTTGAACATGCAAGCTCTGGCGGACATGGCCTCTGAGCAGCTTAACATAGACTCTGTATACGCCCTTGATGTGGCCTTTCAAAACCAGAACGCTAAGATAGCGAGTATAAACAGTAAGTTAACTGCTACCGCTAATGACATAGCTCGTAAGTTAAATAAGGCCGAAGCTGCCAATAAGAACGTCGATGTAATTAAAACCTTTGATGAGTTAACAACTGACAGCACGATGGACAGAGTAGACCCGTCTAGGGACAGAGACTACTACAAAAACAACAAAAAGAAACTGGCGATCTGGGACGCACAGCGGCCTGCTTGGAACAACCTTGGGCCTGACGGTCAAGCAGCCTATACTCAGCTACGTGACGCATATGCTGAGATAATGGAGGATATGAAGGATGCGTTATACGGACGTATAAAAGATGCTGCGGGTGAATCTGCGGACACTCAAACTGTTAACGCCTTATTGAACAGCATATTCGATAGAAGCAAAATTGAGCCGTACTTCCCACTTCTACGTGAGGGAGACTACTGGTTAAAGTATTACGTAAAACCTACTGATGGCCCACCCGAAGTAGCTGTAGAGGCATTTGAAAGTCCTGCTGCTAGAGATAGGGCGTACGCTGCGTTAGCAGAAGACAATTTTGACGGGTATACGATAACTGGCCTTCAACGAAAAGAAAGTATTGAGTCAATGAAGCTCTCCAGCAGTGACATACCCCCTACATCTTTTGTTGCAGAAATTATTAAGACCTTAAACGCAAGTATCCCCGCAGATACAAAAGAGGCTAAAGACAAAAAACAAGAGGTCATAGACGGTATCGTTAATGACTTTATACAGTCTGTACCTGAGTCTTCCTTCTTAAAAGCATTTCGTAAACGAGAAAACAAGTTAGGTGCTGCGGACAACGCTATGCGTGCGTTTAACGTAAAGGGCTACGGTATGGCTAGGCGCGTTGAAGCTATAAAAGGCGCACAGGGTATACGCAAAGCAGCGGAGGCAGTAGAAGCGGAAGTTACGGCGGCTGCTAAAAACGGTAAGATAACTGGTAGAGCTGGCAACATATTACTTAAAGAGGTCGGTAAGCGAGTAGAGCTTACGTTAAATCCTCCCGATTCGTGGATAGACCGACTAGCCATATCAGGTAATAAGTTTGCTTTCTTTGGTACGTTAGCACTAAGCGCGGCGGGTGCCTTAAATAACGCTGCTTCTATACCTATGGTTATACTACCTTTCCTTGCGGGCAGAACCGATACAGCAACCGCTGCCTCTGCAATGGCTATGGGCACTAAGTTCTTTACGGGTAGTGGTCTGTCACACAAGGTTACTCCATACGGAAGCACCGCTATCGTAGAAGGAGAGAAGGATGTACTTAACAGCTACATGCCTTCTGTTGATAACTACTATGCAGCGGATGCAAAAGGCCAACTGCAAATACGTGATGACATAGTAGACGAACCAAACTACTACCAGATGCCTATTGCGGGCGGTAAAACCAAATCCATGTCGAAGATAGAGTTCTTAGGTATGATGCGTGACTTGGTACAAGAGTCTTCTGATAGAAGTCTACTTAACAGATCTTTGTTTGCCGATCAGATAGGTTTAGAACTTGCCGCAGATCCTAAAGCGTCTGGAGCAAGTAACTTCCTTGATAAGGTACAGAAATGGGGCGCACTGCCCTTCCATACGGTTGAACGGTTTAACAGGCAAGCCACCCTAGTAGGCGCGTTCCTAAACGAAATGGCTCGGTTAAACACCAAACCTAACAAAGCTAAGAACGAAGACAAACTCACAGACGCTGAGAGACAGAGAAAGGCTATGGCTACGGCCTTACACGATACTGCTCAGTTAAACGGTGGCGCTGGATTGAACACTGCACCACGTTTTGCTCAGTCGGGTATACAGCGTGCAGGTATGATGTTTAAGACCTACGGCTTTACCATGTACTACAACCAGATTCAAATGGCTAGGGCTGCTCTGAAACAAGCCGAAGAGAACGGCCTAGACGCTGAATCTATACGTATGGCAAGAAAGCAGTTTGTTGCAAGTCAAGGCGCTGCACTTGCCTTATCGGGCGTGCAAGGTATGACCATAGTTGGAATTGTACAAGGTATGTTTGATCTCTTCCTATTAGATGACGAAGAAGAAGATGCTGATGCACTGACCCGACAATTCTTAGGTGACCCGTTATATAAAGGTGGTGTGCAGTACCTCACTGCTTTCGCAGGGGCTGAAGTAGACGTAGCTACACGTATTGGACTATCTAACTTAATCTTAGGTAACAACAAGTACGACTTTAACAAGTCTGCCAAAGAAGAGTTTGTAGACCTTATAGGTGGCCCAGCATTAGGATATGCCTCTTCTATTATGCGAGGTTTTGGGGACGTTATGAACGGCGAAACACGTAGGGGTATAGAAGCTATGTCTCCCACCTTTGCTCGTAACATACAACAAGCATATAGATTCGGTACAGAAGGTGCCCTTACCCGTAGAGGAGATCCAATTACTGATGATATGAACTTTGGAGAGTTAACTGCTAAGTTCTTTGGGTATGCTCCTGCCAAGTACTCAAACGCACAAGAGCGTAACCAAGACCTAAAGAAGATAGACACCACAGTATCTAAACGCAAGTCAGTATTGATGAAGCGGTACTACATAGCTATTCGTATGGGAGAAGACCCTTCTGATGTAATGGAAGAGATTATGGAACATAATCAAAGGCATTCTGATAAAGGTAAGAGGGCAATGATTACGCCTGATAGCCTTAAACGATCTATGAAGATGCACGCTAAGACTTCTGTAACCATGTATAACGGCGTGACACTAAGCCCTGCTTTAAGAGCTTACGCACGAGAAGTGGAAGATCAACTTGAAGATGAACCTTGGTTTATAAACTATTAAAACCCACCCCGAAGGGTGGGCCGGTTATGGAGAACCAGCAGCATTGCACTGCCCGATAATGCTATCACAGAGTTCTCCACAGACGCACGCCTAGTTTATTGTCCTCTATACGTACTTGAGTCTCCGATTCCCAGCCCTTGGAACCTACTATACGTTTAAGTTCTTTAGTGGCTAGTGCGGTATTGATGCAGGGTACAAACACAGATGCCCCTATCACCATAGTTTCCCAGTTTACTACTACGCGAACACCGTCTGGGTTAAGGTCATCGTGCTTGATAACCCCCCTGCTCACAGTGCCTTTCTTAACCACCTTTACCTAAGACTCTGAACCCACCCCCGCGTTTTAGCTCGTACCTGCGGGTTATGTTGTACACCGCAGCGGGTTTCATACCTGTTTCTTTGGCTATCTTGGCCCTACCCATACCGCGCTTCTGAGCTTTTAACACCGCCATAATTTCTTCGTCGGGTATACTACGTTTGAATTTGCCACGCTCTACACGGGGTATTGGTGTTATGTTCGGTTCGTCTGCATACGCACGTTTGCCTCTCTCCAACCCCGCCTCCAGTGCTTTACCTTGTGCCTTTATAGCGTCTAAGAACTTACTACTCATCACCCACATCCTCCATACCTGACTCTGCCCCTTCTTGCACTTCTTCTACGGTAAACCCGACTACGATTACATCGGTAGGGGGCAAATCCATGTGCGTACCTTTGCTCAAACGTATCTTGGACTTCTTAGCGCCTAGCTTCTTATTTAGGTCATCATAGAAAGATGTAAAGTTTATCTGCTGCTTACCACACCACTCCTTCAAAGGTTTAGGTAACAAGTACGCTTTCTTCACATCTGTCTCGTACCTAGCTACAAACTTACCCTTGGGTACTGCGTCAGGTATTACCAACGAGTCAATACCATTGCCGTTCTGTTTACGCCGGTCATCTGTGCTCTTTATCCACAATACGTTATTCCAGTGTTCAGCCATGTAGTCGTTGAGTATCTGCTCTACTGACTCGTTCATATCAGTAACCGCGTTCTTGTTGCGCTTCAGCACAGTAACTATCCACGCACATACTTTGTTTGGGTCGTAGCTCAGTAGCCCTATACGTCTGCATAGAATCAAAGCTGTGATAGAGCACGCGGCACCTGCTGACCAGAATCGGTTTTCAGATGTAAGCACGGCGCGTTTATCTATACGCTTCTGTACGGCACTTAATAGCTTCTTAACCTCGTCCAGATTGTTTATAACGTACTGTACGAACGGTATACCTGCATGACCCCAGTTCTTTTTAACGTCTTGCGCCCACTCATCTGTGCTGGCCTTGCTACCAGCGGTCTTAAACAAGCGGTCTACCTTATACTCTAGTATCCGCTGCGCCTCTGCTTTCGGTGCTTGTTTGTATAGCCCTATCTTCTCAATAAGGCTGACGTTACCAGTAGATACAGAAGTGAAGCTCCAAGCTGATCCGTTATAACGCTCTACGTTTGCACTACCTGTCAGTCGTCTACGCTGCCTACCACTCACATACTGGTACGCTAAGTTACTAAGTTCTTTAGGGGATAGGTTAGTAAGCTCGTCTAGGAACAACGGTATGCTGTGGTAGACCTCACCCCTATTCATCTTGGTGTTGTAGGTGTCTTCTTTACCTAGCAGTAATTCTGATGGGTCTCCCCAAGGAGTAAGAGCCGCTTCTAATGCAGTGGTCTTACCTAGACCGGAATCTTTACTGTGAATGTGAAACGCAGAACATGCTACGGGCATAAGCTCCATTAGCACAGACCCGAAGGACGCACCCATAATATACTGATACGCCTCCTGCCCTTCTACGTTTAAGAAGTCAGCCATTTCCACCCAAGCGTCTAACGTACCTTTTGGGTCAAAGGCGGGGAACATAGCAACTGTAGTAGAGGCTGGGGGGTTAAACGATATACGATCCCCAAATACTTCTTGATTACCTACTATGAACGACTCCATCTTGTCGTTCGTCCAACCAAACTGACGGTGGGCTTCATCAGCTACTACAGTAGCCTGTAATTCGTTAACCCAAGTTGTCGTGTATTGCATTATCTCATCCATCTTGCTTACAGCGACCCCCCGCATAGACATATGCTTGCGAAATTCTTCACGGGAAGTAACTGCGGTTAAAGGTACGGTGAACTCACTCACCCCGTCTTTGGGTAGGTGTAGGCGCATAACTATAGCCTCGCCTATCTCTGCATCACGTACCCGTTTAACTACGTATAGATCATTGTGGTAGATGATCTTCTCATCAATGTCACCATCAGCATTAGATGACCGTACGTAAACCCCACCGTTAGTACCTCTAAAGTATGGGCTGGGGTATGTAGGCACTGTATAGCTTTGCACTGGTGCATTAGCCAACGTAGCGGAGTGAGACTCGACCACATTGTCTTCAGCGGTAGCCTCTATGATGGTGTTACCTAGTGTTATCGGAGACTTTATTTTGCCCCAGTGCATACAGTTTTTGCATACGTCAGGGTTAAACTCATCAAACTTATCACATAGGTATGGGCCTTTTATAAGAGCAGCTTTTTCAGTAGTAGCCTCTGCTGAATAACCCTCATGCCCGTTAGATAGTTTATGTATTGCCTTATCAGCGTCGGTGCAGAACTTGGCTATAGACAACCCTGCTCTCCACAGGGGTTCAGAACAATTATCCCTGTCTGTGTAGATAAGTTTAATCTGCTCACACCCTCTACCGCGTCCGGTCTTAGTTAAAATCTCTTTGAACGAAGTATTGGTGTTGCCCATCAACGCACGCATCATTGCACTTGCTGGAGCAGGGGTATATTTCTTAGGAACTGGTATCTCGTCTATACCTAGCAGGGTGGCAAACTTATCAAAATCTACCGCTGGGGGTGGGTTAACCCCTATACCGAGTACTGGTGAAGGAGGAGATGACTTGTGATTGTGAGTACCTACTACACGTAATACCCTAGCCGCATCCGCTGTCACCGCAGGGTCAGCTAAGAACCCGTGTTCTTTACATAACTTCTTTAACTGTTCAGCAACCGGAACCCAATCATCTTTGGAGACCGCTTCTTGCAAGAACCAATAGGTATGTACACCACGCCCAGAGTTAACTATATAGGGCTTGGGTAGTTTAGTAATCGAGCAGAACGTACGCAGTGCATCTAAAGCCGCTCTCTGGTCTACAAAATCTTTACTTGGCCCACAATCTAAATCTAAGAAGAACGCTTTAAGAAGTTTAGCGTTGTCTACTTTTCGTGAACCACTTTCAGCAAAAGAAGCGAGGGCGAAATATACATCGAACCCATCATCATCAAATTGCTTTGCATCTGCTGCTAATTCATCTAAAGAATCATAAAATTTTTGAACCCGCCGTTGATCTGATATACGAGAAATAAACATGCAGTAGAGACCCTCATCACTAACTGCCCTTCTCAAAAATGTATTTGTATCCATACTTATTTATCCAAAACCGAGAGACACCGTGGCAGGGGTGCCGAAACACCCTCTTCGGAAATCCTAGCCACGGAGTGAGTTGTTAGCGGTTAATCGTCCCAATCCGCTAGTACGCCAGCCAATTCGTCTTTTTCAACTTTGGCTGGTGCGGACTTCTTAACAACTTTCTTCGGTTCAGCTACCGGAGCTTCGGCAGTATCATCTCCCCAATCATCTTCATCAGCTACGGCAGCGGGTGGGGCAGGAGGAGCAACAGAAGCAGCAACTTCTCCAAACGGACTTACATCTTCAGCAGCTTCAGCGGTGAAACCGCCTTCTACTACACCAAACGGAGAGGTGTTTTCCATAGGCTTGTAAGTGGTAACTTGCACAGCCTTCAAACGTAGAGACACGCCTGTACCCATAGACCCAGTATACGGGTTTAAGGCCATGTTAATGTTGACCGTGCTGCCTGTAGTCAACAAAAAATCACCGCCCAACTTCACATTTTTGGAATCTACCTGCATAGGGGCACGGGTAACATCTTTACCGTACGCACCTTTCAACTTGGCTTTGTGGGTAAACGTACCGTCTTCTTCTTTCTTAAAAGGTATTTCAATCTTCTCAGGCCAGCTATCTTCTCTCTTGGCTTTATAAGCCGCAGACATAGCCTTGAATAGATTCTTAGCTTGTTCTTGGGACATGCGGAAATTTACTGAGTATTCCGAACCGTCATCCAAAGGTTCGCAAGGGACACTACGCTGTTCTTTATTATCGAACTTGTAGGTTCTATTCAGCTTGGGATACATCGCTTCTACATCACTTAGCATGTAGGTCATTGAGACTTCGCTCATTTTTAGTTCTCCTAAATTAAATTGTCGTGTCGTAAACAAACCCTTCTACCACGCCAAACGGCGACTCGTTATCCCAATTTTTTGGTGGGGGTAACATAGCCAACGCCCGTGCAGTATCTGAGTGTTCGCTCATTTCCACGGCCTCTTCTAGCTCTTCTGGCTTGAGTACCCTTACAGGTCTAAACCGAAGTTTTGGGATATAACCGTCGTCCTCAAATTGTATCTTGGTGACTACGGTTATGACGGAGGTGTCATGTTTAGCAAGATGTTTTGCATAGTCTTGCATACTCATCCACCCTCGCGCTGCCCCTCCAAACAAAGCATTTGCGGGGAGTTGCATTTGGTAAATCTCATTGGGTGCGCCATCAAGAGTGACAGCTACCCGCTGAGAAAACTTACAGGCACGGGCATTACCATTACCAGAGCCTTTTATATTCTGCGTACAGTCCATACATCGACCAGACTGCCTAGTTTCTTCGGGGACTTCTGGATCAGGTACAGTAGTATCAGATGACCAGCAGATGGGGGATGACGACTTATTAGCATCGTACTCGTTGTTGTAGAACATACGCCCTACACCTGCGGCATTGACTATAACTACGTCTAGGGTATCTGATTCTATAAGGCGTTCGTCCCCTTTAATTACTTTGCGGAACTCCCCACCTCTAATACTGATACGCCTAAAAGTACCTTCAGACATTATTGATCCTCGAATTCAGACATTACATCAGCAATGGCATCGAAGTCCATCGTATCCGCTGCTCTATCTGTTGCAGAATTTAATAAAGCAGAGTCTACGGCTGATAACTTAAACCTATAGGTCTTACCTATCTTGACGTACGTGTTGTTAGGTATCTTACTTTGCCTCAACCACGCTCTGACCGTAGACACAGACACCCGTAGGTGCTTTGCTACATCTTCTATTTCCACATAGGGTTCTAGTTCCACTACTTCTTCCTCACATTTATTGTGTATTCGGTAACACTGTTGAGTCCCTTGGGTAACTTATCTGGGTTCTCTTCTAAGTATTGCGCTATAGCTTTCTGCGAAACACGGCGTTCTAGTAACTCAGGTACTTTATGTTCAAGAATAAACTCGTGCATCTGTTCCCAGTCGTTCGTCCAGTACTTAGTTTTTGTGGTGCGGTAAAACAAACCTGCGCCTGTCTTTACACTCTCCACCCCATGCTCTTTACAGTGATCCATGAGTTTTTGCTTTATAAGGTCTTGCTGTTCACTCAACCGTTCATACTCTTCATCAAAAGCAGCTTTAACTTCGTTACGCTTATCTCTTATTTTAATGTATGTTCTAGTCAGCTTAGTCAACATACCTTGCTCAGTATCAGTCATTTAGGTTCTCCATATGCCTTATAAGATACTATAGTGGCAAGTAATGACTTAATCAAGTATTTCGTTGTACAGATCTATCATTTTTGTATGTACGTCAATTCTATTATCTAATAGTGAGTACACTCGCTTCTCTACTGCTGAACCTTGTAGCTGTACCACCGTACACTTATGGTCTTGCCCCTTCCTGTGAACACGGGCATTAGCTTGTGCGTACGTCTCTAAAGAACTGGTCGGCCCCCACCACACCACTGTATTCGCAGCGGTTAACGTAACCCCGTGGGCAGCGGCTTGCGGTTGTATGACAAGAACTTGTGGTGTGTCTGTCTGTTGAAACTGTTTGAAGATTTCGGTACGTTTTGCGCCCGACACATCACCGCGAATTATGCTAGTGGATATACCATCAGCCGTTAACTTCTCAGATAGTATGTCTATAACGTGCTTGAACGGCACGAACACAAGTACTTTCTTACTCGATTCATCTATGACTTCACGCAGCACCTTGTACCTGTGCTTAATATCAAACTCTAAAGAGCCTCCGTCATCGGTGTAGACAGCACCGGCTGATATTTGTAACAGCTTGTTCATACCCACCGCTGCGTTTACGGCGGTTATCTGCTCCCCCGCAGCTTGCATGACCATTTTATTTTTAAGTTCTTTGTAGTACTTAGTCTGTTGTCGGGTAAGTTCTACTTCCCGCTTTACATAAACCATGTCCGGTAGGTCTAGGCACTCTTCCTTGGTGAACCGTATGGCAGGTTGAAGTGCGTTATACACGGTATCGGTTGCCGTATCTTTCTGCGCCCACTTAAAGTTAGTCACCTTGTACATGACCTGATCTCTGAACGCACTGAAGAACCGTGGCACTGAATTAGGATTAACAAGTTTAGCCAGACCGTAGGCATCCAACGGGCTTTGCGCTGCTGGTGTGCCAGTCATCATCCACAGCCACGTATCTGAATTTAATAACTTGTTAAGGGTCTTCCATCGCTTCGTCTGTGGGTTCTTGTAGTGGGTAGCTTCATCTACAATAATTAGATCAAACCCGCCGTTGGCTATGGTGTCAGCTACTATCTCTACACCGTCGTAGTTAATGACCACGAACTCTGCGCCACGTTCTATGATCTCCCTACGTTTGGGGGCGGGGCCATAAGCAACATCTACTGTACGGTGCATGGCGAATGTAAACAGATCGTCCACCCACGCCGAGTGCATGATAGACAAAGGGCATATCACTAATACACGGTTGATGTGGCCCTCATTCAGCAGGTAGTCCGCAGACCATATAGCACTGGCGGTCTTGCCCGTACCCTGCTCGTTAAAGCAGAACCCGCGTTTGTGTAACGTAAAGAACTCAGAGGTTGTTCTCTGGTGCTTCATAGGTTCGTACTTACCTGTCCACTCGTACCTAGAACGTATCGGGGAAGGTATGTTTATATTTAAGTTCTTTAACACACGGGCTTCTTCTACGCCCCAGTTAACTACCACTCTGTTATCAGACAACTCTTTACTCTTAGGAATGATCTGCGTCACCTTCGCTGGGTTCCTAAGTTTGAGTAATACTGCTCTGTTATCTACTATCTGCATTTAACAGCGCTTCCTATAAAACAAAGATTCTCCTTGGCTAGAGCGTCTATCAAGATTATAAGAGATTTCCACCCGAAGTTAGGAATAGTTGCTAAATCCTTAGCTGTCCAAAGGCTTAGGTCTTCTACATCGTAAATACCCTCTGACCAGAGACCATTTCTAACACGAATATCTATATCTAATTTTTCTACTTTCATTATTGCTCCCATGTAAAAAGGCGTGAAGGGGGTCTCCCCAACACGCAAACTAAATAATGCCGTCTTCGTACCCACGGACGGCGCGTGGTGGACACCCAAAAGAGAGGGGATGGGTCGTACTAAACTGTCCTACGCTTTGGTCTCTTACCATTGCGACTACGGTTGGCACTGCTACTTTCTACTCTGTAGCCATCTGCATTGCTGCCACCCTTACTTAACATCTTGTTGTGGCTGACATCTTTACCCTCACGCTTGTCAGCCCTACCGTTGTTATTAGCATCCCGCCCAGCCTTATCCACAGCACGCCTAGCACGCTGTCTCTCCATACGAGCTTCGTGCGCTGGACTACCCACTGGTGGGTTCTTCTGCTTCTTACGATCTGCTTTGTTCTTATACGGCATTAGTTTCTTCCGTTATGTGAGCACTCTAATACAGGGCACCATGCCTTGCACAACCCGCTAGGGTTAGGAACCCACTTGTCGTTCTTAAAGGCTACGTCCATGTCGCTGTATTTACCCAGCCACTTAGCCCATAACTTCTTTTCATCTTCTATGGTGTATCGGTCTTTAACAAGATCCTCACTCACCACAAATAACAGTCCAGCCCGAACAGTCTCTACTTCGGGGTAGTGCTTGAAGGTAGCCAAAGCCATAAGCTCTAACTGCCCCTTATCCGCGTACCTTGCGGACTTGCCGGTCTTGTAGTCTATCACCCAAGCCAGCTTGTTTTCTCTGTCTAGTATAACTAAGTCAGCTATACCACGGAACCACACGTCACTATCAAAGAAGCTACATGCCTCTAAGTTCTCAGTCAGTCCCATCTTGATCTCGCACAGCTTCTCACCCTGCTTATCATTGAGTGCATCTAACATACCCTGTGCATAACTGAACCGTGGGTCTAGCTCACCACCGTCGCGGATGTATATCTCCGCTGCTTCGTGGAAGGCTGTCCCATACAACGTAGCCTCAGACTCCTTAAACGGGTACTGCTTGAGTACCTTCTCATGGTAGAACTGCTTAGGACATTGCTGAAACGCCTTGATCTTACTAAAACTCCACGGGGCTATGCTCAATGATTAGTCCTCTTCTTCTAGCCGTGCCATAAACTCTTTAAAATCTTCAAGTTCTTCAAACCGTTTCGTACGTAGGTATCGGGCCTCCTCCTCATCCGTACCCTTATAAGTATAAATACTTATATCTCTTTTAGCCCCGCACTCGGTGCAGTTTTGCCCGTTAGAAGTTACGTGGTTCATTATGTACGCTAACCTCACATACTTTTCGTAGATATTTTTATGTGGCATAGCTGCCTTAATGTCTTTCCAAGTGTGCCCCAAAACACGCATTCTCGAAATCTTGTACATATCTTTATAGTTTAGTATCGGCCCGTTTTGAACTTTACTCATTATATTACCCGCACGATCACGTAGAACAATACGATAGCAACTGACGTACCCAATAGTGACCCCAGATACTGATTAGCAAACGACCTACTAGGCTCTGGCTGCTTAGGCTCTGGTTGCCTAACAACTGGCCTACCTACAGGCTTAGTCGGTGTCGGTGCGCGTGGTGGCATAACGCTTTCTATCCCCACGGACAACTCTTCCCGCGCTTCTTCTTTGGCTGCTTTCCATGCGGCTTGCTTTAACATGGTTTCCTTAGCCTCTTCTTTTAAGGTAGTTTGCGCGTCACGTTCTTGTTTCTTAGCTTCTCTATTAGCAGCGCGTAGCTTTTTAGCATTCACCTTGGCGGTGTACTTCTTAGCCGATGCTTTATTTCTAGCCAATATACGCTCGTACTCTTCCAAGGTTGCTATGCGGTATACATCCATAGACACCTTACGTATGTAACCTTTACTTACGCCACTTGAACTTATCCAATCCCGTAGCTCTTGCTTCCTTCTTGGCATAGTTAAGTCACTAGCGGGTATTAGTTTCCATATATCGTTTAAGGTAGCGGTACTTCCTAAGCTACTTACTATATCGTATAACTTAAAAGCCCTACTCTTTTTCTGTACGGGTTCTGGCGCTAACTTATCTACCGAACTCAGTTCTAAAGTATCTTGATCTTTTATTGTCCTTAATACATTTTTCATGCTTCACATTCTCCATATGATTTTGCTACTCCGCTTTCACAATCAAGCGGCATTCCTTTTGCCCAAGCTGGAACCCACCGCATACAACTGTCTATGTACTCCTGCGCGTCTTTTACTTCTTCATCCTTAACGCAGCACACAATAGAGTCGTGTACGGTCATAACTACACGGTAATACTTGGCTATGTGTACCATCTGCTCTGCGATTACACATCTCGCTACTGCTTGGCAGACGTTCTCTACTAGCTTCCCACCGTAGATACGGGTTCGGCTTCTTCTACTTCGGTACGTAAACTCTATACGTCCGGTTTCTTCTGACTTGAGCGGTCTCAAATCGGCGTAACGCATTAACAAGTTTGACGGTAGACGTAGGGCTTGTAATAAAGCTATCGGCTCTATTACTGGTGGCTCTCCAATCATCACTGAGTTCTTGTTAGAGAGTTCGTGAATAAGAACCCCTGCGTCTCTCCACAGTTTAGTTATGTCCTCGTTGGCATCGCGGTAGATACGTATGATACGTGCAGACTCATCACGGCTTACCTCTACACCGAAGTTCTTTAGCTGTTCTTTGAACCTATCTGCCCCCATACCGTAGCCACAACCTAAGATCGTAGTCTTACCTACAAACCGCTGGTGCTTAGTCACTTGGTCTTCTGGGGTGTTGTAGATACGTGCTGCCATCTTGACGTATACATCTTCTTTATTATTAAACGCTTCGATCAAGTCCTGCTGCCCAGCCCACCACGCTAATACCCTAGCCTCTATCTGAGAGGAATCGCAGTCGATCAGGGTGTAGCCTTCTGGCGCGATGATGCTCTTCTTTAACATCTTACCGTCAGGCCCACGGCTGGGTAGATTCTGTAGGTTGATCTTGTCAGCACCACCCCATCTACCCGTGTGCGCTGCATAATACTTAACAGGTACAGGCAGTAGCCCCCGCTTGGATATATCTATGAACCGCTGCGTACGGGTCTCTTCTAACGTGCTCTTGTTACCCAACCTAGCTGCGGCTAGAGCTTGTACGTTCGTATTAGGGTGTACCGCTAACTTCTTAAAACCTTCGTCGGTCTTGGCAAACGCATATGTTTCTTTCTCTGTGGTGGGACTTATCTTAGTAGGCGGTATAACCCCCTGCGCCCGTAGTAACGCAGCAAACTTGTCGTTACTCATAAGGTCTGACTTCTCTACCCCTGCCTCAATTAACAGGGCATCTTTACGGTCACGTATGTCTTCTAAGTGATCCTCAAGTAAGTCAGTGTCTAGTTCTAGCAAGGGGTGTATGAACATACGTAGCGTTACATCTATAACTCTCAACTCATGTCGTGGGAAGTGCTTAGTCATTAACGTAAACAACTTATAGGTTAGCTCCACGTCATTCACACAGTAGTCGCCGTACCTATCTAATTCTTCTTCGGTGAAGTCTAGTCGGCGTTTCGCTAATGCGTTTAGTATCTCGTCTCCCTTTGCACCAATGTTGTACCGTTCTGCCAGTGCCGCGAGACTTCCACCAACCTCCACCCCATGTAAAGCACGGGCAATACAGAGAGTATCAGCCCAAACGCGAGGATGAATATCAAATAGCCAAGACAAGATAGCACCATCGAACATGGTGTTATGAGCCAAGACCATACTGTTCTCCCAATCGAATCCATTAAAGTAACTCCTAAGTTCTTCGTGCGTTCCTGATGCCCATTCAATAGGGCCGTTGTTTACCTTTACTCCTACGCCTATTATTTCAAAGCGGGGGTCTCGTATATATTCTTCTGTGGTTAACTTCCTAAGTGAGAAGTCCTTGTCGTAGTAGGTCTCAAAGTCCAGCGTTATCAAGTCCACGTTTTGCCGTCCTTCTCTGTTAACCAGACGCGGTAGTTACCGTCATTGGTGACCTTACGGCTCGTAATGCTCCAACCTTTACGTTTGGCTACCGCACGAAATGCACGTACCTTGTAGCCGTATGGGTCAACTACTGCAAACGAATCACCAAGATCCATCTTAGTTAGCGTATCTTCATATATGCCTTGGTTGTTTCGCTGCTTATCGAACAACAGCACCCCTTTCTCAATCACTAACTCCTCAAACCTATCATCCATTTTCAGGCTCCCGCTGCTTGACCTTCTTAATCTCAAAGTCCAGAGAGTTAGGTATACGAAGGATTATCCCTTCGCCATCTTCGGCAGCGTATTTCGCGGCTTCTTCATTCTTAGCTTCAATCAGCACACGAGTTTCAATTAGGGTGTGGTATACAACTTCAAACTTCGGCATATCAACCCCCATCTTTTGGTCTAGTTTCGTTGACAAGCTGCCAAGCAAGCTCATGTAGCTCATTTGGATCACTCTCTTCCTCTTCGCACGCCCAGTTAATCTGGTTGATTAGCAGAATGAGGGTGGCGCGTTCTTCTAATTTTGACTCCATATCAACCTCCTAGTCGCTTGATCTCAGCATCAACATAGAACTTAATCTTCTTGGCATCACGTAGCTCATCAGAGTGTGATGACTCGCCGTAGCGATATGCCGCTCGGAAGATCTCACCGATCTGTGCGTTCATATCCTTGTGGGATATAAGGTCTTGCAATTCAGCCGCACCGTCGGGCAATTCGTAGTAGCTGGCAGTGCTACCATCGCTCACATTAGGCGCGGCGCTAATTCGTTGTTTTTGTCTAGCCATTTGGTTCTCCTTTCCGTTTAGCTGTTCACCGCACTGGTACTGAGTCGCCTATCTATTAACAGACTACTCACATCGTGCATGTTCTCTTCGTTCACTACTAAGGCCAAGCCACCAGCGGTGTCTATGTCCTCTAAGTTCTTTTTCTGTAAGGGCGTTGTCGTACCCTTACCTGCCTTGCATTCAATACCGAAGAATTCTCCTTGGTAACACCCGACAATATCTGGTACGCCGCTCCTACCATACCCACCCGTAGCGGGGAAAAAGAAGTACGCGCCTAAGCCTTTAAGCTGATTCTTTACCACCGCTTTTACCTTGGCTTCCGGTGTCATTGCCATTCTTGGTCTCCTTCAAAAGTTTAGTTACGCTTGTGGTTAACTTCTTTATTTCACGCTGGTTTGTCTCTATCGCTTTACTAAGGTAAGTAAAGTCTTGGCACAGGTCATCCGTAGCGCGGGTCAGTGAAGATATTGACTTTATGCTATCTAAAACTTCTTGCATGGTGTCTTCGTCTACTTCCATCTCTAGTGTCATCTTCGCCATACCGTTTCCTCTTGTGGGAGCTGGCTTCAAACCTTGTACGGACGCACAAGGT
>Ga0207896_1000090_pt1 | contig 19874 bp, 34 predicted proteins | sample LinPmetageLP36_FD_184049 | JGI IMG/M metagenome (GOLD analysis project Ga0207896, IMG submission 184049) | Marine viral communities from the Pacific Ocean - LP-36 (SPAdes) | ecosystem: Environmental > Aquatic > Marine > Oceanic | place: Pacific Ocean | collected 2010-06-15 | reverse complement strand
TAATGTGTTGCTGATTAGCATCTTTTAATGCCTTGCCAAACCGCTTAATTCCCCAACCGTCACCGTTAGCTACCATCATGTTAAACGATGCTAGTTGTTCAGGTGTGAAAGTATCGCCAACGGGTGCCGATTCACCCGCATAAATGTAATGCCCCAGCCCAAACATAGCCAATGCTTTTACCAAGCACCGCATACGGGCTGAGTTGATGTTAAAGGCATTAGGGTTCTGGATAGCCTTGTTCTTGAAGTCCAGGACGGGTAGCCACATAGTGTGGCACAGGCCCAGTATCGAGACTGACACCCTAACCTCCATTGTCCCATCAGGATAAACAATGTCATTTTCCAGAACATACTCAGCATCAGAGTAGTTATCCTTAACCATCGCCCATGCCCATGTCCAAGCCAGATAATCAAAGCCGCCTTTTTTATCGATGTGTTTTGAGCAGTCAATCGCGCTCAATGTTGCCCAAATAGATTTAGTCATGTTGATTCTCCAGAGATAATGCCGTTAATGACTCTGCCTGAGCATACTGCTGCTCGTAAATCTCATTAAGATTGTTAATAGCACTGTCCAAAGTGTCACTTTCGGACACAATAGGACGCAGCGGCCCTTCTTCAAAACACACCCAACTGCCATCTTTATTGTTATGCGTCAACATTCTCAGCCTCCATGTCTTTCATATAGTTTACCGCGTCAATAATTTGTTCCCTAAATTCATCATTATTGTAAAAATAACGCACGGCCCATTCGTAATGTGTTTTGTAAAGAATCGAACCAATTTCTCGACTATGAAAATCAATCTGCGCTGACTGACTTTGGATTAAAGGCAAAAATGTGGTTTTTTCTGTCATTGCGTTTGTTTTAACGTGCAGTTCACCAATCGCTTCTGCTAACTTTTCTGCTGGCAAAATATCCCACATCATCTCTCCCACAACGTCAACGCTCATTAAACCGTCAATCATGCACGTTTGTAGTAATTGATTACTGTTGAGCCAGCCTAAATCTACAGAATAAATGTCGATATCAGTATCATTAATCCAGCTAGCAATTGTGCTTATGTCTACAATCGTCATCTTATTCACCTCGCACTAATTTTTGCCCAGCTTTCAATAAAAGTTGTTCAATAATTTCGCTATTGGTTGCCTTGTTCGATTTACGAATAGCGTCTAGAACTGCAATAGACTCTGCTGACAACTTGAACTGACGTAATGATTTGCTAGTCGTTTGTTTTTCTTCGAAGGGATTATCCATTATCTTGCACTCTTTATGTTAATCGAGATTGCATATTAAACGAATTAAATATCATTTGCAATGCTATAAGCATTTAATTATTATAAACCTCCGCAAGGATAAAAGCTTACGGATTACAACAAAACAGGAGCAAAAATATGGCCGAGATCAGTGAACTGGAGCGCAAAAGAAAAAAAGCGAATAAAAAGGCAGAGGAGCCAAAATTCATCATGCGCGTGGATGACGTTCAAAAAGAACGGTTGAGAATCCTCGCAAAAGCACATCACTTGGATATGACTGCATACATTCAGAAATTGCTTAAAAAAGCGTGGGACGAATATCTAGTCGTTAACCAGGAGGAGAAGTAATGAGTCAATCTATTGAAATTTTAGGGCATTTAAAAGCAGGTAATCGCCTAACTAGCTTAGAGGCTGTACAGAAATTCGGGACATTGCGCTTGGCTGCGAGGATTTTTGATCTAAGAGGGAAAGGTCATCGAATAGAGTCAATCATGGTTGACAGGAAGGGCAAGCTGGTTGCTGAATATTATCTGAAGCGATAAAAAAGCCCCTTACGGGGCTTAGTACCAAATCCCTTGACATGATCGAGTGATTTGGCGATATTGGAGTCTCCCAACAACCAATGGATAGATACTACCATGAAACATCCCCCGCGCAACATAGATCAATCATGTTTTGATTGGCAAAAAATCATACTTCAAAAAACTGACCTTCCAAGCAATGCTAAGTATATGGCGTTGTATCTTGCTACCTACATGAATTTAAACAGGGACGTAGCATGGCCGAGTCAAAAAACCATCGAACGAGAGACGGGTCTATCACATCCTAGCGTGTTGAAGTACCTTGATTTACTCTGTTCTGAAGGCTGGGTGGGCAAGCAATCAGGCAATAGAGTGGACTCAAACAGGTACTGGATTACCTTCCCAAACGAGGTAGGTAAGGAGTTTACCTACGTAACCTCAGGAGAGAAGGTAGGTAAGGAGGTTACCTCTAATAACAATACAATAACAAATACTATTATAAGAGATAAAAAGTTTAAGCCTCCAACGCCTAATGAAGTTCAAGAATACTCATCGACTATTGACGCGGAGAGATTCTGTGATTTTTATCAAAGCAAAGGTTGGGTAGTAGGGAAAAACAAAATGAAATGCTGGAAATCAGCAGTTAGAAATTGGGAGAGAAACAATGAAAAAAGGGACAATCAATCCAAAATTAGCGGCAATACAGGACAGGCTGTCCGAGGCAGGAAGTTATCAGGGGCTGAGAGAACGCGCAGAGCTAGAGCAGAAGCGTTTGAGCGAGAGCGAAATACCGCCATCTCACAGGATATGGGAGGTCTGGAATCAAATTAAATCAGCGTATCCAGGCCCAACAGCTAATTGGGAAGATGAACCTCCGCAGATATGGGCGTATGCAATCGAAGGAATGACCGATCATCAAGTCAAGCAAGGCATTGCTAACCTTGTTTCTCGGCATAGTGATTTCCCGCCATCAGCGGGTCAATTTCGGGATTTGTGTATGATGGACTTAGAATGGGAGATTAAAAGAACAAGCCGTCCAGCCAGTGAGGTGTTGGCTATTGACAAAGAATCTCATAAAACGGATGTAGCTCAAGAAGCTGGCCGAAAGTTCTTTGAACAAATGAGGCAGAAAGGGTTAATCTTATGAAGATAAATGATCGTATTACTGCATTAATGAATAGTGATCTCGTGCAATCGAGGAATCAATTTTCCGTGGGGGAAGCTGCTAGAATTTTAAGTTTAAATGCCGCTGACACCGCAGGAATTTTGCGAAATCTTCTGCGAGATGGTCGTTTAATTAAAATCGAAAGCCAAAAAAGAGGTGCTAAAAATCAAATTATGAACACTTACGTTCTGAATAATCAAAGCCAAACTTGGTTGCGAAAAAAATGGTAAATAAAAGTGCTCGATTGACAAGTTCACAACGAGGTGCATTGCACGTTTGGTTCGATACTGTGTCAGCTTTATTGAATGAATCAGCCGTGGATCAGGCTGTAGCATTGACAATGCTATCTAAAAGAGAAGCCATTACATTCAATTGGACTGCCGCAGGGTTTAAAGAAAATGTGTTCAAACCTTGTTTAATGGCCGTGTCAGCGGTCAATTCTACTGAAAATATGGATAATACGGACATTGATGTAGTGGTAACTGGCTTACAGAAATGGGCAGCTAGTGAGTTACAGGTGATTTTGCCTGATTTGCCGAAAGAATCAAAATGAAGTGTATAGGATTATTTGATTATACGGGTGTCATGCTAAAGCCGTGGCTTAAAGCTGGCTATGAATGCCATATATTCGACATTCAGCATCCTCTTGGTAAAACTATCAGGGATGATGGCATGATTTTATGGGGCGTAGATTTGAGTACCGCGCCAGTTATTTTATCTAATGACGTTGTTTTTTTGTCCTGTAGTCCACCTTGTAGCGATTTGAGCGTATCAGGGGCCAGATGGATGAAAAACAAGGGTTTACGCGCATTGCAGCAAGCTATTGGCTTTTTTGCTACCTGTACTGAAATTGCAGAAGCATTAAATTGTCCCTATTTAATAGAGAACCCCGTGTCTACGATTGCGACCTATTGGCGGCCTAGCGATTTCAAATTCCACCCTAGCTGGTACGCTGGTTATGCAGGAGAGCAGGATAATTATACAAAAGAAACTCATTTATGGACTGGCGGAGGCTTTATCATGCCTGAGAGAAAATCTTTTGGGGATTTATTCGACGGGCCAGACCGGAATTATATACATCATCAATCCCCTGGGCCTGAACGTGCTAATATTCGCAGTGCAGCACCCCAAGGGTTCGCAAAAGCAGTATTTTTAGCTAACAGGGCATAAAATGGCAGGTATTAAGCGCGATAGTGCGGATAAATGGTTTTCGGATTGTATACGCCATGCTGCTGGTTATCAATGCGAGCATTGCTACAAGGGTTTTGAGGGTCTAGTGCAGGGTCTCGAATGCTGCCACATCGTAGGCCGTTCCAATAAAAGTACGCGCTGGTGCGTGGAAAATTGTTGTTGTTTATGCTCAGGATGCCACAGAAAATTTACCGAAAATCCGCTAGATTTTAATGACTGGCTATTAGCTGAATTTGGGGAGGGTAGATTAGATATACTGCGCGAAAAGAAAAGAGCCATTTTTAAAACAACTAAACCAATTCGACTAGAAATCGCCAAGCATTACAGAGAAGAATATAGGCGAATGGTGCGCGAAAATTGTACTAATCTAGTCAGTTATAACTAAAGCCCAATCTTAGCTATAGCCCAGTCTTAGCTATAAATCTTTGATAATCCTCTGTCAAAAGCGCTCCTGCACGGTTTTCCAACTTTATTAAGCGTAAAATACGCCTATTATGTACGCTGGCCCTAACTTTTGAGCCATTAGCGTAGCGCCCTGCCACTATTTGATCCGCTGGTGAGGTGTTATCACCCATTCTAGCCCGTAACTTTGTTATTTGGGCTAAAATAGGCTGTAACAAGTGATTTTTCATGGCTTATTGACTACCTGAGCTTTTAACCGCGCAACCTCATCATCCAATGTGGATTTAATCCAATCGGATAGCTTGCCTGGGTAGCTGGCCCTAACATAATTGTTTTTTTGCTCCATCTCAATTGATAGGTGCAGCGTTGTTTGTTTTGTTTTCATTATCCTACCTTTTCAATTAACCCGTTTTTCATTGTGACATTAGCAAAAAATTCACGCTTATGTCCTGTTAAATGGGGACGGTTACAGCCATACAATGTCCCATTATTCAGATATTCCGCGCCAAAAAGGCTCGTTTCTTGATAGTTTAATGGTTTGCCAATGCTGGCTTTTAAGTCTTTTTTGCTCGCGTAATCAAAAATCATCATATTTCCCTTTGTTGTTTTTTAAAAAAATAAATATCCATATAGACTTTTTTAGCTTGATTATGTTGTTTAACAATAGACCTAACCCATTCATGCCTGGCAAGCCTATGTTTTCTGGATTTACCTTTTGCAGACATTAAAGCACGGCTAGCCCTTATTATTTCTTTTTGGGACGCTGCTACTCCGCCAGCCCGTTTTTCTATTCGCAAGTACTGTGAATAGCTGCAATTCATAATGATGGCGTTAACAGCTTGATCCACAGCTTTTTGCTCTTTTTTTGATATGACCATTTTAATAACTCCTATTTAGTGGCAAACCGTGCCACGCGGTACTACCCAAAAACCCGCCAGAAGCGGGTTATAGGTCAATTCCTAGTGGTTAGTGGAAGTGGTACGCAATTACTTTAGTATTTTTATCCCAACAAGCAGTACACTTGTTAGCTTTACAATTAGCTTTATTAGCTGGCACGGTAGCAGGGCAGATATGTGTTTTCTTATGCCATGCTAAAGTTTGTAAATCAGTGCTAATAATAGTGCTGCTATTTTTACCCGCTATCTTTTTACCAGTTATTGAGTCGCTAGACTTTCTAACAACGCAATTGTCTAATTTCTCAAGCTTGGCAATGATAGGCGCGAATTTTGCAAACTTATGCATTTTAGTCGGAATCCAGAATTTACAATGGGGAGATAGACCCACTACCTGATAGATTTTCTCGGCCAGCTTTACAGTGTACATATCACCAGAATCGAAAAAACGGAAGTATTTCTGCCTGGCTAATAGTTTGACCATATCAGACACCCAATTGTCGCGCTGCCAGTCTATTTTGTTTTCTGCGCGTGGGGCCTTGACAGTTGGCATATGATAAAAGCCTTTTGTCGCGTAGCAGTCAGCGCAGCTGGGCACTAGTTTGCCATTGTCACCTATGGCCGCGGGGCAGGTTTCTATAGCTTCTAAAGACCATGTTTTACACGTTCCGCGCATCTTTGAGGGTGTGGATAATCTAATCATAACAATATACTCCAATCAATCCGCGATCCGCGCGGAGCGGTACTACCAAAAAAGCCCGCAACAATGGCGGGCTATAGAAGGCTAGAATACTGCTATTCGCGTTTTTTCAATTCCGCGTAGCAATCATGATGTGGCCCCATAAAACATAATAACAACTAAAGAGACGGTCAAAATCATGACACCGCAGAATGCTAATATTTCTAATGTTTTGTTACTCATATTTTTGCGCTCCTATTGTCGCAAGTAATAACCAATACCCCATTATCTAAACAATACACTGCTAGTTTAGAATGCCCCCCGCGCAACGCGTCTTGATAATTAGTTCCACAAGTTAAATCGAAGATGTGAATGTCTTTACCATTACGCCTTCTACCCGCAACAATGCGTCTAATAGGCTGTTTATCGTCAGGATGAATATAGGCTGTAGGATATGCAACGATTGTGATTCTATCGTTTTCATAAGTAATATCCGCAGGATCACCGCGCTCAAAACCATATTGGGATAGATCGTGCTCTAACCATATTCTAGGCTTTCCCCTGTTTAAAGCAGTAGCTTTTATGCTTTTGATATACTTCATATTTGAAACTCCTGCGTTAATTTTATATAAGTGCCTGTAATGTTTAAAACACTATAAACGTCTGATGGGATATCATCGGACCAATAAAACGCAGCGCAATCGCCTTTATTTATAACAACGTGGGAAAACTCCACAATGTCTCCAACGTCATTCAAAGGGGACTCAAGAAAGTAGTATTCTAAAGCCGCTAATGTGTCTTCGGTGTCATATAATAATTTGGCAACCTCACTAATAATGGTGCTGCTATTTTTAGCTGCATCGTCAAAAGTCCAGCCACTTTTAATCAATATATTATCTTCCCATTGAGACTCCAAAATAGCGTTGCCATACCCGCTAAAGTGTATTTGAATCTGCTCCATTGTTTTCATTGCCTAATCTCCTGATGTCATAATGAGCGCGATAATTAATCCAAAACCGATAACGGCTATGGTTCCGATGATTACGATTGCGACTAGTGGGTCCATGGTTAAAACTCCTATTATCGCTAGAAAGGCTAGCTCCTTGTGATCATTGTAATTGAATACGCTAGAATAATACAAGTAATAATATAATTATATCTACCTATATATATAGACGGCATCAATGGGGGATAACGGGGTCTGTGTTAGATAAGGGGTCTTTGTTGCAATACTGTGCACACGCCAGGTTGTGCCAGTATTGTTCTAGTTGGTTCCTCGGTTCATTAGGTTGGTTGGTTTGAACTGCAACTAGTAATGACAAAGTAATGACTCTAATGACGACACGTCTCACTTGGCTACGTGTAGCTTTTGACGACAAAGACCCCCGCCATGTTTCTGAAATCAGTTGCTATATTTATATGAACCCACCCCCATATATTTTTCATTATTTTTTGCCCCGTCATTTTCTCTGTCAGTCTTTTCGGTATGTTCCAGACAGCATTTTGACTTCTGTGCAATTTTGCTATATAAAGATTCACTTCGTTGTCTTTTGCGGCTTAGAGCTGACTTTTTTATTTGATAACTAAGGTTTTGTATGGACAGGCAGGGCGATACTTATGAGCATGATGAGCAAGGTAAGTTAATTGATTTCATCCATGATCTAATAGAGAAAGCGGGTGGTAATTACACTGAATCTGTCCATGATGCTATTGCTGAATATAAAAGAACAAACACAGCGTTGGAGAAAGAACAGTCATCTGCTGATCAGCTTGTCATTAACTCTTTGCATTCTCAGCATCCTCTCATGGGTGTTTACTCTAATGTCTTTATGCGCTTAGGCGGTGAGGACTGGATACTAGAGTGGGCTAGAGAGAACCCCAGTAAATACCTTAATCAACTTGTTAAGATGGTGCCTAACCTACAACCTACTCAGGGATTGGTGGGTGATGTAAACATCCGTATTAGCAATGATCTACCCCGATCAGGATTAGATGATTGATAAAAGATAAAAAGCCCTGTTATATTTGTTGTGACAATAATTATTTGCTTAACCGCGATGGCATTATTTGTATAGATTGCAGCAATCATAAAAGCAGCACTGACAAGTTAAAATATTTATATGAATGTTGTTATTCTATTATTAGCGACAACATAAAACGAAAGTAATGAGGTAGTTATGCCTTTTAAGAGCCAAAAGCAACGCGCCTATCTTCATGCTAATGAACCCGCTGTTGCTAAGAAGTGGGAGAAAGATTATCCCACACGAGGCCAGAGAACCGCTACTAACCGACAAAGACAACAGGCTAAAGCAATAAGGGGTTACTAGTGAACCCACATGAATCTTCTTCAGAGTTTCATCTAAGCTATAAACCTCGTGAGCAGTTCTTACCGTTCCATGGACGTAACACCCGATTTAGCGCAATGGTCTGCCATAGACGGGCTGGAAAGACAGTCTCTTGTATTGGTGAATTGGTTATCCGCGCCCTCTATACAACTAAAACCCGCGCTAAGTTTGCTTACTGCGGCCCCTATCGACAACAAGCTAAAGAAGTTGCATGGGAATATCTAAAGGAATTTACGGAAGGTATCAGGCGAGGCAACCCCAGAGAATCTGATCTTAGGGTGACATTACACAACGGATCAACCATTACCCTTTACGGTGCTGATAACCCCGATGCTTTACGGGGATTGTACTTTGACGGCATTGTTCTGGATGAGTACGGTGACTGTAGACCGTCTTTATGGGGAGAGGTTGTCCTACCAACCCTCTTGGACAGAAAAGGTTGGGCTGTGTTTATTGGAACACCCAAAGGAAAGAACCACTTCTATCAAATGGTTCAAAGAGCTAGAGCAGAACCTAACTGGTATCACATGACGCTTAAAGCCAGCGAGTCAGGACTTCTTGATGACGATTCGCTAAGAGAAGCTAGAGCTGAAATGAGCGATGCTCAATACCAACAAGAAATGGAATGCTCGTTTGAAGCGGCTGTCCAAGGATCGTATTACTCCGATATTATTGCCAAAATGGAATCTGACGGGAAGATAGGCGAGTTTGCTTATGATCCAGGTGAGACTGTTCATGTAAGTGCTGACTTAGGTTTTTCAGACTCTACAGCATTTTGGTTTTGGCAGCTTACGCCTGATGGCCCTATCCTTATTGACTATGAAGAACATGACAGCCAGCCGTTAGAGTTCTATTTTACCATGCTTAAAGATAAGCCCTATGAATATGCTGATATCTGGCTACCGCATGATGCGAAAGCAAAGTCCTTACAAACAGGGCGGTCTACAGTTGAGCAATTCTTACAGCAAGGCTATCCTTGTAAAGTTGTGCCTAAATTAGCAGTTCAGCATGGCATTGATGCCGCTCGGCTTATTATGCCCAAGTGTAGAATTAACAAATCCACCTGTTACAGTGGCGTTGAAGCGTTAAGAGCTTATAGACGATCCTTTAATGAAAAGACTCAGCAGTACGCCAATTCCCCTTTACACGATTGGGCCAGCAACGGCAGCGATAGCTTTAGGTACTTTTCCCTCGTAACCGAAACTAAAAAAGAAGAAGCTATAATTGAAGAAACTGATAACACGTTGGCTCCTACACCCTATACGCTAGATGAGCTGTACAAAACCAGAGAAGAAGACAATTGGCGAAACTCAATCATAAGAATTTAAGATTTGATTAGAAACAGTGTGTAAGATACGATTAAAATTTAACCAATAGGATAATATTATGAACGGAATGCCTCACGGTGGAATGCCACCAATGCCCCCTCAAGGAATGGCCCCTCAAGGTCAAATGGCTCCTCAAGGAATGCCACCTCAAGGACAGATGGCACCACCACAAGCACCACCACAAGCACCGCCCATGCACATGATGCCTGATGGTTCTATGATGGCTGGCCCAGCTATGAAAGGGCAGATGCCTCCTCAACCTGTTTCCGACCAACCAATGGTTGATCCGATGCAAACTCAAATGCTTCAAGCTGCCATGATGCGTCAAGGTCAGCCACAAATGCCTCAAGGTCAGCCACAAATGCCTCAAGGTCAAATGGCTCCTCCGTCAATGCCAAGCGGATATTAAGGATTTATCTTAATGGATGAAATGATTGAACAAACAACAGTGATTGAAATGCTTCCTACTGTGCCTGAAAAAACTCCTGCTGAATGGAAGTCACATTGGCAAAAAGAAATTGCTGCTTCTGAAAAGCGTTTGCGTATATACAAAAAGCAAGGCGTTCAGGTTGTTCAGCGTTATCTTGATGATCGGACAGGTTCAAGGATGAACTACACCGATGGAGAAATGGGCAGCGCAACGCTTAACCTCTTTCACAAGAATATCTCAACTGTTATGGCAATGCTGTACGGCAGCGAACCTCAAATTGATATTAGCCGTGAACACGCTGACCCTGATGATGATGTAGCGCGGGTTGCTTCATTAATGTATCAAAGAATCCTTCAGGCAGACGTTGAGCCTAACGGAGAAGACTTGTCTACCGTCTTAAAAGCAACATTACAGGATAGACTTCTTCCAGGATTAGGCACAGCGCGGGTTCGCTATGAAATGGCAACAAGCGTAGAGCTAGTGTTTAACCCATTAACAGGAATTGAAGAAGAAATAGAATCAATTGACTATGAAAGAGCCTGTATGGACTACATCCACTGGCAGGATGTGCTTTGGGGATGGGGAAGAACATGGAAAGAGATTCCTTGGTGGGGTTTTCGTAATTGGCTAACCAAAGAAGAAGTAACTGAGCGTTTTGGAGAGAAAATAGCCGACAATATTACCTATAAAAACCAAACAAGCGATGGTGATGGTCGTTCAGACTACCAACAAAACCCAGATGAAAAAGATAACATCCAAAAAGCCGAAATTTGGGAAATTTGGAGTAAAAAAGACAAAAAAGTGTATTGGTTCTCTTATGGGTCAGATTTGATCCTTGATATTAAGGATGATCCGCTAAGATTAGACAATTTTTGGCCTATGCCGCGGCCAATGATAGCTAATCCAACTACTACAATGTTTTTGCCAAAGGCAGATTTTCTTTTTGCTCAAGATTTATACAATGAAATTGATATCTTACAAAACCGTATTGCTATCATTACTCGCGCCATCAAAGTTGTGGGCGTATATGACAAATCAGCGGGTGATTCGGCTGGTCGTATGCTCAAAGAAGGAATGGAGAACGATCTTATCCCTGTAGACAACTGGGCTATGTTTGCCGAGAAAGGTGGACTTGCAGGAGTAATGCAATGGTTCCCTGTTCAAGAAATTGTTGGAGTTCTTCAAACCCTTCAAGGCGTTCAGGCTTCAAAAATGGAGCAACTGTACGAAATAACGGGTATGTCAGATATTATGCGTGGCGGCAACACTGACCAATACGCTTCTGGTGGAACTCAAGCTTTAAAAGCCAAAATGGGCAGTATTGGTGTTCAATCGTTGCAAGATGAGTTTGCGCGGTTTGCTAGTGACCTAGAAGCACTAAAAGCAGAAGTAATATCTAAACATTTCAGCAAAGAAAGCATTGTTATTCAATCTAACGCTGGATTCTTACCTGAAGCAGACAAGCCCATAGTATCTCAAGCCCTTGAGCTGATGAAAAGCAATGACATTAAGTGGCGAGTTAATATTCGCCCTGAAAGCATTGCAATGGTTGATTACGCTCAAATCAAACAAGAGCGCACAGATTTTTTAATGGCTATGGCGCAGTTTATACAATCTGCCTCTGGTGCTGTTTCTGCTATTCCTGGCTCACTGCCTATTTTGCTTGAATTGATGAAATGGACAATGGCAGGGTTTAAAGGCTCTGAATATCTTGAAGGTACGCTAGATCAAGCTATAGATATGGCTAAGAAAGCACCTCAAGGCGAAAAACCTAAAGAGCCAAGTCCAGAGCAGCTTAAAATGCAGATAGAGCAAATGAAACTGCAAGGAGCGCAACAGAAACAACAAGGTGAGCTGGTTAAGATACAGACTAAAGCACAAGCTGATATGCAGACGCATCAAGCGAAGATTCAAGGCGAGATTTACAAGATGCAAGTTGATGCCGAGAAAGATCAGACTATTGCTGAATCTCAAGCTCAGATAAGGTTAATGGAAATAGCCAGAGAAATGGAATCGTCTTTAGCCGAGATACAGGCAACTATGAATGCCAATATTACGGTAGAGGAAGCTCAAGCTCGTTTCGATATTGCTTCGCAAGAGGTAAACCATGAATACGACATTGAATCTGAACGCTATAAGCATGATCTTAAAATGGATGAGATTTATGTTCAAAATAGAAACAGGCAGGACTAATCATGGCAACAATAGGCAAAAGCATTAAAACCGCATTAAGAGTATTTGATACAGAAGATGGGTACAGGTTTTTTGAACTACCTGATGGGAAAGTTGTTGACAACCTTGACCCTGATGCTGTTGATATGGCTTTTGATAATATTGAACAATTAAAAGATGAAATGGGCGATGGTGTTATTCAAGTAGGCGATGAGCTTTCTGAATTTAGGTATAAAAAAAACAATGCAGACCCATTTGAACTTCAGCGGCAGTTAGCTAAGTTAATGAATAAAGGAATTCCTAGCGCAGCAGGTGCTGGCGTACTTGGAGCAAGCGCACTAGCACCGCAAGAAACAGAGGCTAAAATAATTTCATCTTTGCAAGCGTTAAGAGAAGGTGAAATAAAAGCACCTAAAAATGCTAGAACAGCACAGTTAGCAACGGCAATAAGGGCTGGAGAAAGAGCAGTAAAAGGTTCTCCTGCTGAATTTGTTTATCCTTCTGGTTTAGCTCCGTGGCTGGAAAGAATAGCATACGATGAAGAACCAACAAAAATGGAAACTGTAATGGCGATTGCAGATTTTTTATAAGGAATTAAAATGGCACGTTACATACAAAACAGGAACAGGCAAGACTAATCATGGATAACTGGCATCAAGAAAAAGATGAATCTCGCGCTAGTTTTCAAAAACGCATAGACAAACAATTGCGTATGGCAGACATTATGAGGCGAGAGAGAATTCGTCCTGATGACTTAGATTTTAAAGAAAAAGTTAGTGCTTATATGGCAGGAGAAATTGACCCTTCAATAGCTGTCCACCATGATTTAGATATTCCAGAAGATGTAAAATTAAGTTTAGGCGGTTATGCAAATGCTTCAAAACCCCATAGTGAAACTTTTTTTATTAAAGATGCAGGTTATAACACAATAGATTTTGAGCCTAATACCGTTGGGGCTGTTCACAATAACAACACGCCATATATTTATGGGCATGAATATCGTCACCACAACTACCCAGAGCTAAAAGAAAACCACAATCGAATAGTCGATTTAATAGCGGCTCAAACACCTATGGATGTAGATACAAGTTTAAGATATTTTGCTGATTCACAAAGAACAAGACAAGAACAATTAGATCGAACACCGACTTCAAGTTATCTTGGCCGTGCTAGTGATAAATTAAAATACGTAACTACATTTCCAGAAAATTATAAAAATATTATAAATGTTTTAGTTAATGAATCAGAAGCAACAAATAGAGATGAAATTAAAGATGTGATAAACGCATCAAAAACAAAACAATTTTTAAACGATGCGGCAGATTTAGAAACATATAATAAAGGTTTAAAAAGAAGAAATAAAAGAAGAAAAAACAAAGAGCCTGAAACTATGGCAGACAGTTTAAGGGCTGCATACGCAGCACTTGGTATGGAGGAATTTGAATAATGGCGCGTTACATACAAGACCCAATAACACACAAACTTGTTCCTGCTGACACCTATTGCCGTCCTCAAACGGTTAGCCACAGCATACATGGCTTTCACGAACCCTATGTCAGCCCTGTAGATGGCAGTATTATTAGCGATGCAAGGTCTTTGCGTAACCATAACGCAAGAAACAATGTCGTACACACCGCAGAATTTGATTCAGCTACAGTAAAAAAACAACAAGCTGAACGACAAAGAATCCTAAAGGGTGAGCATACACCACAGGAAAAACTGTCTCGTAAGCGCGAGATGTATGAAGTTATGTTGAGACAAGAAAGGGAAAACTAATGAGCGAAGAAAACGAAGTAATTGAAAACGAATATGAAGCTGACAGTTTAGAGTCTGCTCTGGCAGAAGCATGGGATAACACTGAAAACAGTGAGGAAACTAATGAGTACGAATCAAACGAAACAAGCATTGCTGCACCAAGGAGTGAGGCCGAAGGGTCAAGCCCAGCCAGTACAGATGAAAAAGATGACCAAGACGCAATACGATCAGCAGAGAACCAAGATGAACAGCCAGTCGAAAGCGATGACGAATACAAGCTCGCTCCTGTAGGCTTATCCGTTGAAGCAAAGCAAGAATGGGCTAATACGCCTAAAGACGTTCAAAAACATATCATGCAATTTGAAAAACGCATGGAAAATGTTTCACAAAAATATGGCAAACAAGCCCAAAGAGCTGACGCAATGGATCGTTCTTTAGCTCCGTTTTCACAGCTAATGGCTATGAATGGAGGTGCTGCAAACGTACTTCCAGGATTACTTCAAACTGCTTCTCAGCTTCAAATGGGTTCAAATCAACAAAAAGCGTTTGCGGTAGCCTCTATCATCAAACAATACGATATTGACATAAAAGCGTTAGATTCCATGCTGGTAGGCGAAGCTCCTTCTCAAGCAGATCAACAAAAAGAGCTAATACAGCAACAAATTCAACAACAAATGGCTCCAATGCAACAACATTATCAGCAGCAACAGCAGCAGCAACAGTATTATCAGCAGCAAGAGCAACAAAGAATTGGAGGCGAAGTTTCTAATTTTGGGCAAAACAATGAGTTTTATGAATACGTTTCATTGGATATGGCCGATAAGTTGGATCAAGCTGCTGCTCAAGGCATTCAAATGACGATGGATCAGGCGTATGACAGTGCTTGCTGGGGCAATGAGAAAATTCGCAAAATATTGCAAGATAGACAAACAACTCAAAACGTAGCAACCCGAAAAGTAGCAAATTCTAGCATTCAAGGCACTTCTGGCGGCACCATGTCTAGCGGAGCACCTAACAGCGTTGAAGCGGCTTTAAACGAGGCGTGGGATAATGCTGGACGAATGTAAAGTCTAGGTGTATATTTCAAATCATTAAGATTGACTGATACAGGCGCAGGTTTGTATTAGTCAAAATAAGCCATTCAAGCGGCTTTAACTGAAACGCCATTCAAGCGGCATTTCTAAGGTCATTATTCCGCAGGGAATACTGATAAAAGTAAATATATTAGCGTTTATAGCTAATTGTTCCACGTGGAACATTATTTAATCTTTAAACTTAGGAGATAGCCTCATGGCAAATCCAAATGTAAGCGACATTATCGCTACAACAGTACAAAATCGCAGCAAAACAATTGCTGACAACGTAACTCAAAACAACGCTATTCTTATGCGCCTTTCTGAAAAAGGAAAGATTAAGACTATTGGTGGTGGTTCTGAAATCATGCAGGAAATCTCTTTTGCTGAAAACAGCAATGGCGGTTGGTATTCTGGTTATGACATTTTGCCTGTTGGCGTAAGTGACGTTATCAGTGCTGCAACCTTTCAGATTAAGCAAGCAGCGGTTCCTATCGTTATATCTGGTCTTGAAATGCTGCAAAACGCAGGTCGAGAGCGAATGATTGATTTGCTTGATGCTCGTTTGTCAGTTGCAGAATCAACAATCAAAAACCTGATTTCTATTGGTCTTTACTCAGACGGCACTGCTGCTGGCGGTAAACAGATAGATGGTCTTGATAAAGCTATTCCTGCTGACGCTGACGCTGGCACTTATGGCGGCATTGATCGAGCTGTAGCTGCTAATGCGTTTTGGCGGCCAAAAGTGTCTGCTTCTGGTGCTGCACCTGACGCAGGAACCATTCAGGGTCTTATGAATGATTTGTGGGTGCAAACAGTGCGCGGAACAGATCGCACTGACCTAATAATGGTAGATAACAGCACTTGGAGCACTTACGTTGCCTCTTTGCAAGCTCAACAGCGTTTCACTACGCCTGAGACTGGTAGCCTTGGCTTTTCCAGTATCAAGTTTATGGACTCTGATGTTGTTCTTGATGGCGGTATTGGCGATCAGTGTCCTGCTGGCACAGCGTTCTTTTTGAACACTGACTACTTGCACTATCGTCCTCATTCAGGCCGCAACATGGTTCCGTTGTCACCTGATCGTCGTTATGCGACTAACCAAGATGCTGAAGTGCAGATTCTTGCATGGGCTGGCAACTTGACTTGTAGCGGAGCGCAATTCCAAGGTCGATTGACTATGGTTGCCCCTTAGTAGGTAGTTCGCCTGACCAGATAAGATAACTTGCCCTTTTTTATCTTGTCTGGTCATTTAGGGGTTTAAAAAAGCCCCTCTTTTTAGGAGAAATATATGTCATATAACGCAAGTCCAACATTTTTTGATGACTTAACTTCTGCTGGCTCTAGGCAGACAGAAACAGGAATTACACAAACAGCTTGGGAAACAGGCGGTAACGCTGGAGCTTCTAACGCTCACGGTCTTGGAATTGATGTTGCTGGCGGTGAATTACCAGCCCCTCGTACTCCACCGTATGCAGGTATTGGAATGAACTGGACGTTACTTGATCAGCTAGAAGTAGCTCGTACTCCACAAGTTTCACAAGTTATTGGTGGAGCAGGTTTTGTGCCAAGAAGCGGAAATGTTGCTACAACATGGGATCAATCACAAGCATTGTATACCCCGTTAGGTGCAGCAAGCTCTGGCGGCATTTCTGGTAACGGCTCTGCTGTTTCTCCATTAATGTCCATTAACACTGCTACTAATCAAGATGATGAAGCAGACGGAACGCCAGCGTATGATGCTTATCCGACTATTGACGGGCAAGCTACGTTGACTACGCTGACAACAGGCTGGGAAAGCGTAACTTAAAGGTGATTTATGTCTGATATAACTTACTTTTTTCCTTCTGATTTAGCGGGAGGTGCTAACGCAAAAGCGCGAGTACCTTCTGCTAATTGGGAAAATGGCGCGAACCCTAATGCTGGCAATAACGCTGGAATTGGAATCAATTTAGGCGGGGGCGCATTACCTGCTATTACAGGCAAAAACAGCATAGGTTATAATTGGACATTGCGGCAGCAAATGCCGTGGATTTTTAATCCAGCCCTTGATGCACCTAGAACACCTCAAGGTGCTTGCTGTATTGCGTGTCAAGCAGACGTTCCAAGAACAGGAAATGTTGCTACGACATGGGATCAATCGCAGCCTTTGTACTCTCTTGCAGGAGCTTCAAGCTCTGGAGGATTAGACGGTGCTTTTATGCTTTTTACAGGTATTAGCACAGGATCAAATCCAGACAATGATTCAAATGGAAAACCTGTTGAGGGGGCTGCTCCAGTAAACACAGGCACAGCTTATTTAGAAACTTTAGAAGAAGGCTGGAAGTCCGAGCCTCCTGCTGAAGAACCATGAAACGGGAATAATCCCACAACCAAGCTCCGTAGAGAGCAACTTAAAAGGCGAAAATTATGGAAATTGCAGGATATGGAACAACTGACATGGCATTGAATCGTGTAGCAGGTAATGGCGATGAAACTATGCTAGTTAAATTTGAAAATATATCTAGGCACAATGAGGCAAAATCAAAAGAAGCAGGTACTCCAATACATGAAATGGTGACGTTTATTAGCATAAGAACGCCAGGTCAAAGAGATGAAGAAGTCAAAAGGGCGATTCGCCCCGCAGACAAATTGCGGTTTCCTGAACACTGGAAAGCGTTTAATGACAGAGAAAACATACCTCAAGCAGAAGGTACGCCTTTAAGCGAGTGGGCAGGTGTTAATGCAGCGCAAATAGAAGAATTTAAGTATTTGCATATTACTACTGTTCAGCAACTCGTTAATGTAAGTGACACTAATGCTAATAACATTAGAGGATTTTACGCCATAAAAGAAAAAGCAATAGCTTATCTTAATAGCGCACTAGACAATAAAGCTGCTGAAGAACTAGAAAAACAAAAGAAAGCAAACAGTGATTTATTGGAACGCATCAGTGCTTTAGAGGCTGGAGCAGAGAAAAAAGAGGCTCCGTCTAAGCGCGGAAGGCCCAAAAAGATTAGTGAAGCAAGCGTAGAGCAAAATTAATTTAAGGAATAAAATATGTCAAGATACTTGCCTGTAAATGAAATCATAAACAGGGCAGCAGTAGAATGTGGACTGCTATCGTCACCTGACCCAGTATCAGACACTAATGATTCTTTTGTTCAACTGGTTGGTCTTTTAAACTCGTCAGGGCAAGAACTGTGCGAGTTAAATGACTGGCCTGTTTTAATTAAAAACTACTCTATTACAACAGCATCAACTGACTCAGGTTCTTACGATCTTCCCGAAGATTTTAATTACATGATAGATCAAACAGGTTGGGACAGAACAAACAGGTTTCCCGTTATTGGCCCTGTTTCTGCTCAAGGCTGGACATGGCTTGAAGGCCGCAACCTAATTAGCCAGACAATTTATGCGTCTTTTAGGATGCTAGACGGCAAGATTGATCTTTACCCTTCTCCTCCTCCTGAAAATCTTAATTTAACTTTTGAATATGTCAGCAGAAGTTGGCTTAAAGAAGCAGGGGCTTCTGAGCCTAATATTTCAACAATTACTGCTGGAAGCAATATTTGTATGCTTGATCCTTTACTTTCAATTAAATTTTTAAAATTAAAGTTTCTTCAAGCTAAAGGATTTGATTATTCTGCTGCGGCATTAGAATTTGACACACTGCTTGGTAGTAGAATAGGTAAAGCTACTGGCGCACAAATTTTGAATGCCTCTCAATATAACCGAGGCATGAGATACATTACGCCTTATGGAAACACAGGTGATACAAATTTTGGGCTATAGCAATATATGAGCTATCAACGCAAAAAAACGCTTGGAAGATATGGGCAGCAATTAGGTGCTCCATCGGTAACTAGCTATACTTTTCCCGCTTCTGTTGGAGGAGTTAATGCTGTCGATTCATTATTGCTAATGAAGCCCGAAGATTGCCTGTACACGTTTAACCTAATGCCTAGTGAATACGGCAGTAGACTTAGAAAAGGTTATAGAGAGTGGGCAATAAACTGCGTTAATGACGAAACTGCTAATAACGATGTAAGGACTATTATTGCATTTGATTCAAATGCTTTGTTTGAAGAAAACAATAAATTATTTGCAGTAAGTCCTGAAGGGATTTGGGATGTTACTTCTTTTGCGGATAGTGAGCCTATTTTGGTTCAACCGTTTACTAACTTTGCAGGTGATTCTGGCTATGGTGTGTGGTGCGAATTTACAGGTGATGCCGCTTCAAGTTTTGATTTATTGAGAGGACATTATCTTTATTATGCGGATGCTTTAAACGGATTATTTGTTTACGAAGAAAGCACTGGTTTATGGGCAGTGCCTACAGGCTGGACATATCAATCAGGAACCACTGGGGGAGATAATCCTCAACCCGTTTACACCGATTTTCCTGTTGATGATATTGCTTTTATTATGGTGTACAAGCAGCGTTTATGGGTTATTTTGCAAGATGATGATGATGCTTGGTATTTACCTGCTGGAAACATTTCTGGCGTATTAAATAGATTTTCATTTGGATCAAAGATGCCTCATGGGGGAAATCTTCAAGGCCTTTATAATTGGAGTGTTGATGCTGGTATTGGCATTGATGATATGCTTGTCGCTATTGGTAGGGGCGGTGATGTTATTGTTTATACTGGGATTGACCCTGAAGGAGCCGATTTTACTAGCCGAG